>ERZ780214.499-NODE-499-length-17540-cov-3.14041_pt1 | contig 17540 bp, 9 predicted proteins | sample MGYA00510976_ERZ780214 | MGnify/ENA primary metagenome ERZ780214 (study PRJEB29588, sample SAMEA2154920) | human gut metagenome | biome: human gut; feature: human-associated habitat; material: faeces | place: Denmark | collected 2008/2010 ... | reverse complement strand
TAAGGATTATCTCTATCCCAAGGCTTGGGATAGACATCCGCAACCTTGGGACAGATATCCGCAGCCTTGGGATATGTGTCCGCAGCCTGCGAACAAAGATTACCGCTTCATACGCAGCATATAGAAGAACAAGTACACTACCCCCACCGTCATTACAGCCACGGCACCGCTTTGTCCTACAGCATCACTTGCCAAGCCCATTGCTATCGGAAATACCGTACCGCCGAAGAGCCCCATAATCATCAAGCCGGAAACCTCGTTCTTCTTTTGTGGCATAGCAAGCAACGCTTGGGAGAAGATAACCGGAAAGATGTTCGAATTGCCGAAACCGATAAGGGCAATGCAGATGTATATCATTGTCTTTTCATGGAAAACGAACAACCCTACCATCGCAGCCAACATACATAACACGCTGATGCCGAAGAAGGTTCGGGGAGCCATCTTCTGAAGAATGAAGGCTCCGAGAAAGCAACCCGCCGTGCGGAAGATGAAGTAAAGGCTGGTGGCAAAGCCGGCATCGGCCAGCGTCATGCCCAGACGCTCCATCAGGATTTTGGGCGCTGTGGTATTCGTACCTACATCAATGCCCACATGGCACATGATGCCCAGGAAGCAGAGAAAGATAAACGGCTTGCCCAGCAGGGCGAGGCACTCCCCGAAGGTGGAAGGGCGTCCCTCTTCCTTTTCCTCGCGGATGGAAGTACCGCTCAGCCAGAGAATGGCAATCACCGCAATGACCATATAGACCGGGAACAGCACCCTCCAGCCCATGCCCAGAGACGGAATGGCCTGCGTAGCTCCCCACATGGCGATGTATGGAGCCAGAAACGAAGCAATGGCTTTTACAAACTGTCCGAAGGTGAGCGAACTTGCCAGCCGCTCGCCGCTTACGATATTGGAAAGCAGCGGGTTGAGCGACGTTTGCATCAGCGCATTGCCGATGCCCAGCAATGAGAACGAGAGCAGCATCAGCACATAGCCGTCTCCGAAAACCGGGAGAAGCAAAGAGGCAAACGTGATGACAAGGCTGAGAAGCACCGTCTTCTTGCGTCCGATGCGGTTCATCAGCATACCCGTAGGTACGGAGAAGATGAGGAACCAGAAGAACACCAGAGACGGGAATATGTTGGCTTGCGAGTCGGTCAGGTTCAAGTCGGCCTTCACGTAGTTGGAGGCGATGCCCACCAAATCCACAAAGCCCATGGCGAAGAAGCAAAGCATGACCGGAAAGAGCTTTGCCAAGGAAGAATTCTTAGTATTTTCCATGCTGAAGATTATTATCTGTTATTTTAATCCGAGTTTGTACACAGTAAACGAGGTGACATTGCAGCTTCCACCTTTAGCATAGAAACTGATGCGGTTGTAAGGTTCCGACGGGAATACAAGATTTGTCATGGCAAAACGTCCGTCGTTGCCAAACGCTTCAATGCTCGACTTGTCCACGAACAAGCGGAGTTTCATTTCATTGCCACCCTCGACAGGAGCCACGGTCACTGCAGGGAAGTCCTTGCTGAACGTCACCTCGCCACTCTTGGTACGGTCCATGGTGAACGTCTTTTCCGCCAGGTTATAGTACATCTCCACCTCCTCGCCTTTCGAGTTAAAGAGCTGGAATCCTATCACATCCGCATCCTTGTTCTTGATGGTCATTTCGATTTCATACGTTCCGGAATTGTCATTCAGCAGTTTGTCCAGATTATACGTGCGGTCTACTTTGAAAGCACGCTTCTTGCTGCCTTTATCCCTCAGTTTCAGCAATTCGGGAGACGGGGTTACCTTTACATAGGTTTCACCCTCCGAGGTATAGAGCGAAAGGTCGCGCGGCACGGAGTTGGCACTGCGGTATTGACGGGTGGGCACATCGTTGGCATATTGCCAGTTGCTCATCCATGCCAATGCAATGGTACGTCCTGCAGGAGCATTGCTCCAAGTGACAGTTGCATAATGGTCTTTTCCCCAGTCCATCCATTTCGTCACTGCGGGAGACTCGTTCACGAATCTCTTTCCGTCAAATGTCCCCACGAAATATTGTGTGGCAGAGCCACCGAACGGTCCGCCCGGATTGAGGTTACAGACGAGTACCCACTTCTTCAGTTCCGTACCTTCAACCGGCAGTTCAAGCAGGTCGGGACACTCCCAGACTCCGCCGTGAGCACCTTGTCCTTCACCGAATTTGCTCTCCAGCGTCCAGCTCTTCAGGTCGGCAGAAGAGTATATTTCCATTTCCTGCCCTACGGCAAGAACCATAATCCATTTCTTGGTATCTTCGTGCCAAATGACTTTAGGGTCACGGAAGTCGCGCTGCGTGGAAGTCAGGATGGGATTTCGCGCATACTTCTTGAAGGTCTTTCCGTTGTCAAGGCTATAGGCCATGCTCTGCACTTGACGGTCGCTTGCCGATGTATAGAAGGCAATGACGGCACCGGCACCGAACCCGGCCGTATTATCCTTGTCGACAACACAAGAGCCACTGAAAATTGTTCCCAACGCATCGGGCGAAATGGCATCTCCGTGATGCTCCCAAGTGACGAGGTCCGTACTGGTGGCATGTCCCCAATGCATGTTCCCCCACATGGAGCCGTAGGGATTATGCTGGTAGAACAAATGGTAGACCCCGTCTTTGTAGAACATTCCGTTAGGATCATTCATCCAACCGTAAGCCGGGCTGAAATGATACACCGGACGGTACTTCTCCCGGTTCGAAACATCGAATTCATCCGACAGTTTCATTTCTTCCCAGCATAAGGCCGAATCCGGAATAAGCTGGAAGTTGAAAGAGAGATGTTTATTATCGAAGCCGGTCAAATCGACCGGAACAAAATAGTCAACCTTATTGACTGCCAATCGCACGTTCATACTGCGTACAACATCATTGTCCGCTATCATATACAATTTTGCCTCCGGAGAAGCCTCTTCCACCGGCAGCAGCAAAAACTTCTTCTGCTCGTCAATTTGGACGATACTCTGTCCGTCACCCAGATGTTTAATCACGAAAGGAGGATTTATGGCCTGGCATGTGAAGACAGCCACGGTAGTTCCTAATATAAATACGGTAAGCGTCCTTCTGATTGTCCGCCAAAAGTCTTTTAAATGAATCATGTTTCCGTTGGTATTAAATTAATTATGTTTTTCTACCATGCAAAGATACGCCACCAAGCAGCAGGAGGCTATCTTTTTTGTTTCAAAGCATACTACAAATGTTACATTCAGTCTAAAATAATACAAATTAAATTCCTCATCTCCATATTGATTTAAGCATCCAGGCATCCAACTCCATCTTCGTCCCCTTCTTCTGCGCAAAAAGTTCGATACCGGTTTGAGCCTCGCCCGGATAGGTTAATAATGTGAATACATCCTTCCCGTCATTGGCAAAGATTTCAATACTCGATTTGTCTACAAATATATGCAAACGTATCTTATTATCTACTGGTTCCACCCTGGTATATGCCATACGGCTGAATTTAGGAATCTGCACATCGGAGCAATGGGTGCGGTCAATCACCAGATTATGTGAATCCGTATCATAGCTGACCACCACTTTGCGCCCTTCACCCACACACAAATTCAAGCCAAAGGTGTTGGATACGTCAGTAGAAAACGAAGCATCGAGTTCGTAGACATTCTCATCGGGAACAAAGCCGGGTAACCTCTGTGTTCCCACCGATAAAGCACGTTTCACCGATGCGGGCTTATGGCGAAGTGTTTGCAACTGTTCCACCGGTTTCTGCACCAGCCTCACGCCTTCCTTGTATGTCTTCAGTTCCAGATTACGGGGAATGGACCAGAAGCCCTTCCCATACTTCGATGGAGCTACCGGTGCATAGTCCCAGGTTGCAACCCAGCCCATCGAAATTTTGGAATCCAACGTTCCGTCAAAATCCTGAAATGTGCGGGATGCATAAAAGTCCAGCCCTTTGTCCACATATAGAGGCTCTGCAGGATGGTTCTCCATCAGCTTAAAAGAAGTGCCGTCGAAGTCTCCTATAAAGTATTGTTCTTGCGCCCAGTTTACAGATACGACCATCACCCACCTTTTCTTGTCAGAATCCCCGTCAACCGGCAACTGGAATAAATCCGGGCACTCCCAAGACTTTTCACTGTCACCGGCAGGGCCGAAATCACTGGTCCAAGTCCAGTTTTTCAAATCAGGAGAGGTATAAAACTTGATTTTCTTCTCCAGGGCCTTGGCTACAACCATCACCCATTTTTGAGTCGGCTCGTGCCAGAAGACGGTAGGGTCCCTAAATTCCGTACTCCAAAGGTCCAGAACCGGGTTACCTTCGTAATAATGAAATGTCTTTCCGTCATGACTGAAAGAGATGCCCTGCGCTTGTTTCTTGGAGTCCTTCTCAAAAACGGTGTAAGCCGCCACATAAGCACCTTTGCCGAAACCGGCAGTGTTGTTCTTGTCTACGACTGCAGAACCGGTGAAGTAACTGATATTGTCATCCGCTCCGGTCATGGCATAAGGGGTTATCTGTTGGTAATGTACCAAATCTGTAGATTCGACTTTGCCCCACCAGTACATATGATATTTACCCTGATAGTACATGAATCCCGAGGGGTCACCAATCCATCCCTTCTCCGGACTGAAATGATACTGAGGACGATAAGGCTCTTTGTATAAACTGTCTGAATTCATTTGTGCACCGGCAGACAATGTTCCTGCCACTAAAAGTGCACCCAATATAGTCGGTATCTTCATTTTCTGTATTTTCATTAAAAGTTCATCTTTACCCTTGCATCTTTCAGTCTCCAAACTTCGGCAGCAACTTCCGTTGTATTTCCGTCAGAGAATAGTTCCAATAGCGTACTGTTTTCTTTCAGAGGAAAGATTCTTGTGGTGAATGCATCCTCATCATTAATAAATCCTTCCACCACAGAACCGTCTATAAACAGACGAATCTCCACCGGCTTGGTTGTATCCAACCGATACCGATCCCTGCGGAGCTTCAAAGGAATGTGTGCACGCAAGGAAGAATGCGTCTGGTCCACAATAAGTTCCTCCTTTTCCACATCATAATAAATCAGGCTATATTCGCTATTATCCGGATTCTTACACAATGTAAATCCAAACCGTTTTGCGTCACCGGGATAAAAAGTTGCCTTGACTTCAAGCTGATGTTCCCTTCTGCTCACAATGCGCGGTTTCGCAGCAGTCAATGCCTTTCTGGAATAAACCGTCGGTTGTTCACGCAATTGTTTCATCACGGGATGGGGTATTTGGCATAGTTTCCCATCTTTCAGCTGCCATCTTCTGGGCATACTGTAGAGATGTGCCCATCCTTGTTCATAAGTGGCCTCCCCTCCTATTTCATCGGGTATAATGGCAATGGCAGCAACATCCCCTTCCGGAGTCTCAACAACAGAGGGGGACAGCAAGCGGTTGATGACCTCCAGATTTTGAGGGACTGGGTTGTCCGGTATAAACTTTTCATTCTTGAAATCTCCTATCCAATACTGGCAACGCGCAGGTATGCCTTTATGAGGAATCCTATTCACCAAAAGAACATACTTGCCGCCCATCTTCTTAAAGACCGGCATTTCCCAGAAAATACCGGAGTCATCCACTTCCGGATTGCCCTCAAACAGCAAATGTACAAAATCCCATCTCTTCAAGTCCGCCGATTTATAAAGCAGCAAAGCCCCGTGGGGTGTATCGGTCTGCTCAATGCCGAAACCGATAATCATATACCAGACATCACCCTCTTTCCAGACATACTGGTCACGCATGTCCGTACGGGTATATCCGGCAGGCTTCTCGGCAATAACCGGATTACCCGCATATTTCTCCCATTCTATCAACGCAGTATCTTTTGGAAAAGCAATACCCACTCCCATCTTGTCTCCACCGGCTGTGTATATCAGCTGGGGGATACCGTCATCATTGATAACAGCATGCCCGGACCATATTCCATTCTTGTCATAAGCAGCATCAGGAGTCAAAGCCGGCTTTTCCTCCGTCCAATGAAGCATATCGGGACTGCTGAAATGTCCCCAATTTATCTGTCCCAGGAAGATTGCAGAAGCATTCTTCTGATTGAATATATGATATTTACCTTTATAAAGAAGTAAACCATGCGTCTCATTCGTCCAGTTGGCAGCCGGTAACAGATGATAGCGGGGACGGTTGAAGTCCTTCGCAAAACGGGTTTCCGGAATAGCCAAAACCGGAGTCTTCTTCAATCCTAAGGCAATCTCGTCTCTCCATGCAGACGAATCATCGGAAAAGGGAGTGAGGCTTATCCCGTCAATCAACCCGTTTATAGCCGTAACATCGTACATCCAAACCTTCTTTTCCCTGAAATCCTTACCTACCCGAAGCATCATTTCACCATCTTGCAAGTTCCGGGGCCATACCTCTACACTCATCCTCTGCCCATTCAGGCAAACCGATTCATTATTCAAATCAAGGACTACATGCAGCCACTTGAAACGGTCGACTTTTGTCTTTAATGAACAGTAAGAGTATGAGCCATTCTGCCCCATTCCCAACAGCAGCTCACCATAACGGTCTACACATACCGCTACAGATGTTCCTGCCATGTCTCTGATTCCCATAAAGGCAGCAGTATCCGTCGGATAAGATTCCAGAGCAAACCATCCGGACAACGACGAAACATCTCCTTCCGTGGTTGTATCCATCCAAGTGGAATACCCGTCTGTACGAAGGGCTTTACCTTCGACTCCGGTAACAAATTCCGGTATTTCCTTTATAGTGTACAAATTCAACAATGACTTGCCGTCACTGGAGAGTAAGGGGTCCTGCCCATCAAACGACCATGTTTTTTGAGCAAAAGCTGCATTCAAAGAAAGCAATAGACAGCCCAATATAGAATAGGCAAAGTGTTTCATAATAAAAGATTGTTTAAAGGAAGAGGGGGAAACGTTTGTTTCCCCTCCCTTCCGTTTTTATTTCAAAATATAATTAGTTGAACGGAGCATAACCGGGATTCTGTACATACTTGCCTCCAGAAAATCCATATTGATTGTTCGGAACCGGATAATACTCATCCTTTCCACCCGTAAAGTGCGCATTGGCATAATAAATGCGATTGTCTGACTCCGCAGCGATGTACTTGTTCATGGTTGTTTCCACTATGCCCCAACGGACCAGGTCGAAGAAACGTTCACCTTCCAAAGCCTTCTCCAGACGTGTTTCCCAACGGAGGGCCTGACGGGCATAATCCTGATTCCAGACATCAGCAGGATAAGGATTGACAAGGTAGTTGGCCGCATAGTTGGAATGGTCGTTGAAATCCTTTACATAGGCGCTGTTCCGGGCACGATTGCGTATCTGATTAATCAAATCACGGGCAGTTTCGAGTCCATTGCCTTCATTGAGTTCAATAAGAGCCTCAGCTTTCCAAAGAAGAATATCCGCGTAACGTATAATCTGCCAGTTCAACTGTGAAGCCCCCCAAGGCCAGCCATTAAACATATCACTACTTTCCGGAGAAACCCAGAAGCGCTTCGCGCAATTATAGCCATAAGTTTCCTTATCACGCACCCATCCTTCACATGGTTTGTCCGGGTAAGTTTTCCAAGTTATAGTAGGACGGCCCACAACAAAATCGAGACGCGGGTCTACATTGGGAGTCGTGTTTTGTAAAGTATAAACCCCATTGTTCAATACCGCCCAACTATAATCAGACTTTGACTGATAATTAAAATCGGGCAGACCGTTTGCATCTGTCTGATAAGCATTAATCAGGTCTTGGCTGGGCAGGAAGAAACCGTCACCTCCGTAAGGGCTGCCTCCACCCGGAGAATTCAACAGATTGCTCCAATTGATGCGGCCGGCACTTTCGGTACCGTCATTCATGGAATATTGAATGGCAAAAACAGACTCTTTACCGTTTTCATTAGCTACTAAATCCAATCCCTGGAAATCGTCAAGCAAACCGTAACGGTTGCTGGCAGTCACTTGGTCGCAAAGCGAAACGACTTCCCTCAGCAGCTCTTTATTGATGGAAGTTACGGCATGCGTAGTCTCATCTTGCTGATACGCTTGGTACAGCTTGATTTTAGCCGCATAGGCCAGTGCTATATATTTATGAATACGCCCTACCTCCGACTGTGATGCAGGAAGCAGTTCGGCGGCATCAAGCATCTCCTTGGCCAGCATACTCAGAATCTCGTCACGGGTAAACTCATTGTTCGGAATATCCGGATATTGGGAAATCTCAACGTTCTCATCAAAATAAGGTATCTTGTTGAAAAGGCGGCTCAATTCAAAGTAATAATGGGCACGAAGCACTTTCATCTCCGCAATACGGGATACACGTCCGTTCACCTGCTCATCTGTTGCAGCATTCAGAACGCGCAATGCAGAGTTACAACGCTGTACACTGCAATATAGATGGTACCACTTGCTGTCCAGAAATCCATTGGTTGCATCCATATCAAATGTCTCCATACGGTGCACTTCATTAAGGTCACCAACACCACCACCGCCTTTATAGGCATTATCCGAACGTACCTCACCATAGGTCCAATTGGAAGTAGGATGACACCATACACTCCAGCTCTGTCCTTCGGGACCACCCAAAGCTGCATACGCGGCATTCACCAAAAGGTCGGCACCTTCTGTAGAAGTCATAATATCTTCATTCAAGCTACCCTGGGGCTTCAAATCCAGGAAACGGTCTTCATTACAGCTTGCAGTCATCAGCGCTACTACGCCAAGCATATATAAATGTTTCAATTTCATGATAGTATAGTTTTAAAGTTTAGAAACCAAATGATAATCCCAAAGAGAACGTACGGGGCAACGGATAAGGATAACCCAGACCTTCAGGGTCGGCACCTGTATAACCGGTAATCGTAAACAAATTCTGAGCCTGGAAATAAATGCGCGCATGACGCATCTTCATCTTGTCGAGAACTGCTTTAGGAAGCGTGTAACCCAATGTCAGACTTTTCAGCTTGATATACGAACCATTTTCAATATAGAACTCAGATACTTCGTGCTCATTGTTGCTGTTAAGAGTGGTCAAAGCAGGTACACTGCTATTGTAAACACCCGTCTTTTCAAAGTTCTCGTAAGCATGCATGGCATCGAGCAGGCGGGTAGAGTGATTACCGGTCCAGCATTGGAATAAATCCGTATAATATTTGGAGTTGTTATAGGCATCACGAATCATACCGTTGAAGAACATGCTGAGGTCAAAGCCTTTCCAAGATGCCCCAAGATTCAGACCTGCAATCACTTTCGGATTGTCAGAACCCAACCATACACGGTCGTTCGTATCAATCGTACCGTTACCGTCAGCATCCACGTATTTGATACGTCCTACTCCGGGAGCGCCAAACTGTACATTATATTTGGATTTATACTCATCCACCTCCTGCTGGGTACGGAACACTCCATCTGTCTTGAAGCCCATCCATGAACCGAACGGTTGGCCAACCAAAGTCTTGTCAACCCCATTACCGCCACCATAAGTATAGTAAATTTCTTCCGTCAGCTCTGTCACTTCATTTTTGTAATATGAAAGGTTGAATGCTACATTATACTGGAAATCTTTTACCTTATCATTCCAGGTCAGTGCCATCTCGAAACCTTTATTGTTCATCGTACCACCATTATACCAGCAGTAACCACCCTCGCCAATGACAGCGATATACGGTTTCTCCACAAGCATATCACTTGTCTTCTTATCAAAATAATCGAGAGAAGCACTCAGACGTCCGTTCAGGAAAGCGGCGTCCACACCGATATTGAGCTGTCTTGTACTCTCCCACTTCAAATCGGGATTGGTAGACCTCACTTTGTAACCACCGGGAGCCAAAGTCGTTCCATCACCGTTCATGTTGTAGCTTGCATCCTTCAGACTAATCAAGTATTTTGTATAGGGAGCCTCATTATCAATAATATCGTTACCATTGACACCCCATGAAGCACGTAGTTTCAAATCAGCCAACCAATCCCTGGTCGCTTCCATAAACTTCTCACTTGAAATGCGCCAGCCTGCCGACACTGAAGGGAAGTAATCCACATTATTACCCTTTGCCAAGCGGGAAGAAGCATCACGGCGCACCGTAACAGAGGCCAAATACCGTCCTTCATAATCATAGTTCACTTTACCAAAGTAAGACACCATACCATAATTGGAAGCACCGGCACCTACATTCTTACCGGCAGTCACACCGTCGAGATAAATATAATCTTCATCTTCTACAGCCAGTCCCGTACCATAACCGAACATGGATTCCGAATGGTTCTTCTTGGCTTCTGTACCAAGAAGTGCAGTCAGATTGTTCTTTCCAAAAGCTTTGCTATAAGTCACGGTATTGGTCCATACCCAATCCAGTCTTTTGTTGGATGATTGAGTCAGCTTATTGACCTCATCGCGTGCCCATGCCGGCTCAAAAGTTTTGTTGGTTTCATCATAATAATTCATACCGAAATTGGTTTTCAGCACCAGGTTCTTAATCGGTTCAATTTCAAGGAATGCATTACCGAAGATACGCCAGTAATCATGTTTGTTCTGTTTTTCATTCTCCAACAAACGTGCCATATTGGGAGCATCACCCAAAACATCATTGATGGCATCGTTATAATTGCCATTCTCATCATAAACCGTCTTGGCAGGATGCTGTTTGATGGCATTCTCATCTACACCGGCCGGACTGAGGGTCTGTGTCCAACGATTGATGGCAACGTTCTCGCCGATACGCAAGCGATTGTCAAGATAATGATAGTTAGAACTGATGCGGGTATTGATACGCTGGAAATTCGTATTCTCTACCAGACCGTCATGGTCGAGATAGTTCAACGCTAACGAGAAGGCACCATTGTCAGAGCCCTTTGAAAGTGTCGCACTATAATTCTGCATCAAGGCAGTGCGATAAACCACATCGCGCCAATCCGTATCAACGGCATGTACTTTAGCTCCATTCAGGCCGATATAGTCTTGAAGTTGGGGAGTTGCACCATTACCATATATTTCGCTGCTTGGCGTAGCTCCATTATTGGCATACTTATAAGCCGACCAATAAACCTGGCCCCACTCATCTGCATTCAACATATCAAAACCACATTGATAGGTCTGCAAAGTCAACGACATATCAAAATCCACACGGGTCTCCCCTTTCTTGGCACGCTTGGTAGTAATGATAATCACACCATTGGCAGCCTGTGCACCATAAATAGAAGCGGAAGCGGCATCCTTCAATACCTGAATGGATTCTACATCATTGGAAGAAAGGATAGACGAGATGTTCTCACGGGTCATCACACCGTCAATGACATAAAGCGGGGAATTGGCATCATTTCGGAAAGATGACTTACCACGGACCAATGTAGAAGTATTTCCACCGCCCGGTGTGCCGTCAGTCGTAATGTTCATACCGGCAACACGTCCCTGCAAGCTCGACAACACATTTCCCGTAGGAATATCTGCTACATCCTTCATCTTGACCACAGCTACCGAACCAGTCAAACTGGCCTTCTTCTCGGACATATAGCCGGTCACTACTACTTCATCAATCAACTGGGAATCTTCCGTCAACTCAATGCGTAAAATGGGCTGTGCCTTTACTGTAACGGTTTTATATCCTATATAGGATACAGACAATGTGGCACCGGAAGCTACAGACAGAGTGAAATTTCCGTCAATATCCGTAATTGTTCCATTACTGTTGGAACCTACTTCCATGACAGAAGCACCGATAATGGATTCACCACTCGATTTTTCAACGACAGTACCTTTTACCTGGACTTGCTGGGCAAAGGAAGAGATGCCCGCAAAGAGAAGCACAATTAGTGTGCAAAGCCTAAGACTAATGCTTTTCAACATATCTATCAATTTAAAGTTAATAATAAACCAATTCTGCAATTGAGTTTTGTGTCAGCAAAATTAAGCGAAACCAGAATTTGCACCTATAACAAATGTTACGAAAGGTGGTATTTTTGATACATCCCCTTTCTAAAGGTATTCTACGCGTGTTTTTTGCTAAATAAACTTTAGCTTTAGCAGCAAATTAATAGAAAAGAATGAAAACAATATGGGAGCAGATGCTAATTGTACCAGCTCTCATAGTATACTCTCTCAGAATCAAAAACGAAAAACAAACTGTTCCGCACACCGGTATCCTTCTTCATAAAGCTCCGTCAGCTTCTTGATGTCACGCTCGATGCGGTCTACCACTACCGGCTTCTGTGGACGGATAACAATAATTTCCCCGGCGGCTTCCATCCGTTCCACCTGCTCCAACTGTTGATTATAGACAATGCTGCGGCGATTGATAGCTTCACGCAATAGCGGATATTTCTTATATATAAAAGGTGGAACCTTCGTTCCCTGAATTTCCTTACGGTATCCATGATTGCGCGTCAATACTACCACATTATTGGTAAATCCATCCTGACGGGCACGCATCAAAGGGATACTGTCCACAATACCTCCATCCAGCATCGGGGTGTTGTCCACATAGGTAACGGGACAGACAAACGGCAGACTGCTCGAAGCACGCACAATATCAATGACGCGCTCTTTACTCCGCTTCTCCTCAAAATAGTTCGCTTCGCCCGTCTCGCAATTGGTAGTTACCATCACATAGCGTTCGGGGCAATGAAAGTATGCCTCGTAGTCGTAGGGAAGTATGTGTTCCGGAAACTCCTGGAACAACAAGTCGAAATCCATGATATTCCGCTGCTTCAACAGATACTTCAATCCGATGTAATTGTATTTTTCCAACAAGTCGATATTGCTGTACTTGGCACGCCCGCGCTGACCGGACATATAGGAAAGTCCGTTGCAGGCTCCGGCACTGACGCCGATGGTATAGGGAAAGCGAATGCCACGATCCATAAAGTTGTCGAGCACACCGCAAGTGAAGACGCCGCGCATACCGCCACCCTCCAAAACAAGACCGCTACGGTCATCAATATGTATTATTTTCTCCATAAGTGTCGGAATTAACGCTTCAAAGATAGCTTTTGTTTACGATATTCTACCTATATTTGCAGTTGCAACAATAAATCTATAACATTTTAATTATGATGAAGAAATCAATACTGATGGCTGCATTGGGTTTATTAAGTTTAAACACAATAGCACAAGACACTCTGAAAGAGGAAGGTTTCATCTTTACGACCGTAAAAGAAAATCCGATCACTTCTGTTAAGAACCAGAACCGCGCCGGTACATGCTGGTGCTATTCCGGATTGGCATTCATCGAATCCGAACTGCTCCGCATGGGCAAAGGCGAATACGACTTTTCTGAAATGTTTATCGTACACAACACCTATCTGGACCGTGCCGACAAGGCAGTGCGTACACATGGTGACGTTTCGTTCTCACAAGGCGGTTCGTTCTACGATGTAATTTATGGTATGAAAACTTTCGGTCTGGTGCCCGAAGAGGAAATGCGTCCGGGCGTTATGTATGGCGATACGCTGAGCAACCACACCGAATTGACAGCCGTATCTGATGCCGTAGTGGTAGCCATTGCCAAGGGAAAACACCGCAGCCTGCAAACAGACCAAGACAAGAACCCGCTCTGGAAGAAAGCCATTACCGCTATCCACGATATTTATCTGGGCGAACGTCCCGAGAAGTTCACCTACAAAGGCAAGGAATATACTCCGAAGTCTTTCTATGAATCTACCGGACTGAATGCAGATGACTATATCTCACTGACTTCCTATACCCACCATCCCTTCTACCAGCCGTTCGTCCTAGAAATACAAGACAACTGGCGTTGGGCTTCTTCCTACAACTTGCCTATCGACGAGTTGATGGAAGTGTTTGACAACGCTATCAATAAGGGTTACACCATTGCATGGGGTAGTGACGTAAGCGAACAAGGCTTCACACGCGACGGTATAGCCGTAATGCCCGATGCAGAAAAGGTGCAAGAACTGAGCGGTTCTGACATGGCACACTGGCTGAAAATGAAACCCGAAGAAAAGAAACTGAACAGCAAGCCTCAACCGCAGAAGTGGTGCACACAAGAAGAGCGCCAGCTGGCATACGACAACTGGGAAACTACTGACGACCACGGTATGCTGATTTACGGTATAGCCAAAGACCAGGAAGGCAACGAATACTATATGGTAAAGAACTCTTGGGGTGAAGCCGGAAAGTACAAAGGTTTGTGGTATGCTTCCAAAGCTTTCGTGCGCTATAAAACAATGAACATCATTGTGCACAAGGATGCACTACCTAAGGATATTGCCAAGAAACTGGGTATTAAATAAATAAAAGAAGGAGATGCATCAAACTGCATCTCCTTTTTCAATTCTTAACAAATCCTACAGATATCTTCCACAATCTGCGGAACCGTCAACCGGTTCTTCTTCAACAGTTCCTCCACATCGTAACGGTCGATAAACTCTTTCTTCACACCATAGTTCAGTACCTTCATATCCGACGGACCGTAGTAACGGGCAATCTTCTCGCCAAAGCCACCGTCCAGCACTCCGTCCTCAAGAGTAATGACCAGTGTATGGTCGAGCTTCAGGTCATCGAGCAAAGCCTCGTCCACACCCGTGATGTAGCGGGGATTGACAAGCGTGGCATCCACTCCTTTCTCTTCCTTCAACCGGGCAGCCACAGCTTCGCCCAACTGATAGAAAGAGCTCAGTCCCAATATGGCGACCTTCTCTCCACGATGGGACACCTCATAACGGTTCAGCGTCTTGCCGTAATCCTTCTCTGGTTCTACATTCCTGCGGACAACCCCATTGGCCGGCACGCGAATGGCAACCGGATGTTCCGTCTGACGGATGCCCCACTCCAGCATTGCCATATACTCCTCACGGCAAGTAGGTGCCAGATAAACCATATTCGGAATATTGCCGATAACCGGAATATCGAAAAGACAAAGATGGGTAACGTCATTCATACTCGACAAGCTTCCCCAGAAGACAAGAATCAGTGCAGGATTATTGTTGATGCAAAGATCCTGGGACAACTGGTCGTAGGCGCGCTGGATAAAGGTGCTGTAAACCCCGAATACCGGTTTTCCACCTCCGGCAGCAATGGCAGAAGCCATGGCAACAGCCTGCTCTTCGGCAATGCCCATATCAATGAACTGCCGCCCTGCCTCTTTGCGGCGCTCCGGTGTAAAGCCAAATACCGTAGGTGTACCTGCGGTGATACCCACCACAGTCGGGTCTTTCTTCATCTCCTGCAACAGATAACCGGCGGTAAGGTCGGCATAGTCTTCACCCTTCCCAGGCTCACCGGTCAGATTGCCGGTCTCAAGGTCGAACGGAACACTGTAATGGAAACGTTCTTTCTGCTCTTCCGCCAATTTGTATCCCTTACCTTTCAAGGTATTGATATGTACCACAACCGGATGCTTCTTGTCCTTCACTTCACGGAAAGCCTCTATCAATTGCTCCACGTCATTGCCATCCTTCACATAGAGATAATCATATCCCATTGCCTTAAAATAGTTGCAGGGAGCCTGACCCTCCGTTTCGCGCAACTGTTGCAGATTGCGGTATAGCCCGCCATGATTCTCGGCAATGGACATCTGGTTGTCGTTGACAATGACGATGAAGTTCGTGCCCAGTTCGGCACCTACATTCAATCCTTCGAAGGCTTCGCCACCACTTAGCGAGCCATCGCCGATGACGGCAATCACATTACCCGTCTCCCCCTTCAAGTCACGCGCCTTGGCAAGCCCGCTTGCCAGACTGACGGAGGTAGAGGTATGCCCGATGACGAAGAAGTCGTGCTCGCTTTCCGACGGTTCGGAATATCCGGAGACTTCGTCATACTCGTCCGCATTCATAAACGCTGCCCGGCGGCCTGTCAATATCTTATGGGTATAACTTTGATGGGACACGTCATAAACTATCTTGTCCGTTGGTGAATCGAACACATAATGCAGGGCTATGGTGGCTTCTACCATTCCCAGGTTGGGACCTACGTGTCCTCCGTGGGAGCTCAACTTGTTTAACAACACCTGGCGGATTTCTCCACCCAATCCGTTCATTTCGCTGACTGATAACTTTTTCACGTCAGCAGGGGAATTTACTTTTTCAATATACATATTCTATAATAGCATTTAAGTAGCGATACTTGTTTATCCGATGCCGCCCGTCGTGCAGGCCTCATCCGGACGCTGCAAAAGTACAGAGGAAACGGGAACGGAAAGGTAGATAAATTACCGGTTTTATTACCTTTTTTACAGATATAGAGCCTACTGATATTTGCGCAAAATCCCTCAACTTGTGCATTTTTCACCCCATTTTCTTGTCAAACCCAACTCTTTCCGTAAATTTGCAGGCTGATAATGAGTTAACCGGCCAATTTCAGTAGCAGGATTCTACTACTCCTATTCCCGGCACTGACATACAAAGAAATACTAATACTAATAATTAATAGCATGAGTTTGAAAATTGTTGTATTGGCAAAACAAGTTCCCGACACACGCAACGTTGGGAAAGATGCCATGAAAGCCGACGGAACCATCAACCGCGCGGCACTCCCTGCCATCTTCAACCCCGAGGATCTGAACGCTCTTGAACAGGCTCTCCGACTGAAAGATGAACATCCGGGCTCCACCGTTACCATCCTGACCATGGGACCGGGACGTGCAGCCGAAGTTATTCGTGAAGGACTTTCCCGTGGTGCCGACAACGGCTATCTGCTGACTGACCGCGCTTTTGCAGGTGCCGATACACTTGCCACTTCGTATGCCCTTGCCACAGCCATCAAGAAGATAGGCGACTATGACGTCATCATCGGCGGACGCCAGGCCATCGACGGTGATACCGCCCAAGTAGGTCCGCAAGTTGCCGAAAAACTGGGACTGACGCAAGTGACCTACGCAGAAGAGATTCTGAACGTGGACAAAGCTGCCAAGAAGATTACCGTGAAACGTCATATCGACGGTGGTGTGGAAACCGTTGAGGCTCCCCTGCCCATCGTCATCACCGTAAACGGAAGTGCCGCCCCCTGCCGCCCACGCAATGCCAAACTGGTGCAGAAGTACAAACGCGCCCTCGGTGCCCAGGAAAAAGCTGCCATCACCAAGGAAGGCGCTGAGCTTGCCTACGCCGACCTCTACGAGAAATATCCCTATCTGAACATCACGGAATGGAGCGTTGCCGACGTGAACGGCGACCTTGCACAATGCGGTCTGAGCGGCTCTCCTACCAAGGTGAAGACCATTCAGAACATCTCATTCCAAGCCAAAGAAAGCAAAACGCTGACGGGCAGCGACAAGGATGTGGAAGATTTGATTGTTGAACTGTTAGCCAACCATACGATAGGATAAGATTATGAATAATGTATTTGTATATTTAGAGATAGAAGGCACAACAGTTGCCGACGTCAGTCTCGAACTCTTGACCAAAGGTCGTAAATTAGCCAATCAGTTGGGCTGCCAACTGGAGGCAGTTGCTGCCGGAAGCAATCTGGCAGGCATTGAAAAGCAAGTATTACCCTACGGAGTAGACAAACTCCACGTATTCGACGCTCCGGGCTTGTTCCCCTATACTTCCCTTCCCCACTCCTCTGTCCTCATCAACTTGTTCAAAGAAGAAAAGCCGCAAATCTGTCTGATGGGCGCCA
>ERZ780214.498-NODE-498-length-17596-cov-3.97132_pt1 | contig 17596 bp, 9 predicted proteins | sample MGYA00510976_ERZ780214 | MGnify/ENA primary metagenome ERZ780214 (study PRJEB29588, sample SAMEA2154920) | human gut metagenome | biome: human gut; feature: human-associated habitat; material: faeces | place: Denmark | collected 2008/2010 ... | reverse complement strand
TCGGGCCAGTTCCGAGAAAGGAAACAGAGCATGGAGGCGACCTAATTCACTCGTTGCAAAACTTTGACGATATTTTTTTAGCATATCGAACTCAGTAAAACCTAAACGAGGTTCGATTTCTGAGATTTTTTGTATCTTTACCATGTGTTTTTATTTTAGATTACCCCCGTTTTGGCCGTCAAACCGTTTTTTGGGGGGAATGCTTAAAGATACAAAAAAGGCAACTAACTCGCAATGAATTAGTTGCCTTAAATTTTATTATTTTAGGAATATCCCTGTTTTAATGATTGGTGTCTGGAACTGGTTGAGGAGTTATACTATAGACATTTACTGAATGTCCCTGTATAGTGTCGATAATATTAAAGAAAAACTTGTTATCTCCCTATATGCCAAAGGAATGAGCGTGTCAGACATAGAAGAGGAGATGCGTGAAATCTATGAGATAGAACTGTCCACATCCATCATCACGAACAAAGTCAACCAGGCTGCTCAGGAATGGCAGAACCGCCCTTTGGATCCGGTCTATCTCATCGTTTGGATGATTCTACCTATTTTGACTTTTCAGCCTATTAATTGTTTTGGTAACTTCGTTCATTAGCTTTTGATTGGAAGTTCTAAATGTGTTAAGTTCTTTGATTATATCTGCTTTATTATAGTATAAATTATACCAGCCTAATGTTTCAGCAGCCAATATGCGAAGTTCTTCTTCTTGGCTTTCATTTTTTATAATGTTCAGTAATGGCTCAATAGCTTTAGCAATAGGTTTATTTCGGAACCTACTTATTTCGCTTTGTATCTGTTTGGTAGTACTTTCCGGACTGTCAATAAGTGCAAAATCTCTTTCAAGTCCTTTCTTTTGGCGAGGAAGGTATTCTAACAATTCATTCACATAGGAAGAATCGTAGAAAGACCAATCGGCAGCCTGTTTCTTCAATTCATTCAAAGCCATATCATGGTCGAACGTGTTGATAGCACTAAAAATTCTGAAACGATGGCGGTTTTCATGTCCGCGTAATAAATAGCTTTCTATCCATGCCGGCAACAATTCCGGATTGCAATTCTTTTCAACGTATTCCACCGCATAACGACGGATCAGTTCATAACTGTCGTTCATGGCTGTCTGCAATACATCGGCAACCTCTGTCGGATAGTTCAAAGCTAATAGGCGTAATGCTTCCAACCGCACAACGAAATAGTTCGATTCGTGGTAACTTTTCTTCAGCAACTCAACGAGACCACTATAATTTGCCATTGACAATTGACGGAGCGCCATTGCCTGCATGTCAGCCATAGGGGAATTCAGCTGTTTTTTCCAGAATGTAACATTTCCTTCCTGCGCAACTAAAGCTTGGTTGATGTCCATATCCAGCCCGGCATTATTGGTGAAGTGAAAAGTCGGGTCACCGATCAGATGATTTTCCAAGAAGCAGGTAAAACGAGTGAACTGCCCGATGCGCATACCGGCAGCTAACAAGCCGAGAAATTCATCCGGCCATTTATCTTGAATGGTGTTAACCGTACATCCCATAGTAGCAATGGTCTTACCCTTATTGAATATATAAGAGCCTACAATGTTGTCATCCAAATGGAAAGAACCGTTGAAACAAGCATCGAACAATATAAAACGCGCATTAGGAGTCAAAAGACGAATATCTTCAGTATAGATATCCATATTACGGTTTACAATGGAATCCGATTTTATTTTCTCCTCATCGAAAGCTTCCGCACACCAACTTTCAGGCACCCCATACTGCTTGGCATATTCTTTGATAGCAGCTTCACGCCCATGTTTCTTGGCGTATGAAGGCACTTTGCTTCGCAAGAATATTTTGGCATTCTCAATACTCAAATTAATACCGGAACCATTTTCATAGCCATTGATATACTGCATGGTGGGGCCACCGTGGTGATGGAATAGCATGACATCTAATCCTTCGCGCTGAATCTCGTTCAAGTATAATGGTTTCATCGGATAGCGCATGTTAAAATCATAGAACTTCACTGTATTACCCGATTTGAATATTTGCGGCAATTGCTCACGTAAGGCTATTTGCTCACCGCTCCATGCCAAAGGATCTTCAGAATTGTAACCATGGCCACGGGCCATAGTCAGTTGGTCAAATGCATTTTGCTTTGCTTTTTCGGCAACTGCCTTTTTTAAGTAATCGCGTAGCATCTGATAACGGTTCTCACCTTCTAAATGTAATGGACGGATACGGGCCGAATAAATATCCGGTGAAATATACTGTTTAGAATCAGCACGCAATGTCATATAATGATAGTCAGGTATCAAACTGTCTTGTTTAATATAATCAAATTTTAATCCGAAGTCATCATAATAACGGTCGGAAGGAACGCTTGATTTCTGCCAATTGGCTTTGGGAGACCTTTTGAAAGCCGAAGATAGATGATGTGCATCACGAATCATTGGAATAGGGATGTCACCTATAAATACGCAACCCTCCAAAGGCGTTTTCTCATTCTCATGCAATTTGACAAGTTGCTCACGAATAGGTTCGGGCCTTTTCCAATCATCAATTAGCAAGTAAGTACCTAAACCTTCTTTTTCTATACTGGTACGATAAGCATCAATTTCACTTTTCGCTTCATCATAACTTTTCTGATCGACTACAATTGCAAAAGTAGTCTTTGTTTTTATACTAGGATGTACAACTGTTTGCGCCTGCATATCCTGTAAGCACAAAGCGGTAATTGCCAAAAGGATGTATTTATTCATATTTATAAACTTAATCTTTTGATTGTCTGTTCAAGCTCTGCTTTTAAATCTTCCGGAAGATTGGCTGTTTGTTGCATCTTCTTTATTTCTTCAAGAATGTGTGGCCGTTGTACAGAATTAGTAAACCAACCTAATGCTTCGGCCATTACTACACGTACTTCCTGTGGATTACCGGCATCACGAATTACATTCAAATAATCATCCACGTGGAAATGGAATGTATAGTTACGCACATTGCGGATTGCACTGATACGTTTTGCTTCCGGTGCAGCTACATCCATCAAGGTCTGATGGACTTTTGCCTCTTGTACAAACATTCTTTCCAGGCTTCTTAGTAATCGTTTTTTCTCTTCGTTTTCATTCAAACGGTCAACTTTTGCATAAAAGTCTTCTATTGTCTTTTCTACTTTCTCTTTCGGATAAAGGCTTAAAGCCTTGTTGGCACTCATTTGTACGCGTAAGCGTTCATTATGTTCGACCAATGCTTCCACAATAGCGGGCAATAAGGAATCGTCACCTACAAATCCAGCATAAATGGCACTTTGGCGAGCTACCATTTCATAAGTATCGTTCAAACCTTCGCGTAATGCTTCGATGAAGTTGTCGTCCTGATAACGGCTCAACAACTTGATAGCTTCCATACGAACCGTATTGAAGCCACTTTCCCGGTACTTCTTCAGGAGCAACGGAGATAATTCCTTTTGGGTATCGGCGTCAGCCAGCATACGCATGGCCAAACTTTGTACATCAGCGTATGGGCTGTTTAACAAATTCTTCCAATAGGCTTTGTCATCTTTGTGTATTGTTATATCGGTACTTAAAGTATTGGCTTCGATAGGAGCAAAACGGAAAGTGGGATCACCAAACAAATGACCTTCAAGTGATACGATTAGCTTATTGTATTGCCCGGCTCGTACACCATGGGACAACAAACCAATCATTTCAATAGTCCAGCGGTCTTGCAATACGTTACGGGTATTTCCTTGTGCTACTAATGTCTGACCGTCATTAAAGATATATTGTCCTGCTATATAGTCGTTTTCGTGAAAAGAACCGTTGTAGCACGCATCAAACATTATCATCTTCGGATTAGTGGAAAGATTTCTCTTCATTAAATCTTCCGTTACGATACGTTCATCAGCGTAGTGAAGAGAGTCTGCTTCCCAGAACTTAGGATTGTCCAGGTCTTTAAAAAACACCTCATTCACTTGTCGTTTTTCCTGCATCTGAATACGTAAGGTGTCTTTGTCACGTTTTCCAACATGGGACATGACTGCATTATAAAGTGTACTCTTCAACATTTTATAACGATTATTGAAATCAGTGCATGCCAATTCATCATTAATAAGCTGCCCTGTTGGCATTCCATGTTCATGAAACATAAATAAGTCAAGGTCCTTTCGTTGCAATTCGCTGAATAACTTATATTTCATAGGGTGTTTCATTCGGAAGTTCCAATGTTTGAATCCCATTTGACGACCAAAAGCTAATGGAAAGTTCTCCATATAAGCTTTTTCGTCATCCATCCATACAATCAGGCAATCGGAATTGTAAGAAGCACCATTGAATGAGAATACCCGATCTAATTGATTATGCTTATCTGCCTTGGCAGCAGCAGCTTTCTTCAGATATGAGGCAATGGCCGCATATTTATCCCCTTCCTTTTTTTCCGGATACTTGATACGAGCTGAATAGAAAGTAGGATTTAGCCGCTGGGGACTGTCTTCTGTCAATTTGTAGTAGAAATGCTGATGATTTACTGAGTCTTGCCTGATGAACTCAAACTTTAAGTTCAGATCATCATAAAAGCGGTCGGTAGGTACGGAAGACTGATCCCAAGGAAAGGCTTTCTCATTCATTTTGAATGCAGTAGTCATGTGTTGCGCATTACGTACCAATGCGACAGGCACATCGCCGATTAAAACCAGACCTTCCAATGAAGGGCATTCTTGATATGTTTTGATGATTATCTGTTTGACTTGATCTGGATTTTGCCAGTCACCGCTGATCAGATAAGTTGCCAAACCATCATCTTCAACCGCAGTTTTGTACTGATGCATGGCATCTTTGGTATTTGCATAAGTTTGGTTATCTGTTATGATAGCAAAAGCGGTAGGTTGTTTGACCAATGGCTTTATGACTGTTGTTTGTGCATTTCCTGCCAATGGCAAAAGAAATGCCAGATATATTATTTTTTTAATCATGGCCAATTAATTTTTAAGTCTGTAATATGTACGGTCGGCTTCTTCACGAAGGTTCTCGGATAAGCTCTTATCTTTTCTCAGTTGATCGCATACCCGAAGGATGTCAGGCTTCCGATAAGAATGAGTGAACCAAGCAAAAGCCTCCAATAAACAGGTTTTTAGCTTTTCACTTTCACTGGAGTCGGTAAGTAAAGCCAAGAGGCCGTCTACACAGGCATGTGCCATATGATTTTTCAGAGAATTGCAATAAAGGATGCGCCAACGTTCGGAAGTTTCTTTGCTTAATAACTCTTTTTGCATGCTACGACTATTATTGGCATTCTCCAAAACCTTACGCATCTCCTCCTTGTCTTGCAACACATAGGTCTCAGCCATTACTTTATCAATTGCCGCCTGTACGGCTGCCTGATCAAAGACTTGAAGCCCCAAACTCACATTAAATGCCACACGCTCGGATAGGTTGTCTTCTACATAGGCTTTGATTTGCGGATAAACATACTCGTTCAGTCCCACATGTTGCATCATACGAACAGAGGTGCGACGAATAAATTCATAGGAATCCGTAATGGCCAAGTGTAAGACTTCCCGGAAGTTTTTGTCACTAATCTTCTCAAGCAATGCCAAGCAGGTGAAACGTACCATCATGAACGAGGAAGTTTCAAAAGTTTTTCTTAATAAATCAGAAATACCCGGATAGTCATTGCGATAAAGGTTGTGCAAAGCAAAATTCTGTATGTCGGCATAGGGCGACTGTAATAACTCCAACATGCGGGACTCGCTATATGGTTCTTTGAACAAAGCATTGGCATCTACCTCATTGATAGATTGAAAACGTAGAGTAGGGTCACCGGTAATGTGCGATTCGAGAATATTCGTCAATTTAGCCCATTGCCCCACTCGTGCTCCCATACCTAACAGGCCGAGCATCTCGTTTGCCATTTTATCTTGCAGTACATTGACTGAATTGGCAAAAGTAGTTACGCATTTTCCTTCCGACATGATATAACGTCCGGCAATGTAATCTTTTTCCCGGAAATCACCATTATAGCATGCATCGAAAATTACCATACGGCTATTAGGCTTAAACTCTGTAACTTCCGACAGGATAATACCGGTGCGCAGGTCTAGTAAAGAATCTTCTGCAATTACTTTGGGATTATCATAGCCTGCAATCCAAGTAGTGTCCAAACCGTATGTGTTTTTCATCATATCCAGCATTTCGTCGAAAGACTTTTTGTTGTTTTGCTTTCTACGCGCTAAACCACGATAATAGTACTTCATTGCATCTACATGAGCATTCCACCTATTAGTAGCGGGACTACCGGAAAGATATTGACGTTCGGGCATACCATGCTCATGAAAAATAGACAAGTCCAGATCTGTGCGTTTCAGCATATTAATGACATCGTCCTTGGGATAATCGCTGAAATTATAACGGATGAAACGGGCCCGTCCCTCTTTATCGAATACGCCCGGCATTTGTTCGCGAATAGTAAAGGTTTCCGGTGTCCATGCAGTCAATGAGTTAGAGTAAGAGCCATCACCTGTATAGGAGAAGAATTGGTCTAATTTATTGTTTATCTGGTGCTCAGCCACCACTTTTTTAAAATAGCGGCTGATTTGCGCATGCGGTTCTTCGCCGTTATCAACAGCTTTGACACGTGCAGAATATATGTCACACCGAATTTGCTGTGGAGATTTTATAGCCAAATTATAATAGAAGAAATTATTTTCGACACTGTCCTGTTTCAAAAAATCGAATTGTAGGTCGAAATCATCGTAGAAACGGTCGCTGGGCACTGAAGAATCTCTCCAGTCATTGTTTTTCTCATCCATTTTAAAAGCGGAAGTCATATGCTGGGCTTTGCGGAGCATTGGAATAGGGATATCACCGACAAATACCACTCCTTCCAATTTATCCTTTTTGTAGAGCTTAACAATAACTTTCTTTACATCTTCCGGTTTATTCCATTCATTGTATACGATGAACGTAGGCAACCCTTCCATTCCTAGAATCTCCTGATAGGCTTTAAGCTCGGCTTCACAAGCCTGAAATGTCCCTTTATCTGTAATTACAGCAAAAGAGGTGTCCTTTACTTTCACAGCCGGTTTAACAAATGTCTGTGCCCGCAGAGATAATATGCTGCAGAGCATCAAACTTCCAGTTATTAATTTACGCATGTTTTGTAATATAGATTTCGTTATGTAGCATTAAAAATTACATCCTAAACTTATCGATAAATGAGTACGCCCATCATAATCATAGTCAGAGGTATTTACACGATCGAATACAACTTTTGCAAATAAGTTCATACGTCTGTTTTCTCTGACTTGTTGCGAATACGTTATCGACCCGCCAATACGATAGTAATCACAGGTATAATAATTAGTCAGCCCTTGTTGTAATTCGGTTACAGTTGGATAGTCTGCATGGCTGCCACCATATACATATTCACCTCCCAGATTATTGTTATACGCAACATGAACATCTATTAAAAGCCTGCGATTCAAACTATTGCCTAAAACAAAATTTTTTTTGCCACCTAAGCCTAAAGATAAATTTTCTGCATTCTGTACAGAATTAGGCATTAAATATTCATCGTCTTGCTTGGTATAATTCACATTTAATTCTGCTTTCCAACTATATTCATTCCCGCGGTTTCTGCTTAATGCATAATTAAGAGAAGCGGTTTGTGCCTTGTACGTAGAACGGATGTTATTATATAATTCCACCCAGCCACTTTGTGATTCAGAGTTATCGCGTTGAGAAATATACTGAATACCATCGATGTTACGATTTGTATATGTGGTTCTCATATAATTGGTATAGTCCTTTCCTTCCTGAATCATCGTTAAAGAAACATGAGCAGTTTTATCTTTTACACCGGCTATTTTTTTAGGAGTCGTATAGCTCTGCTGAACAGTTTCCGCTTTTACATCGTAACTGCCCTCAAGCAGTAAATTGAAAGAGGGCATACTGAAGTTGTACTGGAGAGCTCCACCGAAACGGTCTCCAATATAATTGCTGGTTACACCGCTGCCTATTCCTTTTATGGCTGTTCCCAAACCGTATAATATATAATAGTCCTGATCCACATAAGAGTTGACATTACTCATTCTTGAGTCTTCCTTGATAGAACTATACTTGAAACTTGCACCAAACTTGTGTGAATTATTCAACTTGTAAGTAATCCCCGGCGTCAGTCCCAGCGTATAAAAACGGGTATCCACACGCGGGTCGCGCTGTTTGGCAGCTAATGTAGCTACATAATTACCTTCCAACCCCAATGCCCAATGATTACCAAGTAAAGGAGTAGCTGCACGAAACTTCAGATCGTAATATTGATTTCTCCATTTGCTTAAGTGCTGGTCTGCGACATAGTAAGGCATTCCCCTGAATGGATCGGCAATGGAGGCGTTATATCCGGCATCTGTCAGATTTTTTTGTGCAAAATTAAATGCTCCCCACACATATGCATTTTTCAGATTGATAAAGCCTTCACTGGATACACCTACGATAGCCTCTTTCTGCCCCTCTTGCGGACGGCAATAGTTTCCGTCCTGTAAGTCATATCCCAATATAACATTCGAATAATTCTGAATATCATCGAATGGCATACCGGCAGCATTCTGTGAATGAGACCATAGTCGTCTTGTTTTCAATTGTTCCATAGCGGCGGGAGAGAAGCCCTGTGCCGCTCCCACCATACTTACAAGGCAGGCTATCATTACCAGCAGGCAGCTTTTCATATAGTTCATATATTGTTTTTTCATTGTTCTGTCTTTTTAGTTAATTATTACAATGTGTGATTCCATGAAGGCATTTTTGCTCCATTACGACGCATTACAGGAACAACGCCACGTTCAAAGTCATCCGTACTGTTGTTTGTATCCTGATATATATATGTACCTGTTTCTTCGCGAATAATAGGATTACCTTCTTCGTCTGTGGACAATTTGCGAGCAATACCTAAACCGCAATAAGTAGCTCCTACCCAAGTAATACCTGCATCAAGTACACCGGGGACACGTTTTGCATTCATCTTTGACTCATTGTTTACTGCTTCAACAGCATCCAATACATATTTAATAGGTATTTTTGCATAATAAACATTGCTGTTCGGTTTGCTAAGATCTGTTGTCTTCATATTTTCATCGTTGACCGGATCCCAAGCTTCTCCTTCAGGAACACGAAAAATCACATAAGCACCTCCGAATACGGATGTCAAATATTGTGGTATACTTCCCATCTCTGCTTTTCCTTGGTAGAAAACATGTTGCATATCATAAGCTGCCTGGTCAGGGAAGTTTGGATTATTCATATTAAACTCAAACTCAGAACTACTGCCGTCTATAGGACTTTGAGGGTTATAGATGTCCAACTGATGGTTAGCGGCAAATTGAGAAATGATGCAAGATTCACCTGGCGCTAACGGATATTCGGTTCCATTTCCTGGAAATTTCCACACACGTTCTCCATATGCATAATTATTACCGTCCGCTTCCGGCCAAATAGGTAATTTAGTGGTAGCTGTACCCGGAGTTAAATTTGCGAAATAAATACCGTCCAAATACAAAATGTCAGCAGAGTTATTGTATATCTCATAGAACTGGTCTCGGAAATAGACTCCTCCTTTTTCCGGACGGCTACCGCAATAATAAATCTCCTTGAATATTAATGGGCTCACTTTAAGCCCTTGTACTTCAATATTCAATGCGCTACCATGCTTAAATAATGCCGCATTTACAGAATTGCCATTGATGTAGTATTCATTGTTTTCTGTATCGATCGCTGTACCGGATACTGTTACCGAATAAATTCCGGGGATAATTCCGTCAACTTTCACACTATTATCAGTTACTTCTTTTACATAATGTAAATCTTCATCGTAATTGTCGAACTTTACAGTCAGATCTTTCAGTGTGGATATATTTTCAACGGTAATATCCAAATATACATCCACTGTGATAGGATTCACTTCTGCTGTGCCAGACATGTCCCTGAACGAATCGCATCCTATCAAAAGGGTACTTGCCAATGTAAACAAATATATTAAATATTTTTTCATAACTTCCTAAACATTATAAAGTGAGTGATAATTCCAGCCCAAAGAAAAATCGGTTATTCAATTGAATATATGAACCCGGATTACGTTTGGATTCTCTGCGCGGATAACTTCTGAACATATTGTTGGCAAAGAAAGAAACACGTAGCATATTGCTAATTTCTTTAGTTACATTCAAGTTAAAACAAAAATAAGGACTGTATGATTCTTTTATAGCATTATTATGACTTACATTATTCAACATATATCCATATCCTGCATCCTTTACTTGCTGGGTAGTGGTATATTTCCCCTTGGGAAACATATTTACAGACGCATCTTCCAATGCTAAATAGCCCACAGGTATAGAATCGTTTCCAAATGTATTCCAATTAGACTGCTGCCAAATAGCTTGTGCTGTCATCGTAACAACAAAACCGATACGCGGGATATTGTGAGTGGCACGTAAAGTCGTTACAAATTGTTGTTTGTAACTTGCATTGCCTTCTTGAGAATAAATGGCCACCGGTTTACGGGCTGAAGCAGCATCTTCGCTATTGTCATAGAAGCTATAACCCTGACGCCAACTCTTAGTACGCATCCATGAGCCATTTATTTGGAAGGCCGTACGGATAGCATCAATACGTCCGATATTCAAATCAAATTCTAAACCTTTAGTTTCTATATTTAAATTATTAGTTGGTTTTGCATAAGTAGACAATACCGGTAGGCTACTACTAAGCTCTATCCCGTTTTCTGTGCGCTGGTATTCATTGTAGATAAATGTATTGAAGGTGTTGAAGGTTTGGCTCATTACATAACCATCCTTCAGACGCTCCTTATAAGCTATTACATTCAGATTGGTTTTACCCACTCGTAAATTAAAACCGACTTCTGCTTTATGATTTTGGGCAATCTTCAAATCTGAGTTATCTACTTGCCGAACTTCTGTGGTAGTCATAAACAAGCGCTGGCTTTCCGGAATATTTTCATTGGTAAGCTCATTTATATTGATATATTCAAAATATGCATTTTCTGGATATAAATAGAGAAGAGAAGGCATCTTTGCAGCAATACCGTAACCTCCCTGAAGACTTAATAGATTCGGAATCAAATCAATGGATGCATTTACACGTGGCGAGAAAATGCCTCCTACTACTGAGGTATGATCATAACGCACACCAGCCTGAATGTTCAAATCATGCGTACCGCTTATGGACCATTTGAAATTATCTTCCACATATGCACCAAATTGGTTAATGAAAGGAATATCCTTATAGTTACGTGGACGGAAAGATGAATTATGACCGTATTGACTACGATAAGGAGGAGTACTTGGGTCATAAGTTTTTCCTTTACCAACGTTACCGTCACTCCGGAAATCCGCACCAATCAAGATGCGGTTGTTTACATGACCGCTCGCCTTGAATAGAGAACTCGTCACTTTAGCAAACAAATTAACTTCACGACTATCGATCTCATAGTGTCCCAAATAGCTGCTTGGTAGATAAACAGCATAATGATTTATGTCTTCCGGTCCAAAATTAGTAATTTGATTACCATTGGCATCATAGATATGCTGACCTGCAAAGTTACTAAGTACCGCACCGTTTGTAGTGGTCATGGAATAAGGAGATGTAGCAGAACTGTATACGGTTTCATAATAACTGTCTTTATCCATATACGTACCTGACAATACATAGCGTAGTGTTTTTAACCAGCCCTTATTTATATTCCATGTACCATTGGTATTCAAAGTAAAACCTATATCGCGGCCTTCCGAAGCTGTTTTAGTTTGTTCATCATCAGGATTACGTTCACGTTGATCCTTACCATAAATAAAATCAAAGCTGGAATTGGTACGTAACTTATTATTAAAGAAAGTATTTGAATAGAGCAACTTTGTTGTGGCACGCTGATAGTGCTGGTAACTGGATATTGGATTATTCGTATTATAAGCATAATCTGCACTTACATTTAAAGCGCCTTTCTTTTTTCCAAGTTCAAAACCGGTTCCCATAGACACCTGATAGATATTGGGATTGGCTTTTGCTTTGACACGTAGCGGCTCACGACCAGCTTTTGTATTAATAATTACTGCTCCTGAGGTCAGATCACCATATTCAACAGAAGGGATACCACGAACGATTTGTATAGACTCTATATTTTCAGTAGAAATACTACGAACATCGGTTCCACCAGCCGGCGAGGCACCTCCGGCCAATGAAGCGGGTGTTTCCGTACCACTTAATACCGTAGGGCTCATCGCAGATAGATTAGCATTATTTGAGATGGGGGCACCATCACGAATTATTGCGGTGCCCATAGCATTCATCGGAGCTTCCGGACCACTGGAACTGGAAACTTGACGGATGTTAATCTGTTGTGCCGAACTCATATCTTGATTCTGTGAAATTCCACCTGGCATCAATGACATTACATCATATAAACTGGTCGCTTGCATATGGTCCATAGCAGAGCGGGAAATGTGAGAAGATGTGGATTTGCCTGAACGGCTGTTGGTTGCAGTTACTGTAACTTCTTTCAACTTAAAATCCTCATTCCTCATTGTAAAATTAAGAACCAAATCCTTATTTACATTTATTAAGGTGTCAATGGAGACTTTGCCCAAATATTGAATTTGCATACGAATTTTACCAGTAGGTACGTTTTCCAGTATGTATCTACCATTTTCATCAGAGGTTGTCCCTAGTGCAATTTCAGGAATAGACACAGCTGCAAATTCTAAAGGCAAACGCTTGTTGTTGTGGTCGTACTCATAAACAGTGCCTGTAAGTTTTACTTTGTAATTGTTTTGCGATTTGATAGGGAGGGCAATTCCTATGCAAATAAGTATAAACAAGTATATAATATTACACCCCAAAATACCTTTTTTCATAAGTAACATCATATTTATTAATAATGCAAAATTATATGTAAATTTTAAATTAAAACAAACCATTGTGTGTAACAAAACTAAAATTATTAAAAATACATGTTGTTTTTGTTGGTGCCGTTGCATAATCTCACAGACCTCAACCGTCTGTTGTCTAACAATATAGCAACTGCATTATATTTAGGAAAATCCAATATATATTAGTACTTTATTTAAGTTCCATACATAGTAATACGGATCTTGAGTGATTAAAAGCAAACTGCAAATCTAAATAAAAAACGGGATGGTTGTAGTTCTGATATGCTATATCTTAATACAACGCAGATAAATACTTATATTTTCATTGATAGATCTAACTAAGTTAAAAAACGGATTTTCTCCAAAATTCTTCTGATAGCTCCGTTCCAGCCTCATATTTATCGCACTTTACAGAAGCCCCAGTTCAAATATAAGGAAACTGTATCTCTCTTCGATAAAAGATCTATTTTAGGACGCAAAATTAGATATTACAAAAGATTATAAAAATACCATTTTTTGGGTATAAAAACGCATCTAATACCTATATATAGGTATTAAATATCATTGGCAATGTATGTTCCATTTCATTAAGCAAACAATTTTTTGTATAAAATACAAATAGTACTTTTTTACCCACTTAAAAAGTGCAAGAATGTATAAAAGTCCATGTGTCAGCTATAATAGGGGCATGAATAGGCATCCGTTCCATACCTGTCCCTATTTGAATCGGTCACCCCACAGTGACCGGACATTACTCACCCAATTCGGATTCTCATTACAGTAGGCAACGAAAATCTGTATCAAGTTCCAAAGCCCGAGAATCATTCCATTAAACCTGGCAGGAATTGTGACAACATGTCTGCTTGAAACAGCTACTATTATGGTATCATGCTGTATTGTTATGCTATATACCATGTTCTAAGTCAAAACTCTTTTTTTTTAGAATTGAAGGTTTAAGGCTCCATCCGAAAGTCAATATCACTTTCTCAAAATTCTTTTCTACAGCACCCTTTGTATAAGTTAGGATGTCTTTCTCTAGAAAATTTTTGAAATCAGATGAACTCATGTCTCTAAAAATGTTTATATATTCTTTTTTAAGAAATTCATTTATGGCATGTGCCGATATCTTTTTTTGCGTGCACTTTTCTATAACATATAAGTTGCTTGGTACCGGTACCATCGTGTCCAGCCCCATGAAGATATTACAGTCTACCATAAGAGTATAAGCGCCGCTCTCGGCAAGAGGTGCGGAAATGCAGTAATTGGCTTGCTCAAGCAGAGAATCCACCAGTTCTTTTGTGGAAGAACTGATACTATTGGCCAATTGTTCATATCCTCTTAGATTCAGTTGGGATATGGTCTTTTCGATAGCCGGGATGAATTTCATTCCTGGACCCAGGTTCAAATCAAATCTTTTGTAATAGACAAGAAGCTCATTCCAATCTTTGTACCGTGAAGGTTTGATGATATTTACATTGTCTATACCATGTTGTTTAAGATACTCGCCGGAGGAAAATGCATCTTCTTTGAAGGTCTGTGTGTTTCCATCCGGGAAACTTAAATAGATGGTCTTATATGTGTCTCCAGTGTTGGTCCTTGCAAAAGCTTTACATTCCTCACCTTTGAGATAATATGCTGTGGTGATGTCAAAACCATTACCGCTGGCATCATTGTCATAGCAACAATTCCACTTTACCTTATCAGATGGGAATATACGGCTTATATTCTCTATTTGGGATTTGGTGACATATCCCCCCGTGCTTATGAATGCGCATGTGGTTTCTTTAGTATAATGGTTTATTTCGTAGAAACTCATTGCGTCAATAGCGGATTCAAAGAGATATATGTCTGTAACCTTGTCAAAAGGAACAAAATTGGCCATCCAACAGCTTTGTGCCTTGTCACCACCCGTGGCAAAGGCTTTATAATTGGTATTGGTCTCTGCAAAATAGTTCCTCATTTCAAAGTTAAGGATTTCCATCTGGGAGGGTTTGCGGAATGGAAAGCCGATATGATTGTTTTTTCCTACCTGGTAGATGAACAGTCTATTGGCGAAATCCTCCACAGTCTGTGGAGAGAGCTTCCTTTGGACGGTCAAATATGGATTATCCTTTTTGATAGGACGAGGATTCCAATAATTCAAATTGGATTCAATATCATTTGGATTCAGTCCCAGCAGAGGATTGTTTACCGTTTCGGTATCTTCATTGGTGATCTGTTGAGTAGGCATTGGTACACCATCAATGACGAAGAGAGGCTGGGTTCCTCCTGTGACGGAGTTGACACCTCTGATTCTGAAAGTCATTCCGCTTGACAATGAACCGTCTGTGGGGATAATCTGTACTCCGCTGATTTTGCCTTGTAGTGCTTGCAACGTCTGCGTAGAACTACTGTTTACAATATCTTTTATATTCACAGAAGCAACGGCGGTTGCAATATCACTTTTTCGCTGGCTACCATAGCCTACAACAACCACCTCATCCATCTCTGTGACTGAAGGGTCTAGAATGATATCAAATCTTCGGTTCTTTCCGATAGTGATAGTTTTGGGCTTATATCCCAGATAACTGATGACCAGTTTTTCAGAAGGAAGTACTTTTATCGTGAACTTTCCTTCTAAATCGGTGATTACTGCATTGGTGGTACCTTCGATATTTATCGTGGCACCGATAAGAGGTTCACTCTTCTCATCCAACACTTGCCCTGAAATAGTTACTTGCTGTGCTAATGCTACAGTGAAATGTAGTATTAGAAACAATGTGCTTAATAGTACTTTTCTCTTCATAGTGCAGATATTAAAGTTTATAATAAGGATTAATACAATTAGATTTAAAATGGTAGTGCAAATAAAGCGAATTATAATATCCATGTTTTGACCTATTGTACTTTTCTCTTGACCAAATTACAGACTTTTTCTTCAAAGGTAATCGCTTTCTATTAATTTCATTTATCACCGCGTAAAATTATTCGATTGGACTTTTTATAGTGAGTATTATCATGGGGAGTATTAAAAAAGATTGGATATGAAAAATAGTATGTTAAATCATTCTGTTTTCTCAAATATGCAGTGGGGTGTGAGCGCAAGGAAAAATATCTGTAGAAATTGATAATAATGTATTTTATTCAAACTTTCCATTTATCCAAACTCTATCAGTTATCTGCACTTAAATCAGGCTTTGATATTTCAAGAGTTTGGATAAATGATTAAGGATTCAGTCTGCATTAATACCGAACATAGCAGTCAGTGAACGATTGATACCTTACGTTCGCATCGTGCGAAGTCTATTCCTTTCCACACGGTTTTGCGTCCGGCTGAAGATGCACACTCGGCTTGCGCCTTGTTCCTTTGCTGTTTCTTTATACTTGAAGTTCTACAATTCGTTTCACAAAGAATTACCCTGTGGAAGTCTGCCCGCTTTCGCGTAGGGTGACGTTGAAACCTTTATCCAGGGCATTACACCATGGCATTCGCTTTCTCCACAATCCTTTACCCGCACCTCATTCGGCCGCTCTTACAATTGGCCACCCATCGGTTATTGGCTGACGGGAGAGATACGGGCTTACCAAGTTTCGCACAAATAACTGACGACCGACTTAGACTCCGCCTATCCACCAGCAGTGCGACATCCGTGTAGCACGATGTAACAGCGTACTATCCTGACTGCTTGCCTTTTGGAATGGCCCATAAATATCCGTGAGCTAATTCATAGTCACGATGGTACGGCGATTCACTTAGGTTACTCATATCAGTCAGCTTTGACATTCTTCGCCTATGATGCTTAGGTTGGAACGTCGTTGTCAAGAGGGCTTCGCACCCGACCGTTGCCAGTCACGTACGCCTCTTCAGGCTACTATTGATGGAACAATAGGTTCAGACACGATGCTGAACAATTACTTGTGTGACCTCTTGGCGCACATTACACTACTAAGGTAATGCTTTTATAGGAGAAGTCACATCTGTAAAAAACTTATTATCATGCAATTATCTTACTTTATCTTAGGCTAAAAGCCCTTATTCAAGGTGTCTGTATCCTATCATCCGCTACCGCTCGGTATCGGATTCCTCCAGACCGATGGCATGGCATATCTCCTCCACCAGTTCAGGAAGGCCGGAGTCTTTCTCCTGACGGGGATCGGGTGGAAACAGCGTGGAACGAAAGACACCCTTACAGACAGGGTCCGCCTCCTTGTTGTAGCGGAGGGTGTTCGGAATGTGTGAGGACAGCAGCCGCAGCCCCATCCTGTGGATGACCCGGTTCCAGGCATCATACAAATTCTTCCGTCCCCTTCTATCCACCATGTTCCAGAACAGCCGGATTCCTTTCAAGTTGCAGTTCCCCTTGGCGATCAGCTCCTCTTCCAGCACCTTGGTAAACTGCAGGGAACTCTGCATGACGATGTTGTCCGCCTTGAGCGGGACGAAAATGTAGTCCATCGCGGCAACAGTATAGACCACCCCCTCGCTGCGGAGCGTTCCGGGAAGGTCGAAAAGCACGATATCGAAAGTTTCCCCCTTTTCGTCCATATAACGATGCAGGTCCTCCACCGCCTTTTCCGGATCGCTTTTGATGACCGGATAGGCAGGCTTCCGGATTCTCTCGTGCTGCCGGTAAAGGCTCACCTTCAGGTCGTCATTTTTCATGACACTCTCCATGTCCCTCTCACGCATCAGGGCGATGCTGTGCTGCGGGTAGTC
>ERZ780214.497-NODE-497-length-17637-cov-24.2959_pt1 | contig 17637 bp, 17 predicted proteins | sample MGYA00510976_ERZ780214 | MGnify/ENA primary metagenome ERZ780214 (study PRJEB29588, sample SAMEA2154920) | human gut metagenome | biome: human gut; feature: human-associated habitat; material: faeces | place: Denmark | collected 2008/2010 ... | reverse complement strand
ATTTCTGTTTTTTATCCCAACTGGCTTATAATTCGGAAATTTTATCTAAATTTGTGTTGCAAAAATAAACAAGCAAAACTCTGATATGACATGGCAAAGATACAAATTAAATCTGAGAAACTCACTCCTTTCGGAGGAATATTTTCAATCATGTAACAATTTGACTCCACATTGTCATCTGTAATCGACTCAACCCTCGGTCTAAGGTGTAGATCGTTCGGTTATCAGTACAGCGAAATTATCCGTTCTCTCATGAGTATCTACTTCTTGGTGGATCATGTGTTGAGGATGTCACTACTCATTTGATGAACCATCTCTCACATCATCCGACACTTCGCACTTGTAGCTCTGACACTATCCTCAGAGCGATAAAGGAGCTGACGCAAGAAAACATCTCACACACATCAGATACGGGTAAGAACTACGATTTCAATACGGCTGAAACTCTCAATACTTTACTGCTCAATTGTATGTTTGCATCTGGCCAACTGAAAGAGGGCGAGATGTATGATGTTGATTTCGACCATCAGTACATAGAGGCTGAGAAGTATGATGCAAAGCCTACATACAAGAAGTTCTTTGGTTATCCCCCTGGCGTGGCGGTTATTGGCAACTTAATTGTCGGAATTGAAAATAGCGATGGCAACACAAATGTTCGTTTCCATCAGAAGGACATGGTGTTTCTTCTTACAGCACTTATCCGTAACTTTTACAAGGCCATTATCCAAAGACTTGACATAAAGAGGTTCGGACTCAATGCAACAAGTCGCATAAAAGCGTTTGTCTTCAGATTTGTCTCTGTACCAGCCAAGTGAATCAGGACATTAAGGCGGTATGTGCTGAATATCTATACCTGTAACAATGCTTATGCAGATGTATTCCAGACTGATTTTGGATAACGCCTACAACTTATGGGTATGATACTGCGTATTGTCTCAAGTCGCATTATGGGGTAAGGGGGTGTTGTAGGCAGAAGTGGGCATTTCAGCCTTATCTACTAATTCAGTTATGAGAGGACGTGTACACGCAAGAAGGATGTTGAAGGGCTTAGTTGCAGATTTGAGGTTTTTAGTATTTTTGCAGCCAAAGAGTGTTGTTTGATGGTAAATGCATGCAGAATGTTGCTAAATCATAGTCTCCATTGAGGTAAAATCGTCATAGATTGCCCATTTTAAGCTATTCTGCAGATTTTAGCGTATTTTTCGAAAAAGATTGAGAACATAATAAAGCCCCCGATACCAAGGTACCGAGGGCAAGCCTATCTGTCACGTCCAGCCTCTGGAAGAGACAAAAACTAACTTAATAGCACATAACAACGATAGGCTTCCGCTGAGGACGTCCAGCCCCAGTGAAGAGACTAACACTAACTTAATAGCACATAACAACAGCGGTTATTCTTTACGTTCCTTTCAAAGAGAAACTTACTTTGCGAAAGGTCCTTTTCCTCCATGCTCTTTAAGATATTTTCGTGAACGTTCCATCATTCTGTCAATATCCTCAAACGAGAAAAGCAATTTTCTCCTTTGTGGATTTCTCTCATTCTCTTCTGCCTCACGTATAAAACGTTCAGCGTCTTCACCTGTCAATACAGGTGTGCTTTTTATTTCTAATGCCATAATTTTACGAAAGAATTATTCTGACTCTTCGTATTACTTCTATTGCACAGATGATAGCAACTATACCTGCTAAAAAAGAAACATCAGTAACTCCATAATTGTTTGATTTTAATATTGTAATTGCCGACAAAGGTACAAAGAATACGTGAGATAGCCAAACTTTTTAAGAAAATCATACTGGTTTGTAGTCTGTCCAGGGGCTACTTTGCATGCTAAAACGTGGTTTTTATCTTTTTTGAGAGGTCGGCTTTTATCTGAATAAATCTGCCATCGTCAGCTGGCATTGGATGTCATCAGAATAGCCGCCCGGCGCAAGTCCATAGGAGGTGATCATCGTGATGAGTACCGTTTTCTCGGTGCCTGTTTCCCTGATGAAGGCCTCCCTTCGATTGCGAATGCGGTTGTCCTCTTCTTCTGTAATAACGTAAGGGGCGCTGGATTATTGCATCGTCTTGATAAGTGATAAAATCAATATATTCTGATATGTTTCTTTCTTTTTGCATAAATAACATTAAAAATCATACTTCTTATAAATGATTAGGGTGATTTTCATCTTTTTTTTGTATTTTTGCTATTCAATGTTGTAGAACGTCAATACAAAAAGAAACGGAAAAGATATGGATGAAAATAATGTGCCTGAAATGCGTCCGACATTCGAAGAAATTCGGAAAGTGGATGATAACGGGAAAGAATACTGGAGTTCACGCGAACTTTGTAATGCGATGGGCTATTCGGGATATTGGAAATTCCAGAATGTAATAGACAAAGCAATCAAGGTTGCCAGTGAAAAAGGTATGGATATAGATGACCATTTCAACCACGTGGTTGAAATGGTTAAGCTGGGTAGTGGATCGTTTCGCAAGGTCGAAGCCTTCCATCTATCCCGTATGGCCTGTATGATCATTTCTGAGAATGCTGATTCAAGGAAGCTGTTAGTAAAGCAGGCAAGAGCCTATTTTTCACAATCCGTATCTGTAACAGAACTTGTGCAGAACTCACTGGAATCCAATATCTTACTGTATAAGACTGCACAGGGTGAAACTCGCATTGAAGTGATTTTCAACAACGAAACTTTTTGGATGTCACAGAAAAAAATGGCTGCATTGTTTGGTGTTGACGTAAGAACAATCAGCTATCATATTGGGCAGATTTACGAGACTGGAGAATTGGATAAAACGGCAACTATCCGAAAAATTGGGATAGTTCAAACCGAAGGAGAGCGTGATGTTGAGCGTGCTCCTTTGTTCTACAATCTTGATGTTATCATTGCTGTTGGTTATCGAGTGAACAGCTATCAGGCAACCCAATTCCGTATATGGGCAACTTCTGTATTGAAGGAGTTTATCATTAAGGGTTATGTCTTGGATGATGAACGTCTGAAACAAGGTAAGCACTTCGGCAAGGATTATTTTGACGATTTGCTGGAACGCATCCGTGAAATCCGCACTTCTGAACGCAGATACTACCAGAAGATAACTGATATTTATGCAGAGTGTAGTGCAGATTATGATGCAAAGGCTGCAAGTACCAAACTGTTCTATAAGATGGTGCAGAATATGATGCACCTGGCGGTTACCAATCATACGGCAGCCGAGATTGTCTATGAGCGAGCTGATGCGGAAATGCCTCACATGGGCTTGACTACATGGAAGAAAGCACCGGATGGAAGAGTTCAGAAATCTGATACGATAGTGGCAAAGAACTATCTTTCTGATGAAGAATTGTCTCAGCTCAACGCAATAACAACAAGTTTCCTGGATCTCGCAGAATCTCGTGCAAGACGACACATCGTTACTACGATGGAGGATTGGAAGAATCGCCTGAAGCTGTTGCTTGAAACTATGGACTATGATGCTAAGAGTAGTGCAGGTAAGGTTTCGCAAGATTATCTTATATAAGAAAAATAATGCAATGAAATGATCAAAATATTTAAAGACAATGAAAAGAATTATCGATAGTACATTAGTAATACTTTCTTTGATGTTGATCTTCGGTTGCAAGGAAAGTAAGGTGGGGCAGGGAAACCCTACCAAAGACAGCATGTCTATTGACACCGATAACAAGTTATAAAAAGATAGGGAACGCAGTGCGTTCCCTATTTTCGTTTCTATTATTTCCCGATGCAGAAGTGCTTGAAGATATTGTTTAGTGTTTCCTGACTACTGATCTGTCCACCAGTGATTTCGCCAAGTTCCTCCAATACGATTTTCAGGTCTTCTGCAATGATGTCGCCACTCATGCCCATATCCATTGATTCCAATACACGGGAGAGGGATTCGTTGGCACGGATGAGGGCTTCGTAGTGGCGGGCGCTGGTCACGATGACATCGTTTTCTGATATTTCAGGAATGTCGGCTGCTTCTACCAAAGCTTTCTCCAAGAGGGGGATGTTCTCGCCTGTGCGGGCGCTGATACTCAGGATGCTAATGTTTGCTGGCGAAGACGAGGGTGAAGAGGCAAGGCTGTTCTTATCTGCCGACTGGGCAGAATAATGGAAAGGAAGTGAGGTTGGGTCGAACGAGAGAGCATCGATCTTATTGAATACCATCAGCAGTTTTTTGCCTTGGTTCTTTTTCTCCATCTCATCAATTTCTGATTCTGCAGGCATTTCATCGAGGAGCCAGATGATGATGCGGGCCTCTTCCATCTTCTGGAAGGTGCGCTCGATGCCGATGTTCTCCACCACATCGTTGGTCTTGCGGATTCCGGCAGTGTCGATGAAGCGGAAGGTGATGCCGTCGATGAGGGTAGTGTCTTCTATCACGTCACGCGTGGTGCCGTGGATGTCGCTCACGATGGCTTTTTCCTCGTGGAGCAGTCGGTTGAGCAAGGTGCTCTTTCCCACATTGGTCTTGCCCACGATGGCTACAGGGACGCCCTGCTTGATGGCATTTCCCGTCTCGAAAGAGTGGGCAAGGGTATTGATGCGGCGCTCTATCTCTTCGGCAAGAGCTCGCAGGTCGCTGCGGTCGGCAAACTCCAGTTCCTCGTGGTCGCTGAAGTCGAGTTCCAGTTCAAGCAACGAAGTCATCTTCAACAGTTTTTCGCGTAGTCGTGTCAGCTCGTTGCTGAAATGTCCCTTCAACTGGCTCATTGCCATGTGGTGGGTGGCCTTGTTGGTTGAGGCTATCAGGTCGGCCACGGCTTCAGCTTGCGACAGGTCCATCTTGCCGTTCATATAGGCACGACGGGTGTATTCGCCTGGCTCAGCCTGTCGACAGCCCACTTCTGTGAGCCGTAGTAAAACCTGTTGAAGAATGTATCTGCTGCCGTGACAGGAAATCTCCGTGGAGTCTTCTCCCGTGTAACTGTGGGGTGCCCTGAATACGCTAACGAGCACGTCGTCGATGGTTTTTCCGTCCTTATCTTTGATCTCTCCATAATGTAGGGTGTTGGCTTTCGCCCCGGTCAGAGGTTTGCCACTGGCTGATGTGAAAACCTGGTCGGTGATGGTAATGGCGTTGTTACCGCTGAGTCGGATGATTCCGATGGCACCGCCGGCTGGGGTTGCCAGGGCACAGATACATTCTTCTTGATTCATTTTTTATTGTTTATTTTAAAGCTTTTGCCCTTACAGGGCGATAGGGGTGTTTGCTATTTAACCCAGGGTGTTACCCTGGGCTAGGAGCTTCTGCCCTTTCAGGGCGTGTTGCTGCAATGAATAGCACTTCTTTTTAGGGCGTATTGCTGCAAAGAGATTCTTGCCTTTACCTTTGCTTTACCCTTCGCCCAGCGATTTTCAATTCCGCTACGCGCCGGTGACCGTTGGTTCAGGGCGTATTGCTGCAATGAGATTTATATTCTATCGAGCACTACTTTGATGAGGTTGTCGATGGTACTCTTGTATCCAGTATTGGCACTGAGGGCACGTCGGTTGGCGATGACCATGCAGCAGGTGAGCGCCTTGTGTCCGAGGAGCAGCGACAGTCCGGCAAGAGCCGAACTCTCCATCTCGAAGTTGTTGACACGCAGACCGTTATATTCGAACGCCTCAATCTTCGCATTCAGCTCAGGGTCGGCCAAAGGTGCACGCAGTTCTCTGCCCTGTGGACCATAGAATCCGCCACAGGCGATGGTGATTCCTCGCACCATGTCATTGGCGGCAATGCGGTCGAGGAGTTCCGGATTGTTGTCCACGCAGTAGGGATTGCCTATCTGGTCGTTCCATTTCACCTGTCGTTTGAATTCCTTCTCGGTGTCAAGGTCGCAGATTTCATTGCGGCGTGCATAGAAGTTGATGAGTCCGTCGAAGCCTATACTTTTCTGTGAGGCAACGAAGGTTCCGGCAGGGCAGTTGAGCTGCAAGCCTCCACAGGTGCCTATGCGCACGAGGGTGAGTGTGGTGTGTTCGGGCTTCTCGGTACGTGTCTTGAAGTCGATGTTTTTCAGAGCGTCGAGCTCGTTCACCACGATGTCAATATTGTCGCATCCTATTCCTGTGCTCTGTACAGTGATGCGTTTGCCCTTATAGGTGCCGGTAATGGCATGGAATTCACGGCTTTCCACCTCGCACTCTTTCTCTTCGAAGTGGGATGCCACGAGGCTTACACGGCCAGGGTCGCCAACGAGAATCACCTTGTCGGCGAGTTGTTCAGGACGCAGATGAAGGTGGAAACAACTTCCGTCCTCATTGATAATCAATTCAGATTCTGCAAAATACTTACTCATAATCTACATGTTTTTTGTCGTTAATAACGTTGGATTGTTCACGGTTATTACTGCAAAGATAGATAAAATCTTTTTTAATTCAAAAGCCTTTGTGCTTTTTTATATTGAAAGTTTCTTAAATAAAGGAAATAAGTGCCATTTTTAATATTATTTAGAGTGTGATATTCGTTTTTTTCTCCCTAAATGTTTACTTTTGCGTTCGATTTTGCGTCGCAAGGGCTTTCTGCAGTACCTGCTGGCGCAAGGAAACAGGTAAACCGACTAATTGAATATACAACAAAAACAGCATAGTATTATGGCAGAATCTATTGACATCCGTGAGCTCAACATCCGGATAGAACAACAAAGCCAGTTTGTCACCAATCTGGTGATGGGCATGAACAAAGTGATTGTAGGACAGAAACATCTTGTAGACTGTCTCCTAATAGGTCTTCTGAGCGATGGCCACATCCTGCTCGAAGGCGTACCTGGTCTGGCAAAGACCTTGGCCATCAAGACCCTCTCTCAGCTTATCAGCGCTGACTTCAGCCGCATTCAGTTTACTCCCGACCTGTTGCCTGCCGACGTGGTGGGTACACAGATCTATTCTCAGAAGGACGAGACCTTCCATGTGAAGAAGGGTCCAGTGTTTGCCAACTTCGTATTGGCAGATGAGATCAACCGTGCTCCTGCCAAGGTGCAGAGTGCTCTGCTCGAGGCGATGCAGGAGCATCAGGTCACCATCGGCGACGAGACCTTCCGACTGCCCAGTCCGTTCCTTGTAATGGCTACGCAGAACCCAATAGAGCAGGAGGGAACCTATCAGTTGCCCGAGGCACAGGTGGACCGTTTTCTGCTCAAGGTCATCATCGACTATCCTACACTCGAGGAAGAGAAGCTCATCATCCGCGAGAATATCGCCGGAGGTCTGCCCGAGGTACATCCCGTCACCACAGCCGACGAGATACTGAAGGCTCGCCAGATAGTGGGCGAGGTTTACATCGACGAGAAGATAGAGCAGTACATTGCCGACATCGTCTTCGCCACCCGTTATCCCGAGCGTTACGGTCTGTCCGACATCAAGGATATGATTACCTTTGGCGGCAGTCCCCGTGCCAGCATCTCTCTTGCCAAGGCAGCCAGGGCTTATGCCTTCATCAAGCACCGCGGCTATGTGATTCCTGAGGATGTGCGTGCCGTGGCTCACGACGTGCTCCGCCATCGTGTGGGACTCTCCTACGAGGCAGAGGCTTCCAATGTGACCAGCGAGGAAATCGTGAGCCGCATAATTAATAAGGTGGAAGTACCTTGATTTTGAGGAATAAGTAATAAATGGACACACAAGATATCTTAAAGAAAGTACGCAAGATCGAGATCAAGACTCGCGGTCTCAGCCAGAATGTCTTTGCAGGCCAGTATCATTCGGCCTTCAAGGGCAGGGGTATGGCCTTCGCAGAGGTGAGGGAGTACCAGTATGGCGACGACGTGAGAGACATCGACTGGAATGTGACCGCCCGTTTCCATCGTCCCTTTGTCAAGGTGTTCGAGGAGGAGCGCGAGCTTACCGTGATGCTGTTGGTCGACGTGAGTGGCTCGCTCGACTTCGGTACCACACGGCAGATGAAGCGCGACATGGCTACCGAGATTGCAGCCACCCTGGCCTTCAGCGCCATTCAGAACAACGATAAGATAGGTGTCATCTTCTTCTCCGACCGAATAGAGAAATACATCCCGCCCAAGAAGGGCCGCAAGCACATTCTCTACATCATCCGCGAGATGCTCGATTTTCATCCTCAGAGCCAGCGCACTGACATCGGTGTGGCTTTGGAGTACTTCACACGGGTGATGAAGCGCCATTGCACAGCCTTCGTCATCAGCGACTTCTTCGATGACAAGGACTTTCAGCATCCCCTTCAGATTGCCAATCAGAAGCACGATGTGGCAGCCATTCAGGTGTACGATCCACGTGCCAAGGCGTTGCCCGACATCGGACTCCTCAAGGTGTGCGATGCAGAGACAGGTCACGAGATGTATATTGACACCAGTTCCAAGAAACTGCGTCAGGCGCATACACGCCACTGGATGATGCGTGAGCAGCTGTTACGCGAAACCTTTGCCAAGAGCAAGGTCGACTGGACGGCTGTCGCCACCAACGAAGACTTCTCACGAGCTCTCCTCAACCTGTTCATGCAGCGTGGCTGAAAAGCGGAGAAGAAAACAATAGGGAAAAGAAAAATGACGAAACAGAAGAATATTATCATCATGATGCTTGCCTTCCTGATGCTGTTGCCAGTAGGGTCGGCAGCCCAGGAGGTGGTGCAGAAACTCGACTCTCTGCAGATCCTGATAGGCGAGCAGACGAAGCTTCATCTCAAGGTCACCGCTGCCAAGGGTGCCAAGGTGGTGCTGCCTTCGTTCAAGCCGTCACAGATGCTCACTCCGGGCATCGAGGTGGTGGAGCAGAGCGATGCCGACACCGCCGAGCTCGACGGCGGCAGGCTACAGATAAGCCGCGACTATACGCTCACCTCTTTCGACGAGAAGGTCTACGCTGTACCAGCCCTTCAGGTCAAGGTCAACGGCAAGACCTGTCAGGGCAACCCGTTGGCGCTCAAGGTGCTCACGGTGCCTGTGGATACGGTTCATCCCAACCAGTTCTATCCCCCCAAGGACGTACAGGACAATCCTTTCCTATGGAGTGAGTGGAGTCCTCTGTTCTGGCTCAGCATTCTGGTACTCTTACTCTTCGGTGTCATGCTGTGGCTCTGGCAGCGCCTCCGTCAGAACAAACCTATCGTGATTCGTATGCGCATCGTGAAGCGCGTGCCAGCTCACGAGAAGGCGCTCAGCGAGATCAATGTCATCAAGCAGCAGCACACCGAGTCGCAGGAGACCCAGAAGGAATACTACACCCGCCTCACCACCACGCTGCGCGAGTACATAGAACAGCGCTTTGGCTTCCGTGCCATGGAGATGACCAGCGGCGAGATTATAGAGCATCTGCAGTCGGCTGGCGACCAGAAGATGATAGACGAGTTGAAACAGCTCTTCCGTACTGCCGACCTCGTGAAGTTTGCCAAGTACGAGACCTTCCTTGGCGAGAATGACGCCAATCTGGTCAACGCCATCAACTTCATCGACCAGACGAAGACCAACGAGCAGACCGTCGAGGAGAAGGTAGCTCCCGAGCTTACCGACCAGGATCGCAAGACGCGCAGTCAGCGCAAGCTCATCAAGGCTTTGCTCTGGGGTGGAGCGATTGTCATGGCAGCCATCACCGCCTATGTGATCTATGGTGCCTGCATGCTGCTGATGTAGGAGTATAGAATAAAAAAGAATAATATTATAAAAACATGGAATTTGCAAGTAAAGCATATTTTCTGTTGCTCCTGTTGCTGATACCTTATATATTATGGTATTTCCTGTACAGGAAGAAGAACGAGCCTACCATGAGGCTGAGCGACACCCGGCAGTTTGCCTATGCTCCCAAGAGCCTGCGCCAACGCCTTGTCCATCTGCCCATGATGCTCAGATGTCTGTGCTTCGTGCTCATCGTCTGTGCGATGGCTCGTCCGCAGACCCACAACTCCTGGGACAACAAGACGGTGGAGGGCATCGACATCATGATGGCGATGGACGTCTCTACCTCTATGTTGGCAGAAGACTTGAAACCCAATCGTATGGAGGCTGCCAAGGATGTGGCTCACGAGTTTATCTCGGGCCGTCCCAACGACAACATCGGTCTTACCATCTTTGCTGGTGAGGCTTTCACCCAGTGTCCTATGACCACCGACCACGCCAGTCTGTTGCGACTGTTGCAGGACACCCGTACCGACATTATTGCCCGTGGACTCATCGACGACGGAACGGCGGTGGGTATGGGTCTCGCCAATGCTGTCAGCCGACTGAAGGACTCCAAGTCCAAGAGCAAGGTGGTCATCCTCTTGACCGACGGCAGCAACAACACCGGTGACATTTCGCCTATGACGGCCGCCGAGATAGCCAAGAGCTTTGGCATCAGAGTCTACACCATCGGTGTGGGAACCAACAAGGTGGCTCCTTACCCTATGCCCACAGCGGCTGGCGTTCAGTACGTCAACATGCCTGTGGAGATTGACACCGAGACACTCAGGGACATTGCCCGTACCACTGATGGCAACTTCTATCGCGCCACCAACAACGCCGAGCTGAAGCGCATCTACCACGACATCGACAAGTTGGAGAAGACGAAGATGAATGTCACCCATTTCGCCAAGCGCTACGAGGCTTACCAGCCTTTTGCCCTTGCAGCCCTGTTGGTACTGCTCGCAGAGATATTGCTTCGCATCACCTGGCTCAGAAGAATCCCATAGGGAAGGGACGAGCCGAAGTTCAATTAATATTAAATGAATATGCTAAGATTTGAAGATCCAATATATTTGTGGCTGCTGTGGATGTTGCCGGTACTCGTACTGGTGAGGTTCATAGGATGGCGAAGGAGAAGGGCCAAGCTCCGAAAGTTTGGCGACCCTGAGCTGTTGAAAGCCCTTATGCCCAATGTGTCATCTTATCGCCCCACGGTGAAGTTCGGCTTGCTGCTTGCAGCCTTGGCCCTGCTCATCCTCATGGTAGCGCGTCCACAGATGGGCAGCAAGATTTCTCACGACAAGCGTCAGGGCATTGAGACCATCATCTGTCTCGACATCTCCAACTCGATGTTGGCAGAGGATGTGGCGCCTTCGCGACTCGACAAGAGCAAGATGCTGGTGGAGAACCTGGTCGACAAGTTCACCAACGACAAGATAGGTCTCATCGTCTTTGCCGGCGATGCCTTCGTGCAGTTGCCTATCACCAGCGACTACGTGTCTGCCAAGATGTTCCTGCAGAACACCACACCAGCCCTCATCCAGACCCAGGGCACCAACTTTGCTGCAGCCATCGACCTGGCCACCAAGAGTTTCACCCAGCAAGACCATGTGGGACGCGCCATCATCGTCATTACCGATGGCGAGAACCATGAGCCGGGAGCCGAGGATGCTGTCAAGGCAGCCAAGAATAAAGGCATCAATGTCTTCATTCTGGGAATAGGAAGCACCAAGGGAGCCCCCATTCCTATGGGCGACGGCTCTTATCTCAAAGACCGTACGGGCAACACCGTGATGACTGCCCTCAACGAGCAGATGTGCCGACAGTTGGCTCAGGCTGGCAGTGGACAGTATATTCACGTCGACAACACCAGCGATGCGGAGCAGGCACTCAACGACGACCTCTCCAAGTTGCAGAAGGGCGAGACCGACACCGTCATCTATAGCGAGTACGACGAGCAGTTCCAGGCTGTAGGCATCCTGGTCATCCTCCTGCTCATCCTCGACATCTGTATGCTCGAGGTGAAGAATCCGCTTCTCCGCAACGTGAAGTTCTTTACACATTAAAAATTAATCGCAATGTATCTAACTTATCATATCATACCGACCCTGCGGCTGCGCAGGCTGTGCCTGCTGTTGGGGTTGCTCCTCGTCAGTACAGTTGCAGCACTGGCACAGAACGACCGTACCTTCATCCGTCAGGGCAACCGCCAGTATAGGGCACGCAAATGGACTGCTGCCGAGGTGCAGTATCGCAAGGCGATAGCCCGCAATGCCAACAATCCACAGGCGGTCTACAACCTGGGCTGTGCGCTCATGATGCAGCAGAAAGACTCGCTCGCCATGCAGCAGTTTGCCAAGTCTGCCGACTTGCAGACCACCAACAAGATACGCCGTGCCAAGAGTTTCCACAACATGGGCGTCATCATGCAGAACCATCAGGAGTTTGCCAAGGCAATAGAATGTTACAAGATGGCGCTGCGCAACAATCCTCAGGACAACGAGACCCGCTACAACCTGGCGCTCTGCAAGCATCAGCTGAAGAATCAGAAGAACCGGCAGAACCAAAACAAGAACAAGAGCGGCAACAACAAGGACAAGAACAAGCAGAACAAGAAGAATAAGAATCAGAACAAGGATCAGAACAAGAATAAGGATCAGAACAGGGATCAGAACAAGCAGAAAAATAATCAAAACAAAGATAAGAACAACCAGTCACAGAAGCCCGAGCAGGACAAGATGAGCCGTGACAATGCCGAGCAGTTGCTCAATGCAGCCGTGCAGCAGGAGAAGGCCACCAAGCAGAAGATGCAGAAGGCGATGAGTCAGCCACGGCGCAGGCAGTACGACAAGAACTGGTAAAACAATAAGCAAACATCATTTCATTATGAAGCAAATAGAATGGTACACATTGATGATATTCGTGATGCTGGGTCTGGCGGAGGAAGCCAAGGCGCAGCGTGTAGCGGTATCTGCACCAACACATGTTGCTGCTGGCGAGAACTTCAGAGTAGCCTATACGGTCAACGCCCGTGAAGTGGAGGAGTTCCGTATGGGCAATGTGCCCGATGGACTGGAGGTGATAGCCGGACCCTACACCTCTTCGCAGTCGAGCTATCAGGTGGTCAACGGCCACACCAGCTCTTCTTCCTCTTTCACCATCACCTATACGCTCTATGCAGGCAAGGCTGGAACTTACACCATCGGTACCTCGCATGCCCTGGTTTATGGCAAGAAGCTCGCAGCCCATCCTGTCAAGATCACCGTCTCGGGCCATGCTCACAACTCTGGCGGAGCACCCAGGATGCACAACGATGATGCCGATGAGCCTCGCATGCGTCAGGCGGGTTCTGCCATCTCGGGCAACGACCTCTTCATCAAGGTCACTGCCAACAAGAAGCGTGTGCACGAGCAGGAGCCTGTGCTCCTTACCTATAAGGTCTATACACAGGTCGACCTTACCCAGCTCGACGGCAAGATGCCCGATCTGAAGGGCTTCCACTCTCAGGAGGTGCCACAGCCACAGCAGAAAGTGCTTCACACCGAGGTCATCAACGGCCGTCCTTACCGTTGTGTCACCTGGAGTCAGTACGTCATGTATCCTCAGATGACGGGCAAGCTCGAGATTCCTTCCATCACCTTCAAGGGTATCGTGGTTCAGCAGAACCGCAATGTCGACCCCATCGAGGCTTTCTTCAATGGCGGCTCAGGTTATGTGGAGGTGCATAAGTCTATCAAGGCGCCTGGCATTACCATTCAGGTGGACCCGTTGCCTGCACGTCCTGCCAACTTCTCGGGTGGAGTAGGCCGCTTCAATATCTCTGCCACGCTCGACAAGAACGACGTGAAGGCTGGCGATCCCATCAACATCCGTGTGGTAGTGGGAGGCATCGGAAACCTGAAACTCCTCAAGCAGCCTGTGCTCAACCTGCCGAAAGACTTCGACCAGTATGACGCCAAGATCACCGACAAGACCAAACTCACCCAGAACGGTGTGGAGGGCAACATGGTTTACGACTTCCTCGCTGTTCCGCGCAACCAGGGCAAGTACACCATTCCATCGGTAGAGTTCACCTACTACGACACCAAGACCAATGCCTACCGCACCATCAAGACCCAGCCCTTCACCCTCACCGTGGAGCAGGGCGACGGCACAGACGGTTCGTCATCTGCCAACTACAGCAATGCCGACAAGGACATTCATGCCCTGAAGTTGGGCAAGAGCAAGCTTTGCGACATCGACGATATGTTCTATGGCAGCTTTGGTTATTGGACGAGTCTGATGGTGCCTCTCATCGCCTTCATCGGTCTGCTCATCGCCTTCCGCCGCCGTGCCATCGAGAATGCCGACATCGTGAAGATGCGTTCCAACAAGGCTAACAAGATAGCCACCAAGCGACTCAAGAAGGCACGCACCCTGATGATGGCCCGCAAGCAGGGCGAGTTCTACGACGAGGTGCTCAGAGCCTTGTGGGGCTACGTCAGCTACAAGCTCAATATGCCTGTCGAACAGCTCTCGCGCGAGAATATTCAGGATAAGCTGTTGGCTCACTCCGTTGATGCCGATACCATAGAGAAGTTTACCCAGGCTCTCGACGAGTGTGAGTTTGAGCGCTATGCTCCTGGCGACCCTGCCGGCAATATGAACAAGACTTTCGATTCAGCCATGACTGCTATTATGGAAATAGAGAATGCCATCAAGGCTGCCCGCAAGCAGGGCAAGAAGACTGCTGCCCGTCAGGGCGACTATACCTTCGGTGTGGTGCTGCTGTTCATCTTCATGGGCTTCAGCCTCTCTGCCTCTGCTGTCACCAAGCAGAACGCCGACACCGAGTACACCAAGGGCAACTATCAGCAGGCCATCAAGGACTATGAGGACCTGCTCAAGAACGGTGTTTCGCCCGAGGTCTACTACAACCTCGGCAATGCCTATTATCGCACCGACAACATCACCAAGGCTGTCCTGGCTTACGAACGTGCCCATCTGCTGTCGCCCGGCGACGAGGACATCAACTTCAACCTGCAGTTTGCTCGCAGCAAGACCATCGACAAGATCACTCCTGTCAGCGAGATGTTCTTCGTCACCTGGTACAAGGCGCTGGTCAACTTCACCAGTGTCGACAACTGGGCCAAGACTGGCATCCTGTCCATCATTCTGGCCTTGGTATTGGTGCTGGTCTATCTCTTCGCGCCCCAGTTGCTGTTGCGCAAGGTCGGCTTCTTCGGCGGCATCCTCTTCTTTGTCGTCTTCCTCTTGAGTTCGCTCTTTGCCTATCAGCAGAAACAGATACTCGTCAACCGCACGGGTGCCATCATCGTGGCTCCTACGGTCAATGTCAAGAAGACTCCTTCCCGACAGAGCGCCGACCAGTTTGTCATTCATGAGGGAACGCGTGTCGACATCACCGACCGCTCTATGGATGGCTGGCGTGGCATCCACCTGGCAGATGGAAGAGACGGATGGATAGAAACCAAACAACTGGAGGAAATATGATGTTTGTCTCATGTCTTCTCACCGATCTCGAGGTGCTCCACTTCTTCAATGGAAGCGACAATCTGTTCATCGACCAGTTGGCGCTCGTCCTTACGTCGGGGCTCACCTGGATACCGCTTTATCTCACCCTCTTCTACATCATTGTGCGCAACAATGAGACGATGGCGCAGATTGGTCTGGCGGTAATGGGAGCACTCGTCTGTGTGGCTCTTTCCGAGGGTATCACCGATGGCGTGGTAAAACCCTTGGTGGAACGATGGCGCCCCAACAACGACCCCATCCTGAAATACTCCATTCAGGTGGTGGACAACCTTCGTGGCAGTGGCTACAGCTTCTTCTCGGCTCATGCTGCCAACACCATGTCGATAGCGATGTTCTTCTCGCTCCTCATGCGGGGCAAGCGCCTCGCCATCGCCCTCTTCTCGTGGTCGCTGCTCAACTGCTGGACACGCCTGTATCTCGGCATGCACTATCCCTCCGACATTCTCTGCGGACTCCTCGTGGGTGCTGTCATCGGTGTCGTGTGCTACATAGGTTATCTGAAACTGTATTACAAGGTGTCACCCCACATCACATATATCTCCGACCAGTACACCCCCACGGGTTACGACCACGACGATATCGACAAGATACTCTGCATCCTGGCTTTCACCCTGGTCTATGCCTTCTTGCGGGCGATAGTCATGGCTGGAGGAGTGTAACATTAAAATTCAATCATAATGGATACAAAACATATAAAAATTACCGATTACAATTACCCCCTTCCTGATGAGCGCATTGCCAAGTTCCCCTTGGCGCAGCGCGACCATTCCAAACTCCTTCTCTACCGTCATGGTGAGGTAGGCGAGGATGTGTTCTACCATTTGCCTGAATACCTGCCCAAGGGCGGACTGATGGTTTACAACAATACCAAGGTGATTCAGGCGCGTCTGCATTTCCGCAAGGAGACGGGTGCCCTGATAGAGGTCTTTCTCATGGAGCCAGCCGATCCTACCGACTATGAGCTCATGTTCCAGACGGCTGGACATTGCTCATGGCTCTGCATGATAGGCAATCTGAAGAAGTGGAAGGAGGGCAGTCTGAAGCGCGACTTCGAGATCAAGGGGCATCAGCTTACACTCTCTGCCACCATGCGCCGTGGCGACGCCTTAGGCTCCGAGGCTGCCTCTATGGTGGCGAAGGGTGGTGGAACCAACTATTGGGTCGACTTCGACTGGGACAACACGCAGGTCTCCTTTGCCGAGATTCTCGAGACCGTGGGCGAGTTGCCTATTCCGCCTTATCTCAACCGTGCCACCGAGGAGAGCGACAAGACTACCTATCAGACGGTTTACTCGAAGATAAAGGGCAGTGTGGCTGCTCCTACTGCCGGACTTCATTTCACTGATGCCGTGTTGCAGGACATCGACCGCCATGGCATTGAGCGTGAGGAGGTTACCCTTCATGTGGGCGCTGGTACTTTCAAGCCGGTGAAGAGTCTTGAGATAGAGGGCCACCGCATGCACACCGAGTATATCGTGGTGCACCGTCATACGTTGGAGAAGCTCCTGCAGCACCATTGCGAGGTGATTGCTGTGGGTACTACGAGTGTGCGAACCATCGAGAGCCTGTACTATATGGGTGTTCATCTGCTCTCTCATCCCGAGGCGACAGAAGACGATCTGCACGTCAACCAGTGGGATCCTTACGAGTTGTCGGCAGATGGCGGTTTGGTGAATGCCATTCAGCCTTCTCAGGCGATACAGGCTATCATCGACTATCTCGACCGCAATGGTCTGGAGGCTTTGCACACCAGCACGCAGATCATCATTGCCCCCGGCTATCAGTATAAGATAGTGAAGATGCTTATCACCAATTTCCATCAGCCTCAGAGCACTCTTCTCCTCCTCGTCAGTGCCTTCCTCCATGGCGACTGGAAGAAAGTGTACGACTATGCTCTGGCTCACGATTTCCGTTTTCTAAGCTATGGTGATTCTTCGTTGTTGATTCCGTAATTCATTGCGCGGTTAATGGTTAATGACTGAAGTTGAGTAAAGGAGATTTCTCTGAGCGAAACAGGGGTTCGTGGGAGCGAATGTGACGATTGCCACATTCGCTCCCATGTTTTTTGCATTCGCTCCCATGAATCTCTGTTTCGCTCCTATGAACGTCAGATTCGCTCTGGCAGAATCGTCTGTATTCCTTTAGCAGAGTGGGCTCTCTGCTTCTTCTCTTCTGAGGTTTCTCAGCTTCTCTCTTCTGAGAGTGAGGTAATCTCAGCTTCTTCCTCTGCCATTCCTCATTGGGCAGTGAAAGCACCTGTTCTATTTCTACATCTTTGGTCATGTGTTTGTTGTTTATTCAAGTTTCGCAAGTTTTGTCCCACACGCCCTGTTTTACTCTAATTGAGCAAGCTTTGAGCGTATTTTTTAACGTTAATTATGTTTAACGACCCTTGGGTCTTGCCTGATGAAGTTTGCGTCATAGTATTCACCTTTTTCCACGAGGGTGAATATGATCCTTAGCAACTTGTTTGCTATGGCATTTAGTACATAAT
>ERZ780214.482-NODE-482-length-18291-cov-2.42778_pt1 | contig 18291 bp, 7 predicted proteins | sample MGYA00510976_ERZ780214 | MGnify/ENA primary metagenome ERZ780214 (study PRJEB29588, sample SAMEA2154920) | human gut metagenome | biome: human gut; feature: human-associated habitat; material: faeces | place: Denmark | collected 2008/2010 ... | reverse complement strand
TGCTCACCGTCGCCGCCACATGAGCATCCGTAAAGATACACCCTTCGGCTGCCAGGCGGTCGATGTTAGGTGTCTGGATATCCGTCGCCCCCATAAATCCAAAATCCGCATATCCGGCATCATCCGCAAGCAGGATCAGGATATTCGGTCTTTGCGCCTCCTCCTGGCCGGACGAGCAAGAAGCCAATCCGGTGATTGCCCCTAAAGAAACAACAAACAAACGATCTATTTTCATTTTATACATCTTTTTATTCCCGTTTACTTCTTCTTCCGCTCGATAGGTGACGGGACTTTCTTTGCATACTTATCCCGGTCGCAAACAATCTTTCCATCCACATATTCCAATTCGGCTATCTGGATAGAGGCACGATGATAGTTCCAAGTATTTTCTTCCACTTCCATACCGTCCATTTTATACGTCCGTCCCGGATGGGTGAAATAGAAAATAAAAGCACGGTCTCCGATCACAACGACATCGCAATGCCTTCCCTGGTCGAAATCGTCCGGACGGAGGCCCGGTTTGTTCAGGATTGTCGAATTATAGGTCCAGTTAGTCGCATCGTCCGATTCGTAACAGTGCAAGCCGACATATCCCAGATTACATTCGTCGATGATGTTCCAGTATTTATTTTTCCAATAAAAGACGATCGGCCCCTCATGCGGGACATCGTCAATCTCACATTTGCCGGTTACCTTCCAAGTCGTCAAATCCTTGCTCACACCCGTATTCGTCTTGGAATCGGGAGTCTTGTACCACATCTTCCATGTTCCGTCCGGCATCTGAAACGCCGAAGCGTCGATACAACCATGTGTACCTTCTATTTCCTCCACCAGATCCCAGTTCATCAGATCCTTGCTTTTGTAAAAGACAAGCCGGGCATCACCTCCCCAGAAAGGATGAATACCGGGGATAAAGGTCACGATCATGTAATAAGTGTCCTTATGCTTGAACACATCGGGAGCCCAGAAAGTGCTCTGTCCTTGCATGGGTTCCGGCAGATTCGCTGTCCCGACATAATACCAGTTTTTACCGTTGTTCTTGGTTGCCGCGATCCCGACTTTACTGCCATATACACAGGCCACTTCCTGCAAGTTAGGGACATTGGCACGGCGTTGCGTGTAGAACATCCACCATTCCTGCCGCTCCGCGTTCCATTCGAGCGTCGGGTCGGTAGGGCCGTCATAGATAGGACAACGGAACAAAGGAGCCGGCGCATGCTCAATGTCGAACGGCTTGTCTTGTGCAAAAAGGCTTGTCCCGTAGAACAGGACTGCCAACATATATACTATTCTTTTCATGCTATTCAGATTAGACGTGTTATACATTATATAATATATTAATAGAGCGAGATTTCCCCCAGGCCGGCACGCCCTTCGGAAACATTCTCGATTGTCAAGCGGAGATATTTCACTTCCCGGTCAACCGTCATCGGCTTAAATTCCCAGCCCGTACATTCACGCTCATACAAGAGTTCCCACCGTTCGCCATCCTCAGAAGTCTCTACCTTATGCTTATAGGAAGAACTGTCTTTCTGGAAAAGGATACGGCTGGCAGCCACGTATGTCGGACGGTCCAGCATCAAAATGACTACCTGTGGCAACCGGTCTTCTCCGGCAATCCACCAAGTATGATCGTCATTGTCGATTATATTGGAAGCAGGATACCCGTCCTGGCTGCTTCCAACCTGAACCGACGCGATTTTCAGGCGAGGTTTCTCCAAGATACGCTTCTGCCAGGAAGAAGGTTTTACCACAACATTGTCTTCCTCTTTCCCCGTAAACAGAGCATGTTTTCCATCAGGCAGAGACTTCCCTTCAAACGGCTTCGTGCTGATTTCCTCTTCACCGGCGAACAAACCCTCTGCTGTCGCTTTCACCGTAATCTTACCGGCTTTCTTCGTCGTGCGGACAAATGCGAAACCAACGCCACCTTCCACCTTCTGAGGATTGATACCGATACGGCTGATCGTATCTCCGACCAGCACTCCTTCACCAGACACCAGAATCCGGATTTCCTGTCCAGAGTTGTAGATCAAAGAACCGTTCTTGTCACAGACCTTAAAGTAGACAGGAATCATATCCGAGCCGTCGGCAACAGGAACAATGCCATCCGTCTTAATGTCCACAACCAGACGATCGGCTTTTCCCGGAGTGCTCACACTGTGGGTTGCCACAATCTTTCCGTCAACCAGCGCTTCCGCCTTTAACGTTCCGGTTTCATATTCCCCGGCATTAAAGACGAACACCGGACTGCCGCCTTTCTCGACAATCGAACGAAACAGAGGTGTCCGTTCTTCCCGTGTCTGAGTTCCGATCAACTTCTCATTACGATAAAGACGGACTTCGTCGCAGTTGGAAAAAACCGTTATATCTGTTGTAGACGAGGCGAAATCTCCCGAAGCATTATAGGAAGCGATAAAGACCATCGGCCCTTCATACAATCCGGGTTGTGAAACTGCTTTGTCCCTCATACTCTGCAACATGAAGTAGCTGAATTTCGGATACCGGTTGATATCCACCACACCGCTATACATCGTTTCATCCTGGCTGCCCCGTGCATAGTCATTGTAGCTCCAAACGAAATGTCCACCCATATGTGGATTGGCATCCAGCATGCACCAGTCAAAATAGCCTTTACCATTCAACTGCTCGATACGGCTGCGGCACTGGCGCATCTGTTCTTCCTCGCTTTCTTTCAAGCTGACACGTGGCTTTTCGCCCACGCCATCTCCCCATTCGCGGGTAAACAACGGCTTGACTACTATAAAATCTTCCGGATAATTACTCATCACATCCCCGTCTTTCGGGAATTTGGAAACCTGTTTATAAAAGACATCATAATAGGGCTCCATTTCCGCATGCCCGAAGTAATCACCTGCCGTGTACATCTGATCGCCCGGATATTCGGCATGAGACAGTTCGAAAATCTCTTTTGCCAAAGAGACCGGATAACGGGATTCGTTCAAAGCCGTTTCCCAAAGGACAACAGAAGGATGATTCCGGTCACGGCGGATCATCTGGCGTCCGATTTCATACAAACGTTTAATAAAGGTTGAATCCGGATTATAGAACTGCCATCCGGGAATACACTCCACCACTAACAGCCCATACCGGTCACACGCCTCCAAGAAAGCCGGATCATTCGGATAATGGGCGGCGCGAACCGCATTATAACCACCCCGTTTCAGGTCGATCACATCCCGTACCTGCATTGAGTTGGAAGCCGCATCCCCAACATTGGCAAAAGCCTGGTGACGGTTGGCTCCGCGCATATACAGTTTTTCACCATTGATAAAGAATCCTTCCTCGGCCGTGTACCGGATCGTACGAATACCGATTTTCCGGGTGGTTTCGTCGAGCACTTTATCTTCCGATAATAATTGCGTACGCAAGGTATAGAGATTAGGCGTATAAGGATGCCATAAAGCAGGCTGGTTAACAATGAGGTCCTGCTCCACCGTTCTGTCCGATTGCTTGTGCAAGGTGACCGGTGTTTCAGCCTCAGCAATAACGTGGCCAGCCGAATCGACCAGTTGCGAGAAAACAGACAATGTCTGATCTTTATCCGTCAAATTCCGGACATGAGTCGCAAGATGTGCCCTCGCCTTGTCTTTTGTCACTTCGGGATACGTCACAAACTGACCTCCACCGGCAACAAGATCTTCCTCTAACGGGTCGGTGATATATACTTTGTCCGTAATCACCATCCGGACATCCCGATAAATCCCACTATAATAATAGAAATCCATTTTGTCCTGCGGCTTTCCCGGAGGTGTCAGTGGGTCCGGCTCGGCAGACACCCTGACAGCCAGCACATTGTTACCGTTCCAATCGATACGGTCCGTAAGATCTGCGACAAATCCCATATAACCACCATGATGTTCCGTCACTTTTTGGCCGTTCAGATAAACATCGCAATTCGTTATCACTCCTTCAAAGGAGACGACGACCCGTTTATCCTTATATTTTGCAGGCAGTTTGAAATAACGGCGGGAACCAAAACCCGCCAACCCCAACCGATCCCGTCATAAATGGAGTTCCCGCCGCAATGTTTCATTTCCAGTTGCATGATATGGGGTAGTGCGACAGGTATCCATCCTGAATCATCCAGATCCGTCCGGCTCCCTTCCACCACATCCCCCCGATAAAAAGCCCAGTCGGTATTCATGTCCAGGACTTCCCGGCCGGAAGAGGAGATACTGCAACTTTGTCCGAATGCAGCACAAATGAACAACAAGATAAAAGAGAAAATTCGATAATGCTTCATGCTATGTTAGTGTTTTTCTGTACAAAGGAAAGGGATATATTGGAAATGATCCAATATATCCCTCTTAAAACATGATAAATATATCAGTTCTTATTAATAACCGTCATTCTGTTTCAATTGCTTGTTTTTATCAAGTGCATCCTGCTTGATCGGTAAATACCGGTTATGAGGAGCGAACGAACGGTTTTCAACTAATTCAACACCACTTATGACTGCACGTTTGTACGGATCTTTTTCATCATAATTGATCGTTCCGGTGAAGCTTTCCAAAGGAGCATTCAATACCGTTTCAGCAACCATCTTGCCACTTGCATCTTTCCAACGAAGAATATCGGCACGACGAAGGCCTTCACCAGCTAACTCGATAGAACGTTCGCGACGAATCAATTCACGCAATGTTTCTTTAGTACCATATTTACTCTGATCTACTTTCGGCATACCTACACGCGTACGAATCTGATCCAACATATCGTATATTTCAGCAGACGGGCCGTTCAATTCGTTCTCAGCTTCCACATATGTCAATAATACTTCTGCATACCGGAAAATGATCGTCTGCGCATTCGAAGACCAAACATCTCCATATTGAGACATCGGAGCCAAATATTTAGCCCAAGTCAAACCCGTCTTCGAAGAGTTGTTGGCCGTACCCGGATGATCCGGATTCGTTTTACCATTCACCTCCTTATCCAATGTGTTAATGATCGTTTCTTCTCCCTTATAATTAACCCAATCCATACCCGGATAAAGAACCGTCATTGCCATACGCGGGTCACGATTTGCAAAAGGATGAACAGGATCGTAACCACTACCAGCCTCTTCTTTTGTCAAACCATTACTCATTTCATACGCATCAATCAGATTTTTGGATGGAACCATAGAAGACCAACCTGCATCCGAATTGTTATACATCGTGGCGATCATCCAATTTGAATACAGATTTTCATCATGTTGCACAGCAGCTATGATTTCTTTCGAATTCTGTCCGCTCACCATAAATATATTTTCAAAGCTCGGATCCAGTTCATACTGTCCTAAATCCATAATAGCTTTTGCAGCCTCTTTCGCACGCTGATAGTCGGCATAATAAAGGGCTGAACGCATCTTGATAGCCAAAGCCGTACCTTTGGCAATATAACCACTTGCGGCAGGAGCATCATCTAACATCGGGATAGCAGCATCCAACTCGTCGTAGATATACTTTTTCACCTCTTCTTCCGTATTGCGGGGAACTTGTGCTTCTTCAGCTGTTTCATAAGAATCGATAATAGGTACACCGCCATACTGCCAGTTCATATTGAAATAAGTATAAGCCCGGATCGTTTTCACCTGACCAATCATATTGTCTTTCTTCTTTGCATCCGCAAATTCAATATTTTGGATATTGGTCAAGAAATCGTTACAACGACGGATCATTCCAAATTTATAATAATCTGCACCTGCGTTGCTGGCAGTCATACTACCATTTCCGATATTCCGATAATTTTCATGGACATGGAAATTGAAACCGAAATCGGAAGCACAATCCCAATACAGAATACCCGTTTCATCAGCCCAACCGTCATAACAACCAATCAAAAACTTTTCAGCATCCTTTTCTGTTTGCCAAGTTGTGCTGGGAGACAGTGCGTCATGGGGAATCGTATCCAAAAAGTCCGAACAGGAAGTCCCGACCAATGCCATCCCGGCCAGCATATATACTAATACACGTTTCATATTTTATTCTTTAATTTTAATCTTAAACAATCGTTCTTATCAGAATGTCACATTCACACCAAAAGCATGTGTCTGAGTTAACGGGAAACTGGAACCGCGTTCATCTCCGATTTCCGGATCCACATTGACAAGCATATTATGGATAGTAAACAGGTTTTCTACAGAGTAGTAGAAACGTACGTTTTCAATTCCAACCGATTTGATCACATTCTTCGGAAGTGTATAACCGAATTGCAGGTTCTTCATACGCAAATAGCTGGAATTCTGCAACCAGAATGTAGACACGACATTAGATGACAGACTCGGAGATGTTACATCATAAGCCACACGTGGCATCGTTGCATCTTTGTTTTCCGGTGTCCAAGCATCCAACCATACAGTTGCCGGATGTGAGTCATCGCCACCGAAATAGCCTGTTACTTCCTGGTTGATCAAACGATGCACGCCAGCCGCGCCCGTAAACAACATGGATAAGTCGAAGCCTTTATAAGCAGCATTCAGATTCAAACCAAACGTAAATTTAGGATCTGAAGAACCTGCAAGGACGCGGTCATCAGCCGTCATTTTACCATCACCGTTTGCATCCTGATAGATCAGATCACCTCCCTTGAACTTTTTAGTTCCAAACGGATAACCTGCCTGTGTGGAATATTTATCCATCCAAGCCTGAGCTGCTTCATCCGATTCAAAGAAACCATCTGCTTTATAAACACGATATGTGTTCAGCGCTTCACCAATCTTACGAACCTTATTGCCATTGTTCGGATCAGCCGTTACACCTCCGGCATCCGGACTCAAACCTAAATCCAATAATTCGTTTTTGTTGTACGAGAAGTTTCCGGTTGCACCAAACGACCAATCCCCCCATTTGTTGTTGTAGCTCAGAATCACTTCAACACCTCGATTGGACATTTCACCTACATTATCTTTATAAGCATCCAAACCAAATTCTGCCGGAACCGGAACATCCATGATAATACCTGTTGTCCTACGGTCATAGTAGTCAAATGTCACATTGATCTTGTTATTGACTGTCGCATCAAAACCAAGTCCCCATGTACGAGATTTTTCCCAAGAGATAGAAGACAGCTTATATGCTTTCTGATAATACCCCGACTGCAAAGCACCTCCTAACGGATAACTTGCATCTAGATTATAGGTATTCATCCAAGGATAATAATCAGTCAATGCATCTTGATTACCCAGTAACCCCCATGATCCGCGAATCTTCAAGTTGTTCAACCAATCTTTCGTATTTTCCATGAAACCTTCTTCACTAATACGCCATGCAGCAGAGAAAGAAGGGAAATATCCCCAACGATTACCATCAGCAAAACGGGAAGAAGCATCAGAACGGATATTACCTTCCAACAAATATTTGCCGGCATAATCATAGTTAATACGTCCGAACCAAGAAATCATCGCCAACTCACGTGTATAGCCATTGTTCTTCTGAGTAGCAGCATCTCCAGCCGCGATATCGGTCAGATCATTAGTCGGAAAATTCTTACGGAACTGCTGGTTATAGGTATAGTCATACTTTTCCGTATGCCAACCTGCCATTGCTTTCAAACCGTGTTCACCGAATTGTCTGTCAAAATTCAACAATGCATCAAAGTTTGCACGATGCCAACCGGTAAAACGTTCTTCCAAACGATTCGGTTCTGTTTCCTTATTCGGATTGTACTGAATATATTTTTGAAATGCACGATAGTGTTGTTGATTGTTAACATAAGAACCCGTCACTGTTGCAACTAAACCGTCGATGATTTTATAATCGGCAGACAGGGTACCAGAGAAATTCTGATTTTTACGGTCAACAGTTTGGTTAACATCCAACCACGCAAGTGGGTTACCATCTCCAATAGTACCATAAGTACCGTCTTCAGCACGACCTACAATCCACGGAGCAATACGGTTCAACTGACGGATAATCTGATCAGAGCTGGCAGCACTATTCGGATCACCAGTTTCACTTATACCAGATGCATAAGAAGAAATTGGGTCGGAATAGTCATTCTTGATATATGCCAAATTCAAACGAACCGTCAATCTGGAATTCAGCTTCAGATCCAAATTTGTACGAGCATTAAATTGCTGTCTGTCCGCATTCGGTAAAATACCGGTCTGTCCCAAATAGCCGACAGATCCCATATACTTCGCATTTTCCGTACCACCGCTCACACTTACATTATGAGAATGCTGTACACCGGTTCTATAGGCTTCATCATACCAATCCGTGTTAGGAGAAGTACCATTTCTGAAATTCTCAATATCAGTTTCATTGAAACGGGGATTCAAGCCTTCATCGATCATAGACTGGCTATACAAGCGCGCATAGTCATAAGAGCTGATACGGTCAATCATTTCCGTCGGTTTCTGGAAACCTACATATCCATTATAAGAGATACGTGGTTTACCTGTCTTACCACGTTTTGTCGTAATCAAGATTACACCATTTGACGCCTTCGAACCATAGATCGCAGCAGAAGCAGCATCTTTCAATACAGAAATACTTTCGATATCGTTCGGATCAACCGAGTTCATCGTTCCAGTTTCGATACCATCCACCAAAATATAAGGATCAGCCGTGTTTAATGTACCAACACCACGCACGCGAATCGTACCACCATCCTGTCCGGGACGGCCACCGCCGGAAGTAACCTGAACACCCGGCATAGTACCTTGCAATGCGGTAGAAACGTTCTGAACCGGGCGATTTTCTAACGCTTTGCTGTCAATCTGTGCAACAGCCCCGGTCATGTTCACTTTCTTTTGTGTACCGTAACCGACAACTACGACTTCTTCCAGTTTCTGAGTATCTTCCATCAGATTCACAGTCAAAGTCGCTTGTCCGGTGTACTTGATTTCCTGTGTTACATAACCGATGAAAGAGATTTGAAGAACATCACCGTTATTCACTTCCAAAACAAAGTTACCGTCCATGTCAGTAACCGTACCGTTCGTCGTACCTTTTACGACAACTGAAGCACCTGCTACGGGGCCCAGTACATCATTAACTGTTCCTTTCAAACTTTTCTGTTGCTGAGAAATACCAACTTTAGGAGTTGCTGTCTCATTAGCTGCGAACACTGTTCCTGAGGAACATAAAGCAGCAGACAACAGCAAAAAGCTGACTGGTCTTGCAATTTTCAACATACTAATTGTTTTTTGTTTAATAATAATAGTCACTATATGAATAAGATCCAAGGAGGTGATAACCACCTTACTTATAGATTCTTTACATTCATGGTATGATTCCTAACATCTGTCATACATTTGCCATGCAAATGAGAACATAGTTCTTGTAGGACCATGACTTATTGTAAGAAATATAAAGCTGTATAGGCAAAAAGGAGGATTTTTTGTATGAAGTTCTTGTAGGACTATGATTAAGTTATACGAATTTGTACCAAAACATCAGAATTACCAGTCTGTTTCTTGTAGAAAACCTTGGGAGTAAACCTGATTTTCCTAGTAATTAATCTGTTGATGTTAGTAAGTTATGTGGTCTATGATTATCAACCGGAAAGTATACAATCTTCAGCTAATAGACAGATTACTTTAATATGTGGAAATATTTATCCCATCATGCTATTTATCAGTTATTTATAACCAAAGTAATATATATAGCGGGAAGCAGACGATTACATAGCAAATTAAATTATTGATTAGAATCTATCCATATAAATTTAGATCTATACAATAAGTATATAGAAAAAAAGCAAGAAAATCTGATAGGTTTAGAAAATAACACTCGGAAACGCTTAATTGTTAATTAACATTTTAAGATGTGTACTTGGTTGAAATTCCTGAGAGCTTCGGGATATATATGAAACAAACTATGGATTCATGCATCTTGCACAATACAACCATATTGTCGAATTTTCAAAGGATTTAGGGTAAAGAATAGAGGTAGTAAAAGAAAATAACGATTAATATCATTTGTATTAGTAAAATATTTTAATATATTTGTCTCAATGTATAAAAACGGTATTAAAATACATTCAATAGTATTCTTGCTAATTTTTTCTAAAAAAACATGCAAGATAATAAATAAATGTATTACATTTGCCCCGTCAAAGGACGTAGTCCTACAAGAACTACGCATGTGCAAGCATAAACTTTGACCCTAATTACTAAAAATAAGCAAGTAAGTGTGAGCTGTAGAAGAAAACAGATCCTCTTAAAGCCTATTATATCTAACTATTATTAAACAAAAAACAATTAGTATGTTGAAAATCGCAAGACCAGTCAGTTTTTTGCTGTTGTCTGTAGCCCTTTGTTCATCAGGGGTGATATTTGCCGCCAACGAAACTACGACTCCCAAAGTTGGCATTTCTCAGCAGCAAGCAAGTTTGAAAGGTGTCGTTGAAGACGAGTTCGGCCCTGTAGCAGGAGCTTCGGTAGTTGTAAAAGGCACTACAAACGGTACTGTTACCGACATGAACGGTAATTTTGTCCTGGAAGTAAAAAAGGGAGATGTAATCGTTATCTCATTTATTGGTTATTTGACCCAAGAGATCAAATACAATGGAGAACAAACGATCAAAGTCAGTCTGAAAGAAGACACCCAAAAATTGGATGAAGTAGTCGTGATCGGCTATGGTACCCAAAAGAAAGTAAACCTCACCGGTGCCGTTGCATCTGTCGGCTCCGAAGAGCTGAAAGAGCGTGTCAATACGGACGTGTTGGCTTCCGTTCAAGGACAGGTACCGGGGGTAACCATTATCAACCGTCAAGGTTCCATCTCCATCAACATGCGTGGTCGCGGAAACTTGGGGACTTCTTCCCCTTTGTTTGTCATTGACGGAGCAATAGCAGATGCTACATTCTTCTCCAATTTGGACCCGAATTCCATCGAAAGCGTTTCTTTTCTGAAGGATGCCGCTTCTTCTGCAATTTATGGTTCTCGTGCTGCTTACGGTGTTGTCTTAGTCAAGACCAAAGACGGTAAGGAAGGTGATGTAAAAGTGACCTATGATGGAACAGTATCCATGAAGATCGCAACATACACTCCAAAAGTTTTAAGTTCGGAATGGTATGCTCGTTTGAGCAATGAAGCGGCATTCAATGAAAATCCGAATGCAGAGATGCCATATTCGGATGAAGAGATCGAAATGTTCCGTAACGGAAGTAACCCAGATATGTATCCGAATACAAACTGGTATGATTTAGTGCTGGACGATTTAGCAGTCATGACAAAGCATTCCGTTAGCGTAAGCGGAGGAAACAAAGTCAAATATTTCACCTCATTAGGGTATATGTATGATGACAAATTTACCCCCGGAGCTTCCGCCAACCGATATAATATGACCACCAACCTCTCATCCGATATAACCTCATGGTTGTCTTGGCGTTCAAACTTCAAATATATCCAAAACACAAACAATACAGAAAGCGGAGGTATTGGATATACAGAACTTCTAACCGTTCCGTCTACATATGTAGCTCGTCAAAGCAATGGAGAATGGGGTAGTTACGAAGGGGGCAATCCTGCAGCGCTGGTAAATATGCAACGTAATCCACTACGTCGCTTGGAAGAAGGGGGATGGAACAACAACAAATCACAAAATACATTGATCGACCTCGCCCTCGATATTAAACCAGTTAAAGGATTGACACTGACCGGACAAATGATCTATAAGGCATATGACTATAAAGGTAAAACATACGAAGCCAATAGAAATAAAATCAAAGATTTCGTAACCGGCTCAGAATTGAACGGTACGGATGTGACCGCTTCCAAGATGACATATGACTGGAACGAAAATAGTCGTTTGACCTACAATGGTTTGGCCAATTATAATTGGAGCAACGAAAACCATAATATAAGTGCATTAGGAGGTGTCTCATACGAACATTACAAATACCAACAACAAAAATCATGGCGCCGCAATTTCCCAACCAACGGTATGACGGGTATTAATGGAGGTTCGAGCGCACCCAGCGACATGAGCACGGAAGGTGATGTTTACGAAGATAAATTAATGTCTTACTTTGCCCGTTTGAACTACTCGTACAAAGACAGGTATCTGTTGGAAGCCAACTTTCGCGCAGATGCTTCTTCCCGTTTCCACAAAGACAATCGCTGGGGTTTCTTTCCTTCGTTCTCTGCCGGATGGCGTATTAACCAGGAAAGTTTCATGCAAGATGCCAGTTGGATCGATAATTTGAAATTGCGTGCTTCCTGGGGACAGTTAGGTAATATCAATAACGTAGGACAATATGATTATTTTGCGACCTATGTACAGGGTGGAAATTATAACTTCGAAAATACGATCGTCAGCGGTATTCGAGAAGGAAAGCCAGCTAATCCTGGATTAGGTTGGGAAACCGTAACGATTACCAATGTCGGGGTTGATTTCGATATTCTAAACGGACTTTTCAGTTTCACTGGTGAATTCTACGACAAACAAACCAAAGATATCCTACTATCTTATCCGAGTCCAGCAGAAGTCGGTATCAATAGTGACTATAAAGTTTCGCAAAATATCGGTAAAGTAAGTAACAAAGGTCTGGAATTCAACATATCTCACAACAAAACCATTGGAGATTTCTCTTATACGGTTGGTTTTAATCTGTCTAAAAACTGGAATAAGGTAAAAGATTTAGGAGCAAACGATCCGATGATCGAAGACCCTTGGATTAAGAAAGTGGGTTATGCTATCGGTACATTCTACGGTTTCCGCTCAGACGGTTTATTGACACAGGAAGACATCGACAATGGCAACTACATAACAGACGGCATTACCCCGCAGGCTGGAGACATTAAATATGTAGACTTGGATGGCGACGGAAAACTGACCGATAAGGACAGAGACTATCTGGCTTGTGACGTTCCCGATATTACATACGGCGTTAATCTAAACTTACGTTACAAAGGTTTCGAATTAAGTATGTTCGGACAAGGTGTGACTGGAACAATGGTTCGTTTCTATCAGGAACAGGCTTGGGCTTTCTCTGATAATGCCAGTCCACGTGAATTTCACCTGAAACGCTGGACCGTTGATAACCCCGACCCAAATGCAGCTTATCCTCGTATCTATCCGCGTACAAGTGCACACTCTACTTTCAACAATAAGTTCTCCGATTTCTGGTTGTTCGATTCTGATTATTTCCGTATCAAAAATATCACATTCGGATATAATTTCAATAAACACCAAATTCAGCATTTAGGTGTCGATGCTTTGAAACTTTACGTATCGGCTGAAAATCCATTTACAATCCGTGCAGATCACCGCATGGAAGACTTTGATCCGGAAACACCGTCCGGACGTGGAACAGACACCCGCGGAACTTCTTCTATTTCACTTGGTGTAAACTTAACATTCTAACAAAAAGCAAAATGAAAACAGTTAATAATATATTCAAACATACGTTCTTCTGCCTAGCTCTGGGAACAACAGTTTGCAGTTGTGACCTGGATGTCGAACCGACTTCCAGCATTGCAACAGAAACATTCTGGACATCAGAAAAAGATGCATGGTATAATCTGAACGCTGTTTACTCAGCAAGCATTCCCGGCGCAGCTGTTCACAGCGATTCGTATACGAACGATGCATACTGCCAATATTCATGGGAATCGAACGGAGCTATTTATCAGCAAAACGGTCTCAGTGCCCTATATGACGAAGGCTATAACTTCGAAACAGTCCGCAAACAAAACATTTTCTTGCAAGAAATAGAGAATGTACCGATGGATGAAGATCTGAAAACACGGTTCAAAGCGGAAGTCCGAGCTATGCGTGCATGGACTTATCTGAACTTGACAACAACATTTGGTAAAGTTCCTTTGATCACCGATGTATTGTCATACGATGCTCCCAACATTCCTCGCGACGAAACAAGCAAAATCCGTGAATTTATTCTCAACGAACTAACTGAAGCTGCAGCTATCCTTCCGGAAAAATATGCAGGTAGTTATCCGAACGAAAAAGGACGTATGACCAAATATGCAGCTTTAGCCGTAAAAGCAAGAGCAGCCCTTTATTTCGGCGACTATCCGACAGCAGAAGCAGCAGCCAAAGAAATCATGGATAAAGGAGGTTTTTCATTATTCCAAGTCAGCGAATTGACCGAAGCACAAAAGAAAGAAGCTGAAGAAATGGAATTATACATAGATTTTGACAAATACGGTATCGACCGTGACAAATTTATGAAAGGCATGTTCAGCTACGAATCTTTATGGCATACGGAAAACGGGAACCCAGACAATCCGGAATATGTAATGACTCGTCAATATACCGCTTCCAGTTGGGACTACCAAGATATGACACGATACACAAGCATCCGTCCGAATCAATTAGGAGGTTGGTCTTCTGTGACTCCGACACAAAATCTGGTCGACGCTTACTGGACAGTAGACGGCAAAACACCGTCCATTCCCAGTATCGAAAAGCGTATGAATGCTTATAAAGTTATCAAAGGGGATTTGGACGAATATAAAGCTCCTGCAGGAGAAGCCAAATTTATTTCTTTTGCATCCGGCCTTATCAACAGTGGAAAACTGAAAGATTACGAGTACATGCAGGAATTCCGCAATCGTGATAGCCGTTTATATGCCTCCATCCTATTCCCCTTCAAAGGTTGGTATGAGACAAACTACGGTACAAACTTCATCTATGAATGGATCAAAAACGGGAATAATGAATCCAAGACTGGTTTCAACTTCCGCAAAATGTCACCGTTGGAAAATGATGTGAATAATGACGGACAAGCAACCGGCGATTATCCCTGTATCCGTTATGCCGAAGTACTGCTGATCTTTGCTGAAGCTCATACCCAGACAACAGGTTTCGACGGACAGACACAGGCTGCCTTGAATCAGCTTCGTGATCGTTGCGGTATGCCAAACGTACCGACAAGCCTCGGCAAGGAAGATGGATTGGCTTTGATCAAAAACGAACGTCGCATCGAACTGGCTGGTGAAGGTTTGCGCAGCGACGACCTAAGCCGTTATGGCGATGCTTATTGGAGTGCGCAGATGAACAATGTGCCTATCTCCACACCGGATGGCGAAAAAGTCATCACGATGAAATGGGATAGCCGGATGTCGCTGAGACCTATTCCCCAAACAGCAATCGACTTGAATCCTCTACTGGCAACAGATCAGAATCCAGGTTACTAACAACCGATACTCTCTATTAAAATAAAAAGAGGCTTCTAAAATCATTTAAATGAATTTTAGAAGCCTCTTTGTTTCATAAAAAGTTTCAAGTTCAAAAAGAAATTCATAAAGAGTAGCCAATAAATAATTATAGTCCTGTTATTAATGACAATTATCGTATAAATTGTTATCTTCGTCCCCAAATTAACTACAAATACTAAATATTCATGAAGAAAAAAAGTCTAACTTTATTAGTGGCAGCAACGCTTGCCAGCAGTGTATTATTCTCATCATGCATTGGATCATTTGGGTTGTCAAATAAGCTGTTGGATTGGAACAGAAATATCGACAGCAAGTTTGTAAACGAGTTAGTATTCGTTGCATTCTGGATTGTTCCGGTTTATGAAATCTCTGCATTAGCCGACATATTGGTTTTAAACTCGATTGAATTCTGGAGCGGAAGCAACCCTGTTGCAGATGCCGGTACGGTAAAAACAATCGAAACCAAAGACGGCACGTATGCCATCGAAACCCAAAAAGACGGCTACCACATCCAGAAAGAAGGAGAAGAAAAAGCGGTCGATCTGGTTTTCAATGAAGCAGACAAGAGTTGGAGCGTAGAAGCAAACGGCGAATCGACCAAACTGCTGAAGTTCACAGGTGACGACGAAGTTGTCATGTACCTTCCCGATGGCAAAGAAATGAATGTAGAACTGAACCAGGCAGGCGTACTTGCTTTCAAACAGGTAGCCGAAGGTTATTCTTTCTACGCAGCAAGATAAAAAAGTTGAAAGTTGAAAGATGAAAGTCAAAGATATACTCTCTTTCACTTTCAACTTTCACTTTTCAACAGACTAAGTCTAATCTAAATTAAAAATGCATATGAAACACATGATCAAAAAAACGATGCTCACAGGAGCATTGAGTTGCTTCCTTCTGGGGACTGCATTGGCTGACAATGCGACGAACCAGCCTGCGAAGCCTTACTGGCAGGACATCCAAGTCGTTGCCGTTAATAAAGAGGCTCCCCGCTCCTCTTTCATGAGTTATGGAGACCGTGCCACAGCTCTATCTTCCCGATATGAAAAAAGTCCTTTCTACTCATTGCTGAACGGCACATGGAAATTCTATTTCGTAGATTCATACAAAGACCTTCCTGCCAACATCACAGATCCTTCTGTCAGCACTTCCGATTGGGACGACATTACCGTTCCGGGAAACTGGGAGGTACAGGGACACGGTACTGCCATCTACACGAATCACGGATATGAGTTCAAACCACGTAACCCGCAACCTCCGCTGTTGCCGGAAGCAAACCCGGTAGGTGTTTACCGGCGCGACTTCGAGGTTCCTGCCGGTTGGGACGGACGTGACATATATCTACACATCGCCGGAGCCAAATCGGGCCTATATGTTTACGTAAACGGCAAGGAAGTCGGCTACAGCGAAGATTCCAAGAATCCGGCCGAATTCCTGATCAACAAATACCTGCAACCGGGCAAAAACGTGCTGACGCTGAAAATCTTCCGCTGGAGCACAGGTTCCTATCTGGAATGCCAGGACTTCTGGCGCCTAAGCGGTATCGAACGCGATGTCTATCTATGGTCACAACCCAAGATCGCCGTCAATGATTACCGTATTGTCTCCACGCTCGACGACACCTATAAAAACGGTATCTTCAGCTTGGCAATAGATATCAAGAACCATTCTGACAAGGTCAAGAACATCGACGTGACATACGAATTATTAGATGCAAAAGGCAATGTGGCTGCTACGGCAGAAAACAAGTTGTGGGTAAGCCCGAACACGATTACAACGACTTCGTTCGAAAAGACACTGGATAATGTGGAAACATGGAACGCGGAACATCCGAACCTTTACAAGCTGTTGATGACGATCAAGGAAGATGGCAAGGTGACGGAAGTGATCCCGCAAAACGTCGGTTTCCGCCGCATCGAAATCAAAGAGATCGACCAGATCGCCGGCAACGGCAAACCATACACCGTCCTGCTGTTCAACGGACAGCCGATCAAGTTCAAAGGTGTCAATATCCACGAACACAACCCGCAGACCGGACATTACGTGACAGAAGAACTGATGCGCAAGGATTTCGAACTGATGAAACGGAACAATCTGAACTCCGTCCGCCTGTGCCATTACCCGCAAGACCGCAGATTCTACGAGCTTTGTGACGAATACGGATTGTATGTTTACGACGAAGCCAATATCGAATCGCACGGCATGTACTACAACCTGCGCAAAGGCGGTACGTTGGGAAACAACCCGGAATGGCTGAAACCGCATATGGACCGTACAGTCAACATGTACGAACGCAACAAAAATCATCCGTCCGTAACGATCTGGTCATTAGGTAACGAAGCCGGAAACGGTTACAACTTCTACCAGACCTATTTATATGTAAAGGACAAAGAAAAGACCATGATGGGCCGTCCGGTCAACTACGAACGTGCACAGTGGGAATGGAACTCCGACATGTATGTCCCGCAGTATCCAAGTGCAAAATGGTTGGAAGAGATAGGTAAGGAAGGCAGCGACCGTCCGGTTGCACCGTCCGAATATGCCCACGCGATGGGTAACTCGACCGGTAACCTTTGGGACCAGTGGAAAGCGATCTACAAATACCCGAACCTCCAGGGCGGCTACATTTGGGACTGGGTTGACCAAGGTCTGCTTGCCAAGGATGCAAACGGAAAAGAATATTATGCTTACGGCGGCGACTTCGGCAAAGACATGCCGAGTGACGGCAATTTCCTTTGCAACGGTATCGTGAGCCCGGACCGCACTCCGCATCCGGCTATGGAAGAAGTGAAATATGCACACCAGAATGTCGGTTTCGAAGCTGTAGATGTGGCGAAAGGCATATTCAAAGTGACAAACCGTTTCTATTTCACGAGCCTGAAAGATTACATGATCAGCTATACGATCAAGGCAAACAACAAAATCATCAAAGGCAACAAGATGTCTCTCGACCTGGCGCCACAGGCATCCCAGGAAATCACAGTCCCGGTAGAAGGCTTGAAACCGCAGGCCGGCGTCGATTATTTGGTGAACTTTGTCGTGACTACGACCAAACAGGACGGCGTGATCCCTGCCGGATACGACATCGCACAGGATCAGTTTGTTTTGCCGGTAACAGCCGACAAGACCGTTTACAAGGCCGCAGGCCCCAAGCTGACCG
>ERZ780214.481-NODE-481-length-18304-cov-2.61981_pt1 | contig 18304 bp, 13 predicted proteins | sample MGYA00510976_ERZ780214 | MGnify/ENA primary metagenome ERZ780214 (study PRJEB29588, sample SAMEA2154920) | human gut metagenome | biome: human gut; feature: human-associated habitat; material: faeces | place: Denmark | collected 2008/2010 ... | reverse complement strand
ACTGCCGCAAGCTTTTGTCTTTTGTTCGTATCAATAGGAAAGGTGGAGAAAAAAGATGCTTACTCTTTCGCATGTTAGCAAAAGTTACGGAAAATTTCCGGCGGTGGAAGACATCAGTCTTGAGATGGAGCATGGGCTTTACGGAATGCTTGCCCCAAACGGTGCGGGAAAGACAACTCTCATAAAAATGATTGCAACCCTGCTGGTTCCTACACAGGGAGAAATTTTATGGGATGGGATTCCTGTTGCAAAACTCGGGGAAAAATACCGGGATCTGCTGGGGTATCTGCCGCAGCAGTTTGGATATTACAAAAACAACACGCCCGTGCAGTATCTGGATTATCTGGCAGCACTCAAAAATATGCCAAAGCAGACCGCAAAAGAAAAGATAGAACAACTGCTCGAACTGGTCGGACTTTCTGATGTGGCAGACAAAAAAATGAAAAAATTTTCCGGAGGAATGATCCAGCGGGTGGGAATTGCACAGGCAATGTTAAATGATCCGAAAATTCTGATACTGGATGAACCGACTGCGGGACTTGATCCCAAGGAGCGGGCGCGCTTCCGCAATATCCTGTCAACGTTGTCAAAGGACCGGATCGTCATTCTTTCCACGCATATTGTGTCGGATATTGAGTCGAATGCCAATCAGGTGATTCTGTTAAAAGAACGTAAACTATACCGGATGGATACGGTTTCCAATATTTGTAAAACGCTTGATGGAAAGGTGTATGAGTGTGTGATGGAAGACCGTGCGTTTGATGCATTTCAAGACACGCATCTGATTCTTTCTGTGAGGCAGGAGCAGGAACATATGCAGGTGCGTTATTACAGCAGCAAGCCGGAGGAAGGCAGCAGGAATTGTACGCCGAATCTGGAAGATGTATTTCTGGTTACTTATCAGGAGGAACCGGCATGAAAATATTGATAAAAGAATGTAAAAAAATCATGGATATCCGGGTATTGCTTGTTATAGCAGTATTTACGGTGCTGTTTTATCATTTGTTTTTAGAAGTGACGATTTATCCGGCGGGAGGGCAGACAACAGATTCCCAGTATGATATGCCGTTTTACGCCGAACTGATCGAAAGCTGGGGAACTTCGCTGCCGCGTGAGGACTGGTCGAAGCTGGATGAAAAAAGAAAAGAACTGGAAGAGGCATACACCCGGATCATTGCGGCGGATCCGGTTCTTGCAGATGCAAAAATTACGAATTATCAGGAATTTTCGAAGACACGGGAAACATTTTTTGATAAGGATACTTTAACCGATGAGGAAAAGAAAATCGATCAGGAACTGTCGCGTCTGGTCTTTGAGGATTCAAAAGGTTCAAAACTGTTTTTTGAACTTCAGGTGCTCGATCGGCTGGATGAATATAAAAATTTACAGAACGAAGACAGCATCTCTCTAATGCCGGGTGGAATTTTTTATATTGTAGAAAAAGATATGAGAATGATGGGAATTCTGCTTTTGATTTGTTTTGCAATCCTTGCGCTGCCGTATCTGGTACGGGAACGGTTATGTCATGTGCTGCCGTTGTATGCAACAACCGCTACCGGGCGGAAACTTTTTGACAGGCAGTTTCAGGCACTTATCGTCTGCTGCGGTTTTGTGGGAATCGTACAATTTGGTATTTATGTACTGGTTTATGTCATAAAAGGACTGGCGGTATTCTGGAAAGGCAATTGTATCAACGATACGGGACTGCAGTTGTGGTGTAAAAATCTGCCATTTGGTTTCTATATGCTGCTTCACATGCTACTGGTTTTTGTTTTTGTGCTGGCTGCGGTTGTTTTGATTTACCTGATCGGCAGGCAATTACATTGCGGGAATTGCATTTGCCATTCCGGCATGCGCAGGAATTGGCTTTTTGCTGACACACATTTTTGTACATCTGTTTCAGAAGCCGATGGATGAAAATAGCCTGCCTTATTCAGAAGTGCTTTGGATTCTGGGGTGGATTTTGGCATGCGCGTGCGTGCTGTGGTGGAAAATGCACAGGGATCATTACAGAGATTTCTGACGATAGATGAGTGTAAAGGAGAGAAAGAATGCGCCTTTTGCAAAAAGAGTGTGGAAAATGTCTGCGGCATCCGTTTCTGTGGATTGTCTGTATCACATTCGGGCTGTTTCAGTTTTTGAGTATCTATACCTATGTGGGAAATGCCGGCATGAGAAAGGAACTGCGGCAGATGCATGTGGCTGTGACGGATGAGGAGACGGCAAGCCCGGAGTATGAAAGTGCCTATGCGGACTATAAAAAGACCTATGGCGGAATGTATGATACACTGGATATGCGTAAGATTCTGGAACAGAAAGAAAAAAAGAGTGGATATGAACCGCAGGGAGTCTGGGGATCGTGGATTGTACGCAATTATGACCGATTGCAGAAGAGGGTGGAACAGATCAGAAAAACAGGGGAAGGCACGTATGCCTTTTATCCGGGAAACTGGTATAAACTGCACACCACTTTGTATGGAAAGCTGTGGAAAAACCTGATTTTGCAGACCGCGGTTCTGATGATTCTTTCCATGTTGTATCTGATGGATTATGAGAGAATATATAAGACGCAGGATCTGGTTTTGGCGACCACCACTGGAAAGAAAATGATGGAAAAGAAAATGCTTGCAGGAACGTTGTGCGGGCTGTTTTATGCAGGACTGCTTACAGTGTTTACCCTCTTGGTATTTTTTGCAGCGGTTCCGTTTCAGAACCTGTGGCATGTTCCGGTGGCGGCATGTATGGCTGCAGCCGCGGCTGCAGATGATGTATCCGTTTGTCACGTTCTGGCGGCTGGAGCAGTGGCGTTATCTTTTGCTTGCGCTGGTGGTGCTTGTGGGACTGCTTGGGATCATTGCGGCTGTTACTGCCGCAGTGCAGTTGTTTTTACAGAACAGTTATTTTTCGTTTGCGGTATTGGGTCTTCTTTTTATGGGGGCATATCTGCTTGCCTATGTGCAGATGGGAAATGTGTGGGATCTTATCCGGGAATTCTTTAATCCCACAGTACTGTATGCAACCAGCGGAGGCTGGTTTATGGAAAATGATCTGCGCCTGTCGTTTGCAGGAAATGAATTTGCCGTGTTATTCTGCAGTGGAACGGCTGCGGTCTGCTTGATGGCTGTGGGAAAACGAAGATACCACCGGTTAGAAGTCTGATGGACGGCTGGACTTTTCCTTTCGTTTCTTTTATTATAATAAGCAGAATGTTGAAAAACAGAGGAAAAGGCAGTATGAATGAGACAATTTTACTGATCGAGGATAACGAGTCAATCATCATGGGGTTAGAATATCTTCTGACAGAAGAACAATATACGTTTTTAGCGGCAAAAACAAAGAAAGAAGCACAGGATCTTCTTGCCAGCAGGCAGGTGGATCTTGTGCTTCTTGACGTTTCCCTTCCAGATGGAAACGGATTTGATCTGTGCAGGAAAATTAAGGAACATGACATTGCACCGGTCATTTTTCTGACGGCAAAGGATGAGGAAAAAGATGTGGTGCTCGGATTTGATCTCGGAGCGGATGATTATGTGATCAAGCCGTTTCGAAATCGGGAATTGGTGTCGCGCATCCGCAATGTGCTGCGCAGGACCGAAAAAATCCGGCGGCTGACCTGTGGAAATATTGCGGTGGAACCGGACACAGGCAAAGTCTATCGGGACGGGGAACCGATCGCGGTGACAAAGCTCGAATACAAAATTCTTATGACTTTATTTTCCAATCCGCATAAAATTTTTACGCGCGAGGAAATTTTAAACGGAATCTGGGATATGGCAGGAAATTTTGTCAATGACAATACGTTGACCGTTACAATGAAGCGTCTGCGCGAAAAACTTGGTGACAAAGAGGGGAATGTGATTGTCACGGTGCGTGGGATCGGGTATCGGCTGAATCTGTGACAAAATATTGATAATTTTCATAAAAAAGAATATAATATATGTAAAATGAAAGCATATGTATTAAATATTGCAGAAAGGTGTGAGAATATGACAACAATTAGTTTGCGTATGGATGATGAGATGAAAAAGGAACTGGATGAAATGTGTGAAGCAATGGGAATGAATATTTCCACATTTTATATGGTGTATACGAAAAAGGCATTGAGAGAACGGAAAATTCCGTTTGAAATTGAAGCACCACAGGATCCATTCTATTCGAAAACCAATCTGGAACACATTCGGGAATCCGATCGCCAGATCAAAGAGGGGAAGGTTGTGGTAAAAACGATGGAAGAACTCTGTGATAAATAATGGAATACGAAAATAAAGAAGCAAAGAAATTTGTTCAATGGTTTCTGTTGTGCAGTGTTATAATTTTACTTCTTACAGGAACTGTGACCACGTTGGTGGTTCGCAACTACAGGGCGCGGGAAAATGAGGCAGTAACTGCAATGCTTGGCATCGTACTGAAAAACGATGGCAGTGACACAGAGGAATCCAGACAGGAAAAAATCTCAGAGTGCATGCGCATGTTAGAGCACCCGCATGCATATCAGAAATCCCATCAGAAAGAGAGAAAAGAAGCAGAAAAAATCCTGCAAAGTTATGGCATATCAGAGGCGGAACCGGTGATTGCCGGAACAAAAACCATGGAACGCAGGATTCTTTTGGGGACGCTTGGCGGTGTGCTGCTGGCGGAACTTGCAGCCGGAGGTCTGTTTTTCATTTATCAGAAACGGCGGAGCCGTAAACTTGCGGAACTGTCGGATTACATGGAAGAAATCGTCCGCGGTCATTATGATCTGGCACTGGCGGACAACACGGAGGATGAACTAAGCCATCTGAAAAACCAGCTTTACAAGATCACGCTGTTTCTAAAAGAAGAATCCGACCACGCAAAAGAGAAAAAGACCGCGCTTGCAGAATCGGTTGCGGACATTTCCCACCAGTTGAAAACACCGCTTACTTCAGCATCCATTCTGCTGGATAACCTCAATGAAAATGAGCAGATGCCGCCGGAAACTCGCAGGCGTTTTCTGCGCGAAGTCTCCCGGCAGATTTATTCCATGAACTGGATGATCGTAGCTATGTTAAAACTGTCCCGGCTGGATGCGGGAATGGTTGCACTGAAAAAAGAGCCGTTTTCCGTCAACCGGATGCTTACGGAGGCAATCGATCATCTGGAAATTTTTGCGGAACTGAAAGGCATAAAAATCCGCGTTTGCGGCATGGAAGCACAGGTGCTGCGGGTGGGCGATTTGGACTGGAACCGCGAAGCGGTACAAAACATTCTGAAAAATGCCATTGAGCACAGCAAAAAGGGCGAAACCGTGACGGTAACGCTTTCGGATAATGCAGTTTATACGTCTGTCTCCATAGCAAATCCGGGGGCACCGATCACAAAAGAAAAGATAAAGAAAATTTTTGAACGCTATTACAGTGCCGCAAACGATGGAAGCAGCAATATCGGAATCGGACTGCCCCTTGCAAAAGCCATTCTTGAAAAACAAAATGCTTATCTGAGTGTTGAATCCGAAAATGGATACAACGTTTTTATCATAAAATACTTAAAATAACCTGACAAATTTGAAAAATGTCACGGAGATGTCACCTGCCATCCGTAAGATGAAACCTGTAGAGGAGGAAAGAACACAATGGAAATTTTAAGAGCAGAACATCTTACGAAGATCTATGGCAAAGGCAATACAAGTGTGACCGCAGTCAATGATCTGTCTCTTTCCGTCGCACAGGGCGAATTTGTGGCAGTTGTCGGCAGTTCCGGAAGCGGAAAATCGACACTGCTTCATATGTTAGGCGGCGTGGATCAGCCAACGGAGGGGAAAGTCTGGATACAGGGAGAAGACATCTACACGCTGAGCACGGAAAAACTGGCAATTTTCCGGCGCAGGCAGATCGGTCTGATCTATCAGTTTTTCAACCTGATCCCGACATTAAATGTGGAGGAAAACATTACACTGCCGTGTGAACTTGACGGACAGACGGTGGATAAAAAGCGTCTGGATAAACTGATCGATGAGCTGGGACTTAACGGAAGAAAAACGCATCTTCCGGAAGAACTCTCCGGCGGACAGCAGCAGCGCGTATCCATCGGGCGGGCACTGATCAACCGTCCGGCAATTGTTCTGGCAGATGAACCAACCGGAAATCTGGATAAAAAGAACAGTGACGAGATCGTTGAGCTGCTGCGCAGAGCGAATCAGGAATACAGACAGACCATCATCATGATCACGCATAATCTCGAGATCGCAAAGACCGCCGACCGTGTGATTGTCATTGAAGATGGAAAAATCATAAGGGAGGGATAGGCATGGTTACTTCCATTATGAAAAAACGGACAATCCGTGAGCGAAAGAAAAACAGACGGCAGACCATTGCCGTGTGGATCACAACCTGCATTGCCACGGCGTTGTTTGCCGCAATTTTTTCCTTTGCTTCGTCCTGTCAGGCGGGACTGATCGAATATGCAAAGGATTTAAGCGGAGATTATGACTATGTATTTTACGATGTGCCGCGTGAGGAGGCGGATCACATTGTAAATAACCGCAAGGTTGCGACCGCATACCAGAGTGTCGGGCTGGGGTATGCAAAGCTTTCCGGCAGTAAAAATCCCGATAAACCGTATGTGTATCTGACCGCAATGGACAATCGGGCCATGCAGAAAAATGCCCTGCATTTGATCAAGGGACGTATGCCCAAAAACGATCATGAGATTTTGCTTTCCCGGCATATGATGACGAACGGTGGCGTGGAATATCGTGTGGGGGATATGATCACACTGGACATTTCCGAACGTGAGGATAAGAACGGGAATGTGCTGACACAGTCGAGTGGTTACCGAACGGGAGAAAAACTGAAAAAGAAATTAACGGCATCTTTTCAGGTGGTTGGCATTGTGCAGCGTCCGAACTTTGGATTTGAGGAGTGGACAGCACCGGGCTACAGTGTAATTACATATCTGAATCCAAAGGGAGATAATATCCCGGAAAAGTACATGCAGCGCACGGATATTTATTGCAAGTACACGAAAGCAGGGCTGCGTGATCGGGCACAGACGACAGCGGATATTGTGGGTGTTACACTTACCCCCGGCGTACAGAAATTTCCGTTTATCAAAGATGAACGCATCACAAACCGCCAGATTAATGATCTGATGGAGCGGTCTCCGTACCGGTTTTATGAAAACTGGGGGCTGATAAGATTTGAGCGCATGGATATCGGCCAGTCGGCGTATCACATGCTCTATCTTGCAGTTGCGGTCACAAATGTTATCATTCTGGCAGCGGCGGTAAGCTGCATCGGTAGTAGCTTTGCTATTTCCATGGAGGAAAAGCGAAAGAGTTACGGCATGCTTGTCTCGGTCGGTGCCACACCGCGGCAGATTCGGCAAAGTGTGTATTACGAGGCATTCCTGACAGGGCGCACCGCAATTCCCCTGGGAACTGCGCTGGGACTGTTGCTTTCGACAGGCGGAATTTTTGCTATCAAAGCGTTGTTGTACGGGCAGAATACCGTACAGTATCTGCATGTTCATGTGGCATGGCAGATGCTTATCGCCGGTATTTTACTCTCAACTGTCACTCTTGTTCTTTCCGCGCGCCGTCCGGCAAAACAGGCGGCAAAAAGTTCTCCGGTTGCGGCAATGCGCGGGCAGGCAAAGAAAAGCCGCCGGGCAAAAAAGCGGACGATCACGGCTGCAATCGCAGGATGTACGGCGCTTTTTATTCTGGTATCCTATTTTATGGGAGTACAGACGATTTCGGTAGAACAAAGCAACCATATGTTTGACGATCATGCCAATGTTTCGGTGGATGTGCAGGGAAGCTGGGAGGTAAACCGGTCTGCGGTTTTGCAGAGCACAAAGGAAAAAAGCGTCACGGAAGCGGCAGTTCTGCGGACGGCGGCATATATGGTGAATACGAAAGATGTGCCGTATACACAGACGCATATCCGACGAAATGGAGCACCGGATCTCAAACATGAGACAACTGCAGTGATCCAGGTACTGGCAGTCGGAGAAACAGCGTACCGCAATTACCTGAAAGAACTGGGACTTTCCTATGAAACGGCAAAAGATTGTGCGATATTTTACAATGCGTATGCCGGGTACTGGGATGGAAAGGAAACCACATGGAAGGTGACAGATTACAAAACAGGCGACTGGATCAGGGGACAGTTCTGCCACGAAGAACAGAGGGAGGAAACGCCGGACATGACCAATCAGGTGCAGATCGCAGCAGTCACAACCAGGCGGCCGTTTGGGGTCGATACGTCGCAGGGCTATACAGATTCCGGAACCATCATTGTCAGTGATGCATGGCTCGATGCCCATGATCCGCAGGGTGGTGCAAAAATTACTGTAAAATACGCCAGTACCGATCCGGGAACGCTCACACAGGCACTGGAAAAAACCTATGATTTTTATCCGGAGGAAATCCGAAACCGCGATCTGCAGAACCGGGAAAACAATATGCTGTTGTTTGTAGATGGAATTGCACTCTATGGATTTTTGCTTGCAGTGCTTTTAATCGGTGTGACGAACATCTGTAATACGGTGCTGACCGATCTGTGGCAGCGGAGACGGGAATTTGTCATTCTGCGCTCGGTCGGCATGACACCGAAGCAGGAGAAACAGATGCTTGCAAAAGAGTTTTTCGGATATGGAAGGAATGGCATTGCTATAGGGCTTGTCATTGGAGGCTGTGCGTCTGCATTGTATTACAGGATCTTTGCCTCTGGTGTGCAGGGCGCGTTATGGTTTTGTGTTGCGGCAACTGTAGTGATTATGGTTGGACTCTTGTTGTTGTTTGCCGGCATGATAAGGTATGCAATGATGAAAAAATAAGGACATGATTTTAGGAAGATAGGTTTTCTGTGAACAGAGAAAATTCTAATATCTGCGTCCAAATAATGCGTTTTAATAATTTTCAAGTTTCGGTTGAACATTCATATAGAACTCTTTATAATAAAAAAGGGGAATGGCTGAAAAAGCCATTTTCCTTTTTTCATTAAGAAACTGAGAATAGAAAGAGGTAATGAATGAAGACAGCATTTCAGATTTTCCGCAGGGATGTGCGACGTCTGTTAAAAAACCGTGCCGCGACACTGGTTATGATCGGCGTATGTCTCCTGCCGTCTTTGTATGCATGGTTTAATATTGCCGCAAACATGGACCCGTATGCAAATACTTCGGGAATCAGGGTGGCAATTGCCAATTGCGATACAGGGACCAAAACCGACGTGATCACGATGAATGCAGGCGATTCGATTGTTGAAAAACTGAAAGAAAACAAGTCGCTGGGCTGGCAGTTTGTCAGTGAAGAGAAAGCAAAAGAAGGTGTTCAGGCAGGAGATTACTATGCGGCAATCGTCATTCCGGAGAATTTCAGTAGTTCCCTGGTAAGTATTCTCTCCGGAGACCTGAAACGCCCGAAGCTGGACTATTATGTCAATGAAAAGAAAAATGCCATTGCACCGAAGATTACGGATACCGGTGCGACAACGGTGCAACAGCAGATCAACGACACATTTTCCGCCACGGCATCTTCGGCAGTATCAGAAATTGTAAAGTCTTCCGCAGACAGTATTACCAGAGGACTGGACGATACACAGTCGGAACTGACATCTGCCATTACCGAAGTTCAGAATAATTTAACGGATTATCAGAAGCTGGTAAAAGAATTTCAGAAAAAAGTAGATAAATCCGATGCACAGATCAAAGAAATCAAGGAGTCTTTAGATCAGGTGGATGAGGCAGCAAAGGACAGCTCTTCTTCTTTAAAAGAAACTTCTGCATTGCTGGAAAAAAGTCAGACGGCACTTGGAAAATTTTATAAACAGTTCTCCAATGGGCTGACCGGCGGGGAAGTTTTTCTGGATGAAGTTTCGTCCTCGGCTTCTAAGAGTCTGAATAAGTTTGAGATAAAGGCAGATAAGGCAAATCTTGCGGTTGGGGACAGTCTCGATACGATCACCCGGATCAATGAGAAAAATGCCCAGCTTCTCAAAGATCTGGAAAAGTTAAATCAGAATCTTGGAAAAGATACACAGTTATCAGCATCTGTCGGACAGAAAATTTCACAGCTGCAGACGCAGAGCATTTCTGCGCAGAAACTGGTAAATTCATTGAAAAGTGCAAATACCAGTATGCGGAAAGTGTTAAAGAATTCCAAAGATACGAGAAGTTCACTGGAAACGCTTGCAGAGGATAACCGTGAGAGTTTTCAGGACAGCCGGATTGATTTCAGCAAAAATATTTACCCGCAGCTGGATCAGTCACTGGAAGGTCTGGCAGATATAAGCGGAGATCTGTCAACAACCTTACATAGCATAACATTCATGACAAAACAGATGAGAGATCTGCTGGATCAGTTAAAATCTGCATTGCACAGCAGCTCCAAAGTATTTACACAGACGGGCAATGTCATGGGCCAGGTGGATCAGAAACTGCAGAAAACGATCACGGATCTGCAGACACTGCAGAATTCGGATATGTATCAGAATATCCTGTCACTGGAAAAGATTGATGCCAAAGACATTTCCAATTTTATGTCTTCTCCGGTAAACATAAAGACGGATGTCCTGTATGAAGTGGAAAATTACGGAACAGGAATGACCCCGTTTTATACAAACCTGGCACTCTGGGTAGGTGGACTGATACTGGTTTCTATTTTAAAACAGGAAGTAGACCGGGACAAAGAAGTGCCGGATTTTACACCGACAAGTGCGTATTTCGGGCGTATTCTGCTGTTTCTTATCATAGGACTGATTCAGGGAGCTATCGTATGTACGGGAGATATTATTCTGCTGAAAGTACAGTGTCTGCATCCGGTAAAATTTATTCTTGCCGGAATGTTAACTTCCTTTGTCTATGTGAATCTGATCTTTGCACTGGCATCGACGTTTAAGCACATGGGAAAAGCACTGGCGGTTCTTCTGGTAATTTTACAGATTCCGGGTTCTTCCGGAACGTATCCGATTGAAATGATGCCGGAATTTTTCCAGAGACTGCATCCGCTGCTTCCGTTTTCTTATTCGATCAGCGCAATGCGGGAATGTATTGCCGGATACTATCATCATACTTATAGAAGCGGCCTGGGAAAACTTCTGGTATTTTTACTGGTCGCATTGTTTATCGGGCTTGTACTCCGTCCGCTTCTGATGAATCTGAATCATCTGTTTGATGTCAGACTTGCAGAAACCGATCTGATGATCTGTGAGACGGATTCCAAGGGCAGGGATAATCCACAGCTGCAGCGGATTATGCAGGTGATTATGAAAGATGATGCGTGGAGAAAGAAATTAACAGAGAAAACACTCGCGTTTGAAAAATATTATCCGGTTATGGTACGCTCCGGATTTATCTGTATGATGGTTATACCACTCGTATTTCTGATTTTGATGTTTAGCCTGGAATCCAAACTGGTCTATCTGATTTTGTGGATCGTTTCTTTACTTGCACTGATTCTGTATCTGCTGATTGTGGAATATCTGCATGAAGAGATGAAAAAGAAATCTGTTTTGGGAGAGATGAGTTCTGAGGAACTGATGAAAATTTTGAAGGAGGAGAACAGCAAATGAAAAACATTCTGAAAATTTTCATCGACGACGTGAAACGGATTCGCAAAAATGTAATCGCAATGATTGTTGTCATCGGTGTCCTTGTCGTTCCGTGTCTGTATGCATGGTTTAATATTGCGGCAAGCTGGGACCCGTATAACAATACGGGAAATTTAAAGGTCGCGGTGGCAAGTGTGGATGAGGGATATACCGGAAGTCTGATTCCCCTTGAGATTAATGTAGGGGAACAGGTGATTTCCGCACTAAGGGAAAATACACAGATGGACTGGGTATTTACCAGCAAAGAAAAGGCAATGGAGGGGGTAAAATCCGGACAATATTATGCGGCGATTGTTGTTCCGGAGAAATTCAGTACCCAGATGATGAGTCTGTTTTCCGATCAGATTCAAAAGCCGGAAATTATTTACTATTCCAACGCCAAGGAAAATGCGATTGCACCAAAAGTGACCGACAAGGGTGCAACCGCGATCCAGAAACAGGTGAATCAGGTATTTATAAAGACAATATCTGACACGGCAATGACGGTGTTTCAGTCGGTCTCTAATATGGCTGAGGCAAACGGAGCAGACCGGTTGGTGGATAATCTGATCCACAATCTTGGGGATGCATCGGATGACATGGATATGATTGCGTCCACGCTGGAAACTTTTTCGGGGATTACGTCTTCTGCCCAGTCCCTGCTGACTGCGTCTTCTGATTTTTTAAAAGAACTGAAAACAGAGTCTGCGGATGGAAAACAGGTTTTGGAAAATTCCAAAAAGACGTTTACCGATATGAAAACGACAATAAGCAGTGCGACCGAGAGCGTGGGCAAAGCACTGAAAGCAGGCCAAAAGGTATATTCTGAAATGAGCCTGCTTTTGGATCAGACGGTGGAAGATGGAATAAATGGCAGTGAGGATACAGCAGATACCCTTGTAAAAGCAGCAAAGACGGTGGATAAAAACATCAAGTCATTTACCACACTCCGGGATCATCTGATCAGGCTTTCGGAAAAACATCCGGAAACCGATTCCTCAATAGGACCTATGATTGAAAAGATCAACCGTTCTATTGAAAAACAGGAAGAACTGCGGGATGATCTGACCGATACCGCGGCTTCCATGAAGAAGTCCACTACAGATCTGATTTCTGACAAGAAAGCTTTGGATGCCCTTGTAAAAGAAAATCAGAAACGTCTGCAGCAGATCAGCAAAGAATATGAAAAGGATGTAAAAGGAACTTTGCAGAACCTTGCAGATTCGATTGGTGAAACATCAAAAGACATTACCGGTCTGATGAAACAGATCAATGCAAGTGCAAAGGGTGTTTATACGTTAACGGACACTGCAGGATCGGATCTGTCAGAAATACAGACCTGTCTGGATGATTCCGGTAAACTTTTACGCAAATCTGCAAATAAATTAAAAAAGATTACGGATAAGCTCACGAAAGCAAAAGACAACGGGGATTATGCGGATCTGGAACATATGATCTATGATAATAAGTCCGGAGTCAGTGCTTTCCTGTCGGCTCCGGTGGAACTGAATACGAAGAAAATTTATCCGATTGATAATTATGGTTCTTCCATGGCACCGTTTTATTCGACACTTTCTATCTGGATCGGCGGAATCGTGCTGGTTGCGATGTTAAAAGTGACCGTTTCCGAGGAAAGCATAAAAAAGATGGGACTGAAAAATGTCAGAATTCATGAAATTTATCTTGGACGCTGGATCATATTTCTGATCCTTGGTCTGTTGCAGAGTACACTGATTGCACTGGGAGATCTGTATTATCTTGGGATTCAGTGTGCGCATACGTTTCTGTTTTTATTTGGGTGCTGGTTTTCAAGTATAGTCTATGTCACGATCAGTTATACGCTGACGGTTTCATTTGGAGATATCGGAAAAGCAGGCAGTGTGGTTTTACTTGTTATGCAGGTTGCCGGAACTGGTGGAACTTTCCCGATTGAATGTGCTCCGAAATTTTTCCGGGCTGTGTATCCGCTTCTGCCGTTTACCCACAGTATGGCAGCCCTGAGGGAATCGGTTGGAGGCTGTTATGGGAACGATTACTGGATGGATCTGGCAAAACTGGGCATCTTCCTGGTGATTGCACTTTTTATGGGACTTGTACTTCGCAAACCGATTATCCGGATGAACGAAGCGTTTACCGAACAGCTGGAGGAAACAAAAATAATTTAGTTCATATAGTTTAAATTGTAAAATAAGTGTGGAAAAGATGTATTCTATTGTCGGGATACATCTTTTTTGCAGCAAAAAAATATAGTAAAAAACAAAAAAAGAGTTAAGTTTTTTGGTGAAATTATAATATTGTAAGGGTATATTGGGGATAGGAGGCACAATAATGAAGTTAAAAAATAAAATTATACTTGTAGTAGTAATTATTTTGGCCCTAAGTGGGGCGGTTATTATGGGAATCTGGTATCAGACAAGCAGTAAATTGACCAGTACATATTTACAAAATGTTTCTGAAAGCTCAATGAAAGATGCATATCATGCGTTTGAATATCTTTTAACGGACACATCATACATGGCAACCATGATTTCCGAAAATCAAAAGAATGTTATACAGCCGGTAAATACACTGAATTCAGAGCAGATAAAACAAAATAATCAATGGAATCAGATATATTTGGAAAATCGCAGAAAAATATTGGAGTATTTAAATGGTATTGATGGATACAAATATTATATTTCGGGAATTTCGATTGCGGCAAATGAAAAATGCATATTTTCATCAAATCATGTCATTGAACAAAATAACACTATTTATCAGAAAGTGAAAAATCTGAATTGCTATAAGCTGAAAAAAACAGTAATAATGATGGAACCTATACATATGGAAGGCTTGAAATCTACGGTATCCAGTGATTATGTGGTTCCGGCAGTGAGAGCCATTACTGATGATAAAGAAAATATTATAGGATATGTAATCGTATATTTTGATTACAGTGTAATCGATCAAATGTTTTCTGTCAATTTACCAAAGAACAGTTATTTTGAAGTAATCAATGATCAGGGAACGGAAATATATGCGAACAGAGACAGAAAGATTAGCGTAAAGAATAGGGCATATGTTTCAAATACATTTTATGCAAAAAATGTTGGCTGGACATTTAAAATGAGTATTCCGTCTGAATATTATATTTCCGGTATTCAAAAAACAATGGTTTTGACCGGAATGGTAATTATAATGATTATCGGTCTGGCAGTTTTAATTCTGACATTTTTTGTGACAAAGCTTACAGGGGAAATTACTGTTTTACGAAATAAGATGAAAGAAGTGTCAAAGGGAGATTTAACGGTTCAGTATCGAATAAAAGAAAATGATGAAATTGGACAGATGGGAGAAACATTTAACGGGATGGTTTATCAGATTTCTGATTTGATGAAGCAGGTTGCGCAGGAAGAGAGGGATAAACGCATTGCAGAAATGGCCTTTTTACAGGCACAAATCAACCCACATTTTGTTTCTAACATCTTAAACAATGTTGCATGGATGGCAAAAATTCAGCATGCAGACAATATTATACCATTAGTTAATGCGTTAAATTATCTTTTACGTGCGGTTATTCATCAGGATAATGCATTGATTTGTCTAAAAAAAGAATTGGAATATGTGGATAATTATCTTGTTATTATGGAATATAGTGGAAGTTTTGATTTTCAGGTAGAAAGACAGATAGAACCGGATACACTTTCGTTATATGTACCAAGATTTATTTTGCAGCCGATTATAGAAAATGCAATTTATCACGGAATTCCGGTGGATTTGTCAAAACAGGGAAAAATACTGATAAAGACCTGTATTCAAAAAGAACGGTTAGAAATATGGATTGAGGATAACGGAGAAGGGATGCCCGAGGAAGCCATAAAGAAGATTCTTTCTGAAAAGAAAAAAGATAAGAAATCATTTAATGGTATTGGTGTTGCAAATGTGAATGAGAGAATCAGACTTTGTTTTGGTGATGCATATGGATTGCATTATGAAAGTAAAATTGGAGCATATACAAGATGTGTCTTTGTGCTGCCAGTTATTAGGGAGGTTGAGGAAAATGGAAAAGATACAATTGGTTTTGGTAGATGATGAATTGTCCAGTAGGAATACAATAAAGAAATATCTTGAGGAAAATGACATTTATGAAATTATAGCGGATTTTAAGAATGGAAAAACTGCATTGGACTGGTTAAGAAAGAATTCCGTTGATATTTTGTTATGTGACATGCAGATGCCGGAAATGAATGGTGTGGAATTGATGCGCAATGTACATATTATAAATGAATATCTCCCGGTTATTGCAATTAGTGGATTTGATGATTTTAATTTTGTAAGGGGAAGTCTGGTTAATGGTGCAGCAAATTATTTGTTAAAGCATGAATTGACAAAAGAGTATTTGCTTCATGTATTAGATCAGGTACGGGAGCAATATCGTATAGTTCCAAAAGGAAAGAAAGTTTATCGGAAAAGGGGATTTTGTATACGGGAGGAAATTTCGTTTCAGGCTGATTATATTCGAAAGCTCACGGAAGAAAACAAAATTGAATTTTGTTGTTCTAATGTATGTTGCATTGCCATTAGTCCGGATTATAAAATACGGAAAGATATTCATCCGCTGGAATATAAGCAGGATATCAGTAAAGCAGTTATAGATATTATCAGTCAGATATTGGGAGAAAATTATCCGTATATTATATATATGACAAAAGAATATCATTTATATATATTGATCTCTTTTGAAAAGGAAAAGAGCATGTTGTTAATGATGAATTCAATCAGTAATATTGCGGCTAGGTTGCAAAGGCTTGCAATTCGAATGCTGGATACAACATTGTCAGTTGTATGTGGGGAAGTACATGCGAATCTTGATGGAGCAATGCAGGAAATTAATAAAATTCGGATCTTATTGCATGATAAATTTTATTTGGGAGAAAACCGCATTGTTTATACAACGGTTACGAATCCTGTTGTCTATTCCGGGCAGATATTGGAAGATACCTGTTGGGAACAGCTGGAATTTGAATTTGCCAATCATATGCCGGCATATATAGATACAATAGGAGAAATGCTGGATATAATGGAACGTGGACAGGTATATAAGAAGTATGCACATCAATGTTGTGTTCAAATTATTCAACTTATGAAGAAGTATGGGTATCTGGAAGAAAGTGACACGGATCAGCAATTTCAGAAAATGGATCAGTTTGAGGTATTTGGACAGTATCGTTCGTTGATTCTTGAAATATTACACAGGCAAACTCAGGATTTGCGTCAGCAGGAGAGAAAACAGTATTCTGCTAATATTACAAAAGCACTCATTTACATTCAGGAGAATTATACAGCAGATATTTCGCTTGAGAAATGTGCAGAGATCGTGGGATGCAGTTATACCTCTCTCAGTAAAGAGTTTAAAAAGGAAACAGGATTACGTTTTGTGGAATATTTAAATCAACAGCGTGTAAATAAGGCAAAAAGTCTTTTGATTCGTAATGATATTTCTATGAAAGAGATCGTAGAACAGTCGGGATTTCGTAATTATAATTATTTCTTTAAAGTATTTAAAGAAATGGTTGGCATGACGCCAAGCGCGTTTGCTGCAAAAAAATAGAGTATTTTCCAAAAAAATGTTATCTTTTTTGCCTCGTGATTTCTCTATAATTGAGTCATGGAGGTGAAGGATATGAATAAGACAGGAAAGAAAAGCTGGATAGCATATCTGTATATTTTACCGATGATCGTGCTGTCCTTCGTACTGGTGTATTATTGCATCATTGACACTGTAGTGGTCAGTTTTACAGATTGGGATGGAATGACAGATGTATTCCATTTTGTGGCACTGAAAAACTACATAAAAATGTTTAAGGATCATGTATTCTGGACATCGGTAGTGAATAACTTGATTTTCTTTGTGGGAACGGTTTTTATTCAGGCACTTTTGGGATTTGTGCTTGCGGTTCTTTTAAAGAAAAAACTTCCGGGGTCTAATGTATTTAAGGCTATTTATTTTATGCCGATTGCAATGGCTACTTCTATTATTACTGCCATTTTCAGAATTATCATGGACCCTACAAACGGAGCGTTAAATCAGTTTCTGAGAGCAATTCATTTAAACGGATTTGCAGTAAACTGGTTGGGAGATCCTAAGATTGCACTGGTTTCAGTTATTATTGTAAATATTTTTCAGTGGATGGGATTTTCTATGATTACCTATTATGCAGGGCTGATGAGTTTACCGGATGATGTGTATGAAGCTGCAAAAATTGATGGAGCGGGATTTTGGAGAACAACTTTCTCCGTGACACTTCCGATGCTGAAAGGAACTACAAATGTATTAATAATTCTTGGCATCGTAGGTTCTCTGAAAACGTTTGATATTGTAAAACTTCTTACCGGTGGTGGACCTGGAAGATCCACGACAGTTATGAACACTTATCTGTATGAGAAAGCATTTAAAGATTTTAACGCCGGAGGTGCGGCATCCATAGGTGTGGCAATTCTGATTATTGCTATGGTGATGTCATTCCTGCAGGTGAAATTCGGTAAGGAGGACTAAACGATGGGAAAAAAGAAGAGAGCAAAATCAAAGGTTTTCACTTATCTGGTTTTAATAGTATGTGCAGCGATCTGGATTCTTCCTTTGGTGATTGCATTGACAAAATCGTTTACAATTAACGGCTTTGGAAATTATGCATATGTGTTAAGTTATAAAAAAATCAGTTATTTTAAGGTTGTATTTAATAGTTTGTTTATCGGAGTTACAACGGCTG
>ERZ780214.469-NODE-469-length-18671-cov-40.8394_pt1 | contig 18671 bp, 25 predicted proteins | sample MGYA00510976_ERZ780214 | MGnify/ENA primary metagenome ERZ780214 (study PRJEB29588, sample SAMEA2154920) | human gut metagenome | biome: human gut; feature: human-associated habitat; material: faeces | place: Denmark | collected 2008/2010 ... | reverse complement strand
AGAAGGGAAAGGATGTGCCAACCGCCCTACTCGGTGCTCAAACCGCTTCGCTATATGGTTGGCGGACCATCAGAGGTCTACGCCAGCAGCGGAGCTGCAGTTTTTTTGTGCGGGAATGAACCCGCTTTGCTGAAGAGCTGCTTATGGGAACGAAGAGACACGAACGGATGCTTACTACTTTGAACCCGCCTTGCGGAAGAGCTTGTGATGGGAATGCAAGGACACAAATAAATACTTACTACTTTGGGGCCGCATTGCGGGGATTGCTGCTGATGGGAACGCAGGGACATACGAATAGATGCTTGTAGGGGGACTGCCTTGCAGAATGCAGCCAAAAGCCTTTCGGACTGCATCTTAGTCCAAATTCAACTCCTTACATAAGACCAATTTATTTTTGGCGATTTTTCTTGCTTGTGGTGAATTAGGAAGGATCGCTACCTTACCAGAAGCAATCCAATAATAACTCGTTCCTGCCATCATCGCTTTCAAATCCAAGGCATTTGTCTTCAACCATACCTCTAACCATTTTTTCTTTTTCACCACTTCATCAACATTGCTTGTATTGGCAGGATGAACTTCTACAAAATAAGCCTTTTCACTATAACCTATGACATAATCCCAACGAGCATCATGAGGATTTGTGGTCTTCAAACATTTATCCAAATAGACACTACCTGACAATTTGCGTGGATTTTGAGGCTTTACCTTTCCTGCATCTTTGCTTTCCAAAGCCTGTAAACCTTCCCTATAAGCACCAGCTATCGCAGGGATAGCTTGCACGATACTTTTAAATGTTGTACTATCACTTTTCGCCATACATTACTCTTGATAATATTTCCCAACAATTTCTGATGCCTTTCCTGCAAAGAAAGACAGTCCGCCCCAATCTGCAACAAAATCTGTATCACTTTCTATATCCAAAGAAGAAATATCAGAAGACACAACTCCCTCTCCTCCGTTGGAAGACATAAAGTATGTTTTTACATTTTTTTCCTTCAAGTCTTTAAACAGATCTGCCATACTATCATGCGTATCAACGGAAAACAGTTCACACATGGCCTTTCTAAAAGTATGGTCAGCCAAATTCTTAAGTATTCCAAAGGCCCAAGCAAACTCCAGCAAAATAGTTGAATGAGTTGAAACAATGACCTTATAGCCATTTTGCATCAACTCTATTATCTGCAAGACAACTGTCTCTATGGCCTTAGGATGCAACCCCATCTCTGGTTCTTCTATCACAACCCACTTATAACCATCTTTGTTGATTACAGATGTAGGAGGTCCGGAAAGGCAATACATCGCCAATAGCAAAGGCATAAACTCTTTCTGGCCTGCACTCCATGTCATAAAAGGCAATTTAGCCTTACCTACATTCAACTTCATTTTTCGCTGTCCTGCAGTTTGGTCTATAACCACCTTTCCACCATGAAAAATAGTATTATTTATAGACTTTCTCATATTAACTTTGAGCCTATTTCGCATAGGGAATATGGTATCAGGATTGCCTAACCCTCCCTGTATAAACACCCTTAAAGTTTCACTAAACACACGAAGTACATAAGGCGTTGTTATGTCAAACTCCATGAAATTTTTTGGACGCCCGTCAGAAATACTTAGGATTCTCTGAGCAGGCACATAAAATACAGCTTCTTCTGAGTTATTCTTGCCTTGCAAGAGAGAAGTCATATTGAGTTTTTCTCCTTCAAATAAAATTTCTGTAGAATCAGACAAGATTTGCGACATGCTTTCCCCGAAATAATAGTCCAACAAAGGATTTATATCAGATTTATTAAGAATATAATTGTATTTTTTTAGCGTACTAACAATATGTGCCTTATCCTTAACCAGTTTAAATAGTTCCAAAAACAAACTTTTTCCGCTTGCCTGAGGTCCTATTAAAATTGTCAAGTCACCAAAATTCACATCAACGTTTCCTATGGGGCCAAAATTCCGTACACAAAGGGTTTGTCTCATTGTATATAAATTTCTAAACATTAAACATTTGGCACTCCCAACAAAAAATGCAAGAAGTCCCATTCGTTTGCAAATTTATTTTTTTTTCTTGATTATACCAAATATTTCTTTTATTTTCTCTATATTTTAACTTAACTGAAGTTTCGCATGTGGTTCCAGTACGGGCTGAAGGCCCAAAAGCTCCTAGCCCAGGGCATCGCCCTGGGTATAATGGCAATCAGCAAGGCGCCCTGTAAGGGCAAAAGCTTTATAAATTGCCTGGAGTTTTAAAGCTTTTGCCCTTACAGGGCGACAGATTTGCGTCCATAAACACCCAGGGCGATGCCCTGGGCTAGGAGCTTCTGCCCTTTCAGGGCGTGTGGGGCTTACTTGCGAAACTTGAATAACTTAACTTTCGCAAGTATGTTCCACACGCCCTGAATCGGAATCATCTATCCCAGATTTGAGTCATCAGGCGGCGGAAGGCGGCCAGATAGCCGCCTTCGAACAGGGGATCGTCGCCGGGATTGGCTGCCTGATTGTCGGCCTCCAAGGCGTCGAGGATTTCGCAGATTTTCTCAAATTTCTGGCGGTCCGTCGATACGGTCTTGAGGGTATGACGGGTGAGCAGATAGGCCTGCGCCAACTCTAAAACTTTTCCGTCTTAGACTCGCTTAATTGTCTTCGGACGGACATGATCTTCCTTACGTCGCCTATCGAATCCGGGCTTTTCTGCGTGCAAAACATGCCCCAAAAAGGCGTTAAGATTTGTAAAATACTTGATGTAAGCCATAATTTCTGTTAATTCTATACTCTACTTGTAGAACATATAGTTTTTGGTTATTTATGTATTTAATTTTATCTTTGTCATCGGTTACAATCTACCTGTCTAAGCATACTTCCTATTGGAAAACTCCCTATATAAAGAGCGTTCACCTTTCGGACTTTTGCTGCACCAAGGGTTCACCGTTTGACGCCATTTGTGACATCTCCGTGAATACCTGTGAAGGGTGGGTTCACGCCCCGAAACCCGTCTGTTTATCGGACTTCCGACGCGGATGTGAAGGGTGAACCCTCGTTTCTTACTTTCACACGCATACGCGAAAGAAATTAAATAAAGAAAGAAATTTAACTATATGGGTAATGCCATAAAACATATATAAAAGAATGAATATATTAAAAAAGGCGTTCACAACGTCACGCGATGGTTTCATGCCATCTGTCTTCTCTCAGCTCGACTCTAAGATGAGCCGCCCACTAAGCTGCCGTCAGGAGCTGGAGGATCTGATTTTGCGCAACCACGAACTGGCTGCCATCACTGAGTCGTATCGAAAGGCCCTGGCCGTGAGTAAGCAACTTGCCGACAGCAAGGTAAAACCGCTGTCGACCGGCATCTGTTTCGCCGCACAGTTGGACGGCAGGGGCAGACTGCTGGAAAACGTGATGGGCGAAGTGGGATGCCTGGGACTCGACTACGACCATTTGTCCTCTGAGACTATGGGGATCCTCTTCGAACTCATCAGGCATTCTCCCCACGTCCTCATCGCCTACCGCACCATCAGCGGCAATGGGCTGCGCATCATCGTGGGCTATCAGCGACCCGAGGGATGCGAACTGTCTTTCGTGGAACTACACCAGGCGATGCTGCAGAAGGCGATGGCGCTGTTCGACTCCCTGCTGGGCATCAAGGCCGACCGGCAGTGCGTGGACTTCCTACGGCTGTCGGGACTCGCCCACGATGAACAGGCCTTCTTCAACTGGAATGCCGAACCGATAGTCCTCACCGACAAGGAACTGGCTAAGTTCACCTCCTCCCTGCTGCGCAAGAAGAACAGCAAGAAGCAGGCTGCAGAGCGCTCCAAGGCGGCCAAGGGAAGCAAAGCCAATGGCATCAAACTGTCGGCGGAGAAACCTACCATGGAGGAGGTGAAGATGCATGTCCTGGAAACGCTCCACAACTGGGGGCTCGTCTTCGAACCGCACCGCCACAACGAGTATGTGATGTACTTCGGAAGCATCTGCAACCGCTATGGCATCGATTTCAGGGAGGCTCTCGACTATGCCGAAGCTCATTTCTCTCACGAATATCCCGACACGGCTGCCGTCATCAAGTCGTGCTACAAGAAGACGGAGCGGTTCGGCTCCTGGCACTATTTCAGAGAGGGCGAGTCGTATCGTGGGCAAACTTCCGTGAAGTATATCAAGCAGTGGCTCTCGATGAGATACCAGATACAGCGCAACATGGTGACCGGCAGGCACGAGATAATGAGCCGCATGGCGGGAAATCCTAAGTTTCTGAAGTGGGTGAACCTGGATGACAACATCCTCAACTCGATCTGGGTGAAAATGGAGGAAGAGGGCATGAACATCAACATGCAGAAGCTCATATCTGTCATACACAGCGATTTTGCCGTGCAGTGCGACCCTGTGGAGGACTACCTCCGGTCGCTGCCACCATGGGACGGCAAACGCGACTACATCGGCGAACTGGCTGACCGCATACGCATCATCCCTCATCAGGGCTACCACCACGACCAGGCCACCTTCAAGAAATACTTCTGCAAGTGGATCGTGGCGATGGTGGTGGGATGGGTCACTCCGGAGGTGGTCAACCAGGTGATGCTCATCCTGGTGGGAAAGGGCGGCATCTACAAGAGCACGTTCTTCAACTACCTGTTGCCGCCGCAACTCCGCGACTACTACCTCAACGAGTCGGCGGCGATATACACCGACAAGGACTTCATGGAGGCTTTCTCATGCAAGATCCTGATGTGCCTCGACGAGTTCGACACCGCTTTCGGCAAGAACCTCAATGCCTTCAAGAGCAACATGACCAAACTGCATTTCTCCATCCGAAGGCCCTACGACCGATTCCGCAGCGACCTGGACCATCGTGCCACTGTGGCGGGTACCACCAACAACCAGCAGATCATCACCGACCCGGAGAACCGACGCTACTCGCCCTGGATTGCGGAGAGCATCGTGAGCCCGAGAGACGAGCCGTTGGACTATGTGGGCATCTACTCCCAGTGTGTGGCTCTTGGCAAGGAGGTGAAGGAGCGAAAAATGCGTGGCGAGGAAGGATGGGTGTATTGGCTCACACAGGAGGACATCGCCGAGATGCAACAGCACAACTTGCTCTTCATGGTGCCCAACTATGCTGAGGAGCAAATCAAGCGTTTCTATCGTGTGCCGACTCCCGACACGTCTGAGCGGTTTATCAAGTTCCGCTATACTGCTGAGATTGTGGAGCGCATCTGCACCAACCCTGTCATGCGGAAGAACTTTGAATACCAGAGCATCGGCAGCATCATGTCAAGGCTGGGATTCCCCAAGGCTCATCGCCGAAAGGGCAACGGATGGTTTGTCGTCGAGAAGGAGGGGGCCGAGATCAATACCGAAGCCTTCTATTGTGCAAGCGACAAGATGGAACAGGAAGCCAGCCAATGACTTACAGAGATTTCCCGGTAAGTCACTGAGCTTTCTCTGTGACTTACTGAGACATGACAAACATTATATCGCTAACGAAGAAATTAAACATCTATCATGAAGAAAGACTACATCAGCAAACACGACCTCGCCCACGAATTTTTCCCTGATGCCGAGCGCCACGTGGCTGTCAACCACCTGATGCGCTGGATCAACCGCTGCCCTCCCCTCGTAGAGAAGCTGCGGGCCTGTGGCTATCGCACCAAGAAACGGTACTTTTCGCCCGTCCAGCGCGAGATTATTTACGATTTTATAGGTGATCCATAATTTTTTTGCACTTTTTTTCGGCCTATGCCCATTAGCGTATAGTTGACTCGCTAAAATGTCGTATCTTTGCATCGTCATTCAGAGAGAGTGACTTAGCGAAACACCGGGACGAGCGCGCAGACCTTTGTCGCTAAATATTATTAACTTTTATAACTTAACACCATGATTCTCTACAATTTAAAGAAAAACAAGAACAAGAAGATGCCGAATGCGTACGGCAAATACTACGCATACCCTGTAGTAACTCAAACCATCGGAATGGACGGCCTTGCCACCCACATGTCGGGTCACAACACGCCTTTCTCGCCCGGTGCCATCAAGGGCATGCTCACCGACATGGTGATCTGCGTCCGTGAACTTGCCCTGCAAGGCATCGCCGTGAAGATTGACAACCTGGCGATTTTCTCCATCGGCATCAAGAACAAGCTGGGTGCCGACACCGAGAAGGACTTCTCCATCACCAAGAACATCGAGGGCGTGAAGCTCCGTGCCCGTGCCACTGGCGAGTTGATGAGCGACAAGCTCAACCTCGATGCTACCTTGAAGAAGGCTACTGCACTCTCTGGTGACGGCACCACCGACAAGGTCTCTCCTTCTACTCCGTCGGGTGGCGGTACCTCTCAGGGTGGTGGCGGTACCTCTCAGGGCGGTGGCGGTACCTCTCAGGGCGGCGACACCCCATCTGCTGGAGGCGACAATCCCGGAGGCGGCGAGGGTGAATAACCATCGCCCGACTTTCAGAAGTTAAATTAGAGGGGGAGTTAAAGGAGTTATCGCTCCCTACGGTCGCTGAGGAGTTAAGACAACAGTCTTTATGGCGTAGTTTTTTAAGCAGCAAGACATACGTCTTAACTCCTTAACTTCCTTAACTCCTTTAACTCCCTGATATTAAATATTAAACATTTTAAAACATTTATCACCATGAAAAAAGAAAATTGGAAAGCAGTCATCAACTTCATCATCACCGTACTCACAGCGATAACCAGCGCTTTTTGCGTCAGCTCCTGTCAGAACCTTTAAAAGGTAAAAAAGTAAAAAGGTAAAAGGGTAAAAGAGTAAAAACGAATATCATGAGAGACATCAATCTGATTGTGGTGCATTGCAGCGCCACGAGAGTGAATCAGAACTTCACTGTTGAACAACTGGAAGCCTGTCATAAGGCCCGCGGCTTCGACACCATCGGCTATCACTATTACATCACCAAGGACGGTACCCTCTATCCCTGCCGGCCGGAGCGCATCGCAGGGGCTCATGCCCGCCACTACAACGCCCACTCCATAGGTATCTGCTATGAGGGCGGACTCGACGCGAACGGCCATCCCGCCGACACCCGTACACTGGCACAGAAAGTGACGATGGAGGAACTGCTGCATAGCCTATGCGTAGATTATCCCGATGCCGAGATCCTGGGCCATCGCGACCTGCCTAATGTCCGAAAGGACTGTCCGTGCTTCGATGTTCGAGACTGGCTCGAAGACATCGACTTCCACATCTAACCTCTATCTACTTCCCCCGCAGCTTTCTCCGCTGCGGGGGATTTTTTATTCTCCTTTCATTGTGAGTAAACTTTTGCATGTGGGGAAGTTAGGGAAGTTATCGGTATGGGGAGTTAATGAAGTTAAGGAAAGTTATCACTCCCTCCGGTCGTTCGTGAAGTTAAGGGACAACAGCCTTTCTTGCTCAAATTCTTGCAAGCTGTACGTTTGAAATTACCCTATACACCCTACCTGTACACTTAAAATTACCCAGCACACCCTACCTATATGGTTGAAATTACCCAATACACCCTACCTGTACGCTTAAAATTACCCAGCACGCCCTGAAAGGGCGTGCAGCTTATAGGAGATGTGACCTTACAGCTAAGAGTTTCTGGGCCTTCAGCCCGTTCTTGAACCACTTGCGAAACTTCAATCTTTTATATCATTGAGCTGGTTGGCACTTTCCAAATAGCAAAGACCTTCGCTACTTCTTCCACCCTTAGGTTTTGCAACACAAGGGTATGTCAAAGTTGACAAGTCATCCGCAGATGTCAAAGTAGGTACAGATAAGACCTTGTCATCATCCTCTTGAGAATTCGCTAAACAATGGATAGAAATAGCGACGGACAAGGACGTTGGCTGCCTTCATCTTGAAATAAAGTTCGTCACGACTCATGCCGTACTTCGCTGCATCAATGAAGATTGGGAAGTAACTATAGTTGTGCTTCACGCCCGGCATATCATCAAAGAAGCTGATGCCCTCTACTGGACGCAATGCCTCACGATACTTGATGGCTACCTGATGACGAGCCTCAATAACAGCATCTACCTGCTTCAAATTGAGCAAGCCCGGAGGGCTTGCAATGCCGTCATCAGTGGCAAAGTGCCATACGTGAACAGGCTCACGTATGGCACTTTGAGATATTCTGCCAATACCTTCTCCAACTCCTTGTGGCAGCTTCCATTATTGGTAATCCATTTACTATCCTAAATCTTCTTCAACTCTGCAGTAAAATCGTCAAGATTTGGAAGAAGTGGCGATGTTACTGTTATTAATTTATTATCCATAAGCAGGAATTTATATTCTTTTATTTAAATTTCTTTTATATATTGTTTCTCATCGGGTTTTAAAACCGCTTAAGCTACTGCTACTTTTATATCTTACTAAAGTTATTCATATCGTTGCTATGACTATATTGTAAATAGCCATCTATATTACCACACACCCTCTGAACCACCTATATTTTAAGGCGATTCACGAGATGTTAAAAATAAGGAAAGTTCAGATTTAACATCTATTTTCGTATAAAACAAGGCAAAACTGCCTCTTTTTCTACATCACTGCAAGTTTTAGCTGTAAGACGATTAACTAACTCCTTGATGTACCCAACCTGGAGATAACTTGTTCATATCACCTTCAGAAGAATTCGCAAACTTTGACTTACTATTCCAAAAGCACTTGCGATAGTAACGAAGCACATTAGGATAAACATAATCAAGTCTATCATAAAATTGTTTGCGAGAACAACCATGGTCGTATATCTTGAACTCACGGATAATGGGTGCGTAATCGCCTAATTACCGTTACCGGCATAAATATAGATCGGCATAAAGACATCAACTAATGTTGCTTTAAATGCACACAAAGAAGTTCTTTTATTTTTTCCATATTGCGTTTCAGAATATTCCACTCGCCTAAAATGTCTTTGTTTTCACAAACTACAAGTTCTTTCCGCAGCACTTTTTAAACTTCAAACCACTTCCACACGGACATGGGTCATTTCGCCCAATGCCCTTATAGGGATTAACTACAGGCTCCTGTACGCCATTCACCAAGCGGTCTAACTCCTTAGGACTTAGTTGTCTAATAAAATCCCCCATTGCGTGTTCGTAATCCTTGTCAGAACAATCATCAATATCCGATACCGCCCACTCTATTTCATCTGTAATCGCTTTTCTTGCCTCCGCATAAAAAGGAAATTCAGGAACCTTATCATGATATTCATCATTCTTCGACAACCTTGCCAAATCTAGAAAGTACAAATCAAAATCCTTCTGTCTTAAAAACAACTCATCGTCCTTTAATGGGTCATAACTCTTACCATCCTCTTCCGCCTTCTTCAATCGTTGCCATGCCCCATAAATTCGTTCCATTTTATGCAACCTAAACATAGTCGATTTAGGGCCACCAGCAATCTTCGCTATTTTTACAGCATCAGCCTTCATTTTATCACTAACAGCCCTCCCCTCCGAACGCTCTTTTTCGCGAAGCGTTATAAGCGCCTTCTCGCGCATCGGATCATAAAAATCATACGAAGTCTCAACAACCCAATCTCTCACATCCCAAAACCAAGCCCTATCCACAACAACCGTTTTCTCCGGAGAGTGCCAATTGTTCAGATCGTCACGTTTCACAATAATCGGACCGATTGACAATTCTGCATCCAAAGGCACATTATGAAAGAAAACCATCACCAAGTCATTGTAAGCCACAACATACGGAGAAGACTCTTTTCTATAGCCCAATATACCCTTGTCGCCATCTTTTAGACCTTCTGCACGAAATATAGCATACTGCCATTCTCCTAAATCCGTATTACTTTCTGCAATAGCCTTTGCTGAATCAAGCATATTATCGTCCAAAAGTTCCCGAAGAGACAATTCATCGTTTATGTCCATCAAAATACTCATACTACCCATAGACATTCGCCACAGAACCGAAAGCCAAAACAGATAAGCTACTCTTGGATGAATTTTCTTTTGTTGCCCATTATAAAACGGAGAGTAGGCAGACTCTAATACGCCAAATCTGTTTTCACATCTGACACAAAACTCATTATCAAACTCAAGTTGGTTGATATTTTTTTTAATATCATCCTCTGTTATTTGCTCCTTACCTTCTCCTTTAGCAAAACGCCATTCAGGAACTTCTCTACCATAGAATTGACAATTCTTTTCGAGCGCATTTATAAAGTCATGATTCAAAGCTTCTCGAAAGCGTTTTCCTTTACCATCCCACGAAAAAGTAGGATGAGCTAAGAAATTTGGAACCATATGCGACCCTGTTTTATTAGCTGGCAGCTTTCGGCAAAGGCAACATCTTGTATCAAACCGTATGTTAACCAAGTTTTGGTGACATTCAGGCGTAGCTTTGTGGATAGTCTTTATTTCAGAGAACAACGCATTTACAATCTCTTTTTGCTCCTTATTAAACCTTTCAGCATCCAGAAAACTCTCCATCCGTTCAGCCACGTCCTTATATCGAGAGTGTACATACTCAAACATATTGTTGTGTGCAAAATATCGCATAGCTGCCAATTGCATTTTCACAAAGGCATGAAAAGCCTCAAAGCAATCCAGCCGACTGCCAAAGCACTTCTTATATGCAGTTTCCAGTTCTTCAATCTTCTGCTGCATAGTCAGTGCATCACGTGCATTTACAGCCGAAATAAGTTCATCCGATAAAGATAATATGTATGAATACTTTTTCATTTCAAAAGCCTAATGTTTGGTGATTTAAAAACTAATGATCATGAGTAAGCGGTCACTTTAGGTACGTTAAGCCCTAAAATGAATGCTTTATTATTATCTTTCAAAGAAATTTAGAAGAAGTTACAAGAATTTCAGAGGGAGATTACAGAATACCCTTCTCTCTTAGCCTCAGTGGCAGAAAGTCAGCCAAGTCTTTCGAATAATCATTATCATACTCATGTATATGAGTCAAGAAGTAGGTTGTCCATTTTCGGAAGTCAACACCTGCCAGCTTGCAGCATCCCATCATAGTGTACATGAAAGCTGCTTCCTCAGCCGCATCATGGTTTCCACAGAACATATAGTTCTTTCTACCGATGGCTAATGGCCGGACGCAGTTTTCAATCGGATTGTAATCTATCATATAGCGGCTTTCCTTGATACCAGTATTGGCACAATAGTCACGGACACTGAGTCCACTCTCTTTCCATGCTTGATGGATTTTCTTGAATTCTTCAATCGTAAAACTTTGCATAGCTATAATATTTTATAATATTAATATGTGCGTGCAAAGTTAAAGAAAACTTTTATGTCTCACAATACGGGGTTAGCCGATGGATTACTAATTAATTGCTATTAATTTAATTATTCTACTTATATGCAATTGCTTTATTTTGCTTACACTTAAAATCAATCACCAGTGCCTCTATTTGGGGTGTCATTATTTTCACCACCACTTGAAGTTGGATCAGGAACTTCACTTATCCTTGCAATTAATCCAACTACGTCTTCCAAACCGACAATCTTATCAGATTTGGATATTTGCAAGGATGCTTTTAATAAGTGACGCTTACTTGAAATAGGCATTACCACCTTTTCTGGCGAGGTAAGAACAAGTTTAATTTCTTTTATCCAAGTATTACAAGCATCATAGTTCTCCGCCTGTGAAGCTGTAACAATAGCTCCTAATGCATGATATATATAATCAAATGGCAATGGAGTAAATTGGTGAAGATTCATCATTCGAGCATAAACATCTGATATGCTTTTTTCTATAAGTGCCACATTTGACAACTGATTCTTGTACGTAGCTAACAAATCATTTCCGACAGAGCGAACAGATTTCTTTGCTCCTCAAAATATTGCTTTAAATTTTCTTTTTCTTGCCTAAAATCTATAATCATATAGATGTTCCATCCTATCAGCACTGTTACTAGAATTCCCAATATTCCTGTAATCAAGCCAAGATAGTCTAAAGACACTTCTCTACGAGGCAAGGTCAGGCATATCGTGATAATGCTTAACACAATAGCGATGGAACTTAATATCAAAGATAGCTTTATTTTCATGAACTACTTTTATACCAAATCGTTATATAGAATTAAAATGGAAAGACGATTAAATCATTAACAATAGAACTATCCAAAGGAATTATTTCGTTAGTAATGATTAATAAATAACTTGGTACATTTTTGTGTCCTTTTTATAAAGTAACACATGGTTAAAGGATAGAGTTCCAAGCTCTTCCTTTGCTTCATATTTACTATAATCTTTCTTTGTCATAATTTCTTTTTAACTTATTGATTATTAACTATTTACACTCTTTAATCTGCTAGAAAATTTGTATCTTTTCAACTGATTTCCAGGCAGTTATAATGAATACAAAGATTCTAACAGAAGTCTTTTCAGAGACCGACTTGACATACATCCAGCAATTAGACGAGCACCAGCGTCGGCTATATTGTGCTACAAGAGCTATCAACATAGGAAAACATGGTGTGGTGGTCGTATATCCCAAGGCAACCGCAATCTGCATCTTATGCGATGGAGGAGGTTCCAACTCTGCCTCACATCATATCTTTAAGCAAGAACTTTTAAAGTTAGCCACATCGCTTGAATTGGATATTATCATTGCACATTACTATGAAGCATCGTGATATTGCTTACATTTTAATCTTTACAGAACCCATGAAGGTTCTTACTCTTGTACTCGGTTCGAAACTTACGAACCATTGAGGCATCGTACTTGCCTTCTTCGTTTATATTCATTTTGTCCCAAATTTAAAATTCGGGGCAAAGGTATATATTTTTATTAACATACGCAAGACGGCCTAAAGTGACTGCTTACCCATATTTTTCGACTCCCCTGTCCCCCTCTTGCGAAGAGTGAGTCCTTACCCTATACCCAAGCCCTAAATCCCTACCATAGGGATTAGGGATGTAACCGCCCTCCGGTGCTCGGAACCGCTACGCTATAAGGTTGGCGGGGCATCAAAGCCCTCGCCAGATTGTGCGGGATGGGACCGCTGGGCTGTTACGGGGATCAGCTTGCTATTATATTGCTGAAAGTGGGTGCATGGAGAGGGCTTGCAGGTTAAGCCCACCAGAATTGTTCCTCATTGCAGTATCGCTCTGCACTGGTCGTCGCTCGAATGAGGAATATTCAGGATTGTGACAGCAGTAGCTACGCCACCTTTATTGGTTTAAAATATTCAACAACTCAGCAGGAGTATAAACGGGTAAAGAAGAATTCGTAAAATCCTTCTTGTTACGAGTTACAATACAATCTCCCTCAGCTCGCAAAGCTGTGGCATTTTGAGTTGCATCTTCATAATCCTTCCAATCAGAAGAGAGCATTTCAATTACCGTATTGCCTTGCAAGTCCAAAACATCTACAAAATTCGACACCGCCAGAAGAGTTTCTTTTACATCTTGGTACTCATACTTGTGTGCTATATACATGGCTGTAACATAAGACAAAGCTGATGTCATCAACTTTATGTCTCCTGTTATTCCAAGGGCAAAGAGTTTATCTGCATCTTCAGAAAAGCCCTCACGATTTACAACGAAATCTATTAAGATATTCGTATCTATAAAAACTCTCATAATGCATATTTTTTATCAACCAACGCATCTAAGCTATTTTCATCTGCCGGTATCGGCTTGCCACCTTTTGCCTTTAATGTTTTAACATAAGACAAAGCATCATTAAACTCAGCAGTTTCTAATAGCTTTTGCTTAGGTTGTACCTTTTGCAAAAACAAAGAAATCGCCTTTTCTATTGCAGCTGTCACACTAATATTATGTAATTTAGCATAACTTTCTGCACCTTTATATATATTGCTGTCAATTGCTATTGTGTTCATAATTGTATCTCCTTTTTTGCCTGCAAATATAAGAGTTTTTGATGAAACTACCAAATTTTTGGAAGAGATTTTGCTTCTTGCTCTAATCTCCCCCAGATTAACGTATATCACCAATATAGCGTCCCTACTATTTTACAAGTAGTTACACGTATCTGTTTTTGAAAAAAGTTATTTTATTATCGTTTTGCAGAAGATAAGCTGCACTCGGCAATTTGAAAGCTATCGTTTGCATTATCTTTTAGGGTGAAGGATTGCCTAAGCGCACTCCTTCACCTCATCGGATTTTTCAACATAGTAACATGGAAGCATAGCTCGGTAATCCTTATCCCCATCTTTCATAATACATCATTATGACAAAGACCTTATTAAATAATACCGAATCGCTTTTTTTCCTTGTTCGTAAGAGTCTCGGTTGTTTTGAGAACATCAAAAATGCCTTGAAGGTCTGAATCGGTCAGAGAGCCGAAGTACTCTCCTTCCATGAGTTTCTCCAATGGAATGGAAAAAAGCATACCACAATCTACATAACTGTCATACTTCAAGAATTCAGGGTAATCGGTCTGATGAAGGAGATACTGGGCAGAAAGAAATGAGGCAGAATAGGCTGATTTAGGACTCATCTTGGTATTTAACCAAAACAGAACCATAACAAACCTTCTTTAACTTATCGACTCCTATAATAACCAACTTCTTTGGCTTCTGCTTTCTTCCATCCTTAAATACCAAACCCTCGTCAACAGAAATGATGGTTCTGATTAATGAACCTATCTCCAACTTCTCTTCTGTAACTTGACGAAGATGGTCGAGATAAGCCTTTTGCAGTTCCCTTAAATCCATGCCAAAGCCTTTTGAACAGACTGGCGCTCACGGATAACTGCCAACATAGCCTTGCTGGCACCAGCAGCGTCAGCCATTTCATACATAGTAATCTTGATGTCCTCACCCGTTTTGTCAGCTTGACGCTTCGCTCGTTTCCAAGCTTTATCATCGTGGGACTTGTCCGACAAGTCAAAAGAATCTACATCCTGACATTTGGCAATCCACTTATCAAGCATCTTGACGTCTGCAACTGAAAGTTCGTCCATATCACAAACAGCATTCTTTGAAGCCAAAATAAGTTGATGACCTTCCTTAGATAGTTCTATATCCAAAGAAGCGGCAAAGTCTTTCAATTCAGAAGAAATTTCGGTCTTTCCTTCTACACCACGCAAGACCTTATAGGTCAACGTTGGAACTGGTCCAAGCTTTCTTGCCACAAAAGTATCATAGACGATTGGCAAGCCATACTCTTTCAGCTGATTCTGCTGGGCAAAATACATTACCTTGAAGAGGTGGATATAATCCATTCCTTCTGGAAATGCCTTCAGAATGTAAAGCACCACAGCCTTAATCTTTAATATTTGATCTTTTGTTTTCATTGTCTTATTCTTCTTGAATTTGATAAAGATACAACTTTATTACTAAACCGCCAAGGATTTATCGGATTTTAACGTATCTTATTCCATAGGTAAATCTGTATAACAGATATCATAGCGGTGAGCGATGAAATGAGCAGATAACTCCAGGGCATTCCTTCTATAGCTGGATCCGATTTGTCATCAGCCCCAGTAACGTGGATGCCCTTTGGTAAGCGGTAGCTTACGTCGGCTGTAGAAGGTGAATTCAAGCAATCCTGCGTCATATTCGCTTTCTACTTTATGTCTTTTGCTGCAACCATACATGATGGTTGCGGCAGCTTAGTCGCTTTTTTCATAATGTGCATCATCTGAATTGTATTTATGGGTTTTTATCTGGCACGCAGCCTATGCACATGACTTTTACTTTCGTCGCACTTTTTTTTAAGAAAAGTGTGATTTTATTGCAAAAATACTAATTTATGTTGGATTACGTATAAGATTTTATCTTTTTTCTATTTATAATTAAAAAATATGCCGTTTTTTTAGGAAATAGGGCTTAAAAAAGGCTTTCGAAAAAACTCCTTAGCATTAAGAGAGGTTTTTCGAAAGCCTACAAGTACTTTGTTGACATTCGAAAAAATAAAAGTAATTTCTTGAAACTTCGAAAAACTAAAAGTACTTCCTTGAATCTTCGAAAACCCACCAGTCCTCCCTTAGCCTTAAGTTTTTTCTAAAATCAACCCGTCCTTCTTTACCATTAAAGAAGGCTCCACCGCTTTTCCCAAGCCCCTTTTCTCATGGAGAAGGTTGGCTGCACTCGGCAATATGAAAGCGAACTTTCATTGCGCTCATTTGCACAACCTTTCCCCTCAGGGTACAGGGGATGTACCAACCGCCCTACTCGGTGCTTTTTTTTCGAAGACCTACCCGTCCTTCCTTACCCTTAAGGAAGGCTCCACATCTCTCTCCAAGCCTCTCCCTTCTCAGAAGGGAAAGGATGTGCCAACCGCCCTACTCGGTGCTCAAACCGCTTCGCTATAAGGTTGGCGGACCATCAGAGGTCTACGCCAGCAGCGGAGCTGCAGTTTTTTGTGCGGGATAAACCGCAGGGACATGGGGGGCTGATGATGCGACTGCAGGGACATGGGGATTGCTGCTGATGGGAACGCAGGGACACAATGCTGGATGCGGTGATGAAAATACTTTTTATTCGACTTTGGACAGGATCGACTCTGGAGAGGTTCCCATCAGGGTTATGGCAGAAATCTTATGACCTTCATTGGCATTTAATGAATGACATCAGCGCTTACGTCCTTTACCAAATAACTCAGAATGCGAACCTAAACGAACTAATACTATTGCGTTATTGTTCTTATCAAACCAAATCAAAAGTGTATCATTCTCTATATGGCATTCCATATAGTTCTTCCAGTTACCTTTCAAAGGATGAGGATTATATTCTTCCGGTATCTGATTGCCTTCTGCCTAAAGCTTAACTATCTCCATAAGCGTTTCTACAAATTCTTTATCATTCTTAAAACGCTTATAATCTTTCTTGAACTGCGAGGTCTTTCGAATTTCTTTCATAAACTCTATTCCTCCATTGATGCCATGAAACTTTCTAAGCTATCTACTCGAACTACTCCTGCATCATGACCACTCTCTGCCTCTTTCATTGCTGCCAAAGTTTCTGCGTTTGGAACATCTTCCAAAGCAGCACTCCATGAAACAGGGGAGTCAGAAACTATTTTAACGCCTCTCATAAGAGAGAGGACATTCTTTAATTGCTCCAACAAAGATGGGCTATCTACCTGTAATGTTAACCGTGCCATAACTTCATATTTAATTCGTAGCAAAGATAAGGGTTTTCTGTGAAACCACCAAATTTTTGGGGAGTTTTTGCTTCATATTAATTTGCCTATAACTTCTGAACTTGCGAAAGTCCAATTCCATTATTAAATTCGGTGTTTTTCTACCATTTTTCTGACATTAGACCTATTTATCATATTCCTCTAAAATGTTCTTCCACATAGTCAATGACTTCATCTAATTGCGTCAAAGCCAAGTTTGACCAAACTACTTCCACCCTCTTTTTGCTTTAATATAAGACTCTACTTGCGAATTTAGAATACAGCGACCTGCGCTATTTTCCTTCAGAGCATGTTCTGCAGCCGCAATCATCAACTCACGTGGTATACCATGAATCGAATTAGTCGACTCACTCATATCAACATCGCCTAAAGAGGACTCAATTTTAGCTATCAAGGAATATTTATCCTCAATGCTTAATTTCTTGATTTCATCCCAATAAGGAATGGGCCTATCTTGAGATACATTATTTGTCGACATAATACATTCTCCTTTATTCTAATCCTTGCCCGCAAATTTACAACTTACTTTCGTAACCACCAAGAAACCCTTAAATATTTGACACTAATTGACTTAAACCACATGCGAAAGTTCTGTATCTTATTGGTACATTTTTACTTCTCGACGACCTCGAAGTCCTCTTTATGGACGCCACGGATGGCAACAGCATAACCTCCAAAGTCGAAGACGAGTTGACGGTCGCGGTCTATGCGGACGATATAGCCTTCGCATCCTGCAAAAATGCCGGTGAGTACACGCAGCTTTACATGGTCTTTGGCAAACTTCTCGAATGGGTCTCTCAGAAACGTTACTCTTTCTGGATTATCCTTCAATACTGTCATGAATGGTTGCATAACCTTGTCCCTGATGGAGGCAGGAACTCCCTTGCATCGGTCTTTCACCAAGTGGTATTGCGGATAATAATTCTTTAGGAATGCTTGGAGGACTTTTGTTTTGCCCTGCAAGAATACGAGTCCACTGATGGATGGCTGTAATTCTTTCTTCACTCCACCTTTCTCGTTCTTTTGTCTGTACCTCAAAGTGCGGTGAATGAAACAAGGTACGGCTGAATTGGGATTTTTCTCGTTATAGTCTTTCATCTCATTCTCAAAAGCCTGGGCTGTCTTGTTGTGAATGAACAGGTAACCCCAGGGCGTTCCTTCTATACCTGGATCCGATTTGTCATCAGCCCCAGTAACGTGAATGCCCTTTGGTAAGCGTTTGCTTACGTCGGCTGTAGAAGTTGAATTCAAGCAATCCTGCGTCATATTCGCTTTTGATTTTATTGCAAAAATACTAAATTATGTTGGATTACGTATCAGATTTTGATATTTTTTGCTGACGATCAAAAAATATGCTTTATTTTTTAGAAAAATAGGGCTTGAAAAAGGCTTTCGAAAAACCTCCCTTAATGCTAAGGAGGTTTTTCGAAAACCCACCAGTACTTCCTTAACATTCGAAAACCCACCAGTACTTCCTTAACCTTAAGTTTTTTCTAAAATCAACCCGTCCTTCTTTACCATTAAAGAAGGGTCTTTCGAAAACCCACCAGTCCTCCCTTACCCTTAAGGGAGGGTCCACCGCTTTCCCCAAGCCCCTTT
>ERZ780214.442-NODE-442-length-19380-cov-1.54675_pt1 | contig 19380 bp, 21 predicted proteins | sample MGYA00510976_ERZ780214 | MGnify/ENA primary metagenome ERZ780214 (study PRJEB29588, sample SAMEA2154920) | human gut metagenome | biome: human gut; feature: human-associated habitat; material: faeces | place: Denmark | collected 2008/2010 ... | reverse complement strand
ATTAGGAACACCGTCACCGGGACCTCCACTACCACCTCCTAATCCTCCATTACCACCTCCTAATCCTCCATTACCATTAAATTGATGAAGAACATTATAAACATAACTTCCATTCTTTCTAAACCAGATATAACTGAGATCTGGTTGTTTTCCTATACCTCCTGGAGCTGTAGAATTTCTACTTTGACCTCCAGCTCCACCACTTCTTATAGTATAACCTCCAGTATAAGTACCACCATCTGATAAAGTTAGCAATTCTCCAAGCATAGTACTACCAGCACCCCCTCCTCCGCCTTGATAGTCTGCATTTCCACCTCCTCCACCTGCACCTGCTTGTATCAAACACCACTCTAATTTTGAAAATCCACTTTCAAAATTAATTGCTGTCTCTGTATCCAATGGAGTCGTGATCTGTACAAGTTTAGCTGCCTTTGTAAGAGTGATTGAGGTGTATAAAAACAAAATGAATGTTGTTTGTTATGAAGGAAGTAGATATCTTTATGCGGTTGAAAAGTTTGCTTTGACACTGTTGTTGGTTGTGGTTTGCTTTCATTTTAGTAATTTTGAATCGTTGGAAACAACTTAATTATGGCAGATATAATATACAATAGAACTATATTTAAAAAATTCTTTGAAAAGAACGATGTTAAAATTCAGGCTTGGGCACAAAATGTTTTGGATAAAATATGTAGTCCAGGTATTCTTCCTGTTTTTTTCAATAAACAAAATGAAGATTTTGTTTCGTTTTGGGGATCTGTAACACATCTTTTTGCGATTGTTGTGTTGTATGGACGGCAATATGAAGAGATTGATGTAAATAAGATCTTGTTTGATATCTTTATCAAAGAAAGAGGTTTGGTAACCGATACTGTTGATACGACAGAACAAATGCAATATCTTTTCAACAACTATGTAGAAGAGTATAGAAAAAGAGGTCGTATGGATATCGTTTCAAAGGAAGGTACTATATTGGGAGAACTTCTTCGTTTGATTCGATACAACGATTTAAATGAATTCATCTTTGCCCTTCTAGCTCCTAAAGACAGTGGTTGGACATTAGGACATAGCTCTCCTACTTGGAATAGGACAGATACAGTTGAGAATATAACCAAAGCCTACGAATGTTCAAGCAATATTGAAAATTTAGATAAATATCCATTAATCAATCCTAGTGGTGTTATTTTACAAGCTGATGTAAACAACGATAATGAACCTATCCAAACTATGACTTTTATAGGAAATGAGTTGGTAGGAATCAGTTCAGAAGGAGATTTAGATAAACTTCTAGTAGTTGATGAAGATTTAGCTTATCAAGTTTCTTTACGTTTAAAAACAGATAATATTCAAAACATGAATTTGACTTTTGGAGTTCAAGTTTATGACGAGTTGAAGAGACCTGTTTCTTGTATTGAATCGATTGGTACTGTACAAAGTAATTCGTTTGTTAAAAACGACGCTTCTGTTACGTTAAATAACGCCGATATTTATTATGAGTTAAGAGCAACAATTTCAAAGAAAAATAGAAGTTTTGTCGACGAAGTAGCCCTGAACTTTCCTAATGGAAGAGGATTAAGATTTGTAGAAGGTATCAAATACATGTCTTTGCATTTGGTTCAAGATCGAACTAAAGCTAGTTCAAATTTGAATATTTATGATATAAAGATCAAACCAATATATTTACCTTTCTATCAAGGTTATCTAGGGGAGAAAAACATAATCGCTTCCTATTATAGGAATAATTCTTATTCTTCTACATCTACTATAGATCAATTTATAGAAACTTATTTAGTTTCATATAAAAATATTTTTGCTAGTGAAGAGATTAAAGCTCTTACAAAAACAACTGTACGTTTCAAGGTTTTTTCTGAAAGAAAAGAATATATTAAAGGAGCTACTATTACAATAGCAGATCAAGAATTGCAAACAGATATTAATGGTGAAGTAACTCTTGATCTTTATCCTGGTGATTATCTTTATTCAGTTGAAAAAGACCTTTTCATTTCTATTGTCAATAATGTTCTATATGTAGAAGAAGAAATCGAAGGAGATGAGCAGATTTGTTATATACAAATGCAAGGAGAACTTTACAAACGTAAGGTAACTTTTGTTGTCAAGAATGAACAAGCTAAAGCTATTTCAGGAGCTGTTATCAAATTCAACAATGAGGTTAAATCAACAGGTCAAGATGGTAGTACATTCTTCATGGCTTATCCAGATTTATACCTGTATACAGTTGAAAAGGAAAAGTATTATCCGATTGATAAGTCAGTCCTTGTTCGTGACGATATGATTGAAAATGTCACGATGCAATTAATCCCTATTTTTGATGTAACTTTTATTGTGAAAGATTCTTCTTCAAATCCTATTCAAGGAGCTAGAATTAATTTTAACAATACATATATTGACACCAACGAACAAGGACAAGCTGTTTTTAAAGATGTTTTAGTAGGTACTTTCAATTATCGAATTGAAAAAATTGATTGGTTGCCAGTCACAGGATCTGTGACTGTAACTAATGCCCCAGTGACTCAAAATATAACAATGAATCCAGTTCCTACTTATAATGTGACATTTACAACAAGAGGTGTTAATTATCAAGGGGTAGTTTCATTGTTGACAGGTGTTTCAGTAACTTTTGCCGGTTCAACTAAAATATCTGATTCAAGTGGTCAAGTAAGTTTCATTGTTAAGGCTGGATCGTATTCTTTAACAGCGACGAAAGTTGGTTACAATGATTATAAAAATACAATTTCTGTTGATGAGGATTCTGATATTGAAATCAGAATGAACCAAAAATTTTATGTTTTTCCTGTTGTAGTACAAGATGATAATAATAAAAAACTTTCTGGTGTTTCTATTCAGGTAGAAAACAATCCTATTATAACTACAAACGCACAGGGACAAGCAACTATCAATTTACCTGATGGATCTTTTAATTATACAGCGACATTAAACGAATATCACACTATCACAGATTTATTTGGTGTAAATGGAGGTCCAGAAACGGTTAATGTAACAATGTCACAAAAGATGTATCAAGTGACTGCGACTGTAAGAGAAGAAGGTCAAATTTCAGTTGGCGCAACTGTTACTTTAGGATCTTATTCTGGAGAATCAGATAGCCAAGGAAAAGTATCGACTGAACTACCTAATGGCTCTTATAATTGGACGGCAAAGAAAACGATTTATGCTTCACAACAAGGACAATTTGTCGTGAACAGTGCTCCTTATGTGTTTGATATAAATTTGGTTAGACGAAATGGTCAAGTAACTGTCGATGATTTAGGGAAACCAGTGGAAGCTGCGACTGTTGTTTGTAACAATATTACCAGAATTACGAATAGTCAAGGTAAGGCAGAATACACCCTTCCAATCGGTTCGTATGATTATGAAGTTTCTAAGCGTCCAGAATACACTTCTGTTCCAGGTGAAGTATCGATTACAGATACACCTCAAACAATCAATGTATTATTGACAAACAAGACATATAATATTAATTTTACAGTTACAAATACTAACGGCAATGCTGTCCCTAATGCAACAATAGTATTAGATGGTGATACAAAGACTACAGATACTAGTGGAAAAGTGACGTTTCCAGATAAGAGAAATGGTTTATATAATTGGACGATACAAGCTGTAGGTTACTATGATAAAGAAGGCACTGTTCAAGTTTCGAATAATGATGCTAATCAACAAGTTTCATTGACTTATTCGTTGCGAGAATTTACAGTGACGACTTTAATTGATGGTTCAAATGCATCTGGAGTCAATATATCATATACTGTATATGAATCTGCTAATTCTAATGTAGTAGTTAGTAGTGGTAATGGATCTTCTGATTATCAAGGGAAATACATCATAAACGCTCCATATTCAGCATATGTTCTTTTGAAAGTAGAAGATTCTAGTTGTTTGCCGATAACAACTAGACGAATAGCTGTCAGTACAACAGGTCTTGCTGTTACACTTTATAGGGCACTGATTCTTCGAATGAGTAGCCAAAGACTTCCGAGTTTTGGATCTTCAGTTGATTATGAATGGTCCGGTAATGAGTTGAAGATGGTAGGAGGATCTAGGACCAATCCTAGTACGTTAAATTTCAACTGTCAAAATAACACAAGTGTCTTAGCTGTCACACAATGGCCAGGATCATTTTCAATAAGTGGAACAAGCGTATTTAATGGTTGTACAGGCTTATCGAGTTTAGCATCTGGTTCACCAAATATTAGTGGATCAATAGAGAGTTGGTTTAGGAATTGTACGGCTTTAAGAAGCATCCCTTCTGGGCTTTTATTGAATGTATCAGGAAGTGATGCTAGTAATTGTTTTAGAGGTTCTGGAGTGACGAGTGTACCTTTGGATTTATTTGGAGGTAATCTTACATTATTCGCTAGTGTATTTAGAGATTGTAAGTCGCTTTCAAGTGTATCAGGTAGTCCATTTAGAAATGGCACTGATTTTGAATCAGCTTTCAATGGTTGTAGTTCACTTTCAAGTGTTGGCAGCTCTATTTTCCCACGAAATGCAGAATCGTTTTATTACACATTTGCAAACAGTGGAATTTCTTCGATTCCTTCTGGTTTATTCGACAGTTGTGTATATGCGACTACTTTTGAAGGATTAGTTTCTTCTTGTACCAATCTAAGGAGTATTCCAGCCAGATGTTTCAGGAATTGTACAAGAGCTACCAATTTTAATGTATTAGCTCATAGTTGTACACTATTGAGTAGTATAGGTTCAGATTGTTTCCCTATTAGTGCTTCTAGTTTTAGTTGGTCTTTCATTGATTGTAAATCATTGACAGATATTTCTGGATGTAAGATCGAGAATGGAAATGTGACTACTTGGGCAAGAGCTTTTGAAGGTTCTGGTGTACAAAGAATCCCACCAAGATTTTTTGCTGGTCAATCTCGATTGACTACAGTAGCCTCTTGTTTTAAGAATTGTACTAATTTGACGGAATGGGCTCCAGATGGAGGAGCTGAGTCTTCTTGGGGTACATTTGACGGTTGTACTTCTTTACAGAATATGTCAGAGTTTTTGAATGGTTGTATAAGGGTTGGTGGTACAGTTTACAATACAGTGGAAACGATTGTTATAACAGAATCTATAAATTTAACTGTTACAAATTGGAATTATGCGTTTTTGAATTGTAGCGAATTGAAGTCAATGCCAGTTATTTTGAAACTAGGTTCTTCTTCAGTTGGAGGATATTTATGGAATATAGCTCTTTCATCAGCATCACATTATCAAACTTTCAAAGGATGTTCAAAAATATCTTATTCAAATTTGATTCCGTCAGATTGGAAATAATTTTTTAATATATGAGTCAATTAAATATTAATAGAAACATGTTCTTAGAAAAGGAAGAATTGGTCAATTTCCAATCTTTCTTTGCAAGTGAAATGCTTTTTCAAGCATTGTTACAAGCAACATTTAGTTTTGGCATTATCACCAACAATCCAGCTAAAGCCAATGGTAGTGGAACCGCTCCTAGCGGAGTAGAATATAACGATCCTTTTATTGTACAACAAGGTTCTGTTGCAAACAGTATCAAGGTTTTACCAGGAATGGCGATCAATAGTTTAGGACAATTTATAAAGATTGATGTAGAAGACAACATTCAAGTTCCTAATGATAGTCTATTCTATTGGGTGAAAATCGCATATGCGACTAGAAACTATGAACTCGGTATTGTTTCAGTTAACACTAAAGGTGTAGTTTCTGGTACTGCAGATTTTTCTGGTAAAGTAAGAGGTCAATCAACGAGCACACCTACATGTATTCGTTTCGTAAAAGACGATGGTTCCATACCGTTAAATAATGGTATTTATCAAGTTGTCAATGTTATCGATAATCAAAATTTAGTCTTGACTTCTAATACGACTTTTGTCGCAGAATCAAATTTAAGACCGATTGTATTAGGAACTCTTCCTATTGGTGGTGTATTTTCACAATCTCAGAGAGAAGGTCTTTATGTTTATGATTATTATGAGATTTCTTTAGTTCAAGAAACTTCTGTAGAAACTCCTCCTGAAAAAGGAGATAATGAATTTTATATTGCTCGTATCAAGAATACAAATGGTACATTTACCATTGATAATACGATCAAGAGTGAATATTGGGCTTTAGGAAATTTAAAAGCAACAAAATAATGAGATTATATTATACAGTATCTTCTGGATACAACGATCCACAATCAAAATTAGTTAATTCACTAGGTGGTTTCAAATCTTCAACCCCTGTGCCCAATGATCAGGATAACAATGTTTTTGATGAATTGAGCCTTCTTTCTCTTGTAAAAGGTAAGACTCAATATATTGGTTTGATTTTGAAAAATGAATTGGGAGTTGAAGTTAAAAATGTTCAACTTTGGTTTGAAACACCAGAAGGTAGTTATGGTTCTTTTCAATTAGCTGCTGTTCAAACTGATAAGAATAATGAAGGACAATCTTTCTTCGAAATGATCCCAGATATTTTTAGTAAACCTTTTTACGCTGAATTTCATCAAGCGACTGAACTTGACAAAGCTACTATTGGAGATATGGAAATTGATCAAGAAATAGGTTTATGGCTATGTCGATCTATTGATAAGAAGGCTGTGACAGAAGATTACAATAATGTCGCTGAAAAAGATACTGCAACTGAAAACAGGTACAAACCTATAGAAAAGGCAACAGAAGAATCCATTGCTTTTCAAATTAGTTGGGAGTGATAGATTAATTTTGTATATTTACAAGGTAAAAGGATGATTAATTCATCCTTTACTTTTAAAATCAAAGATACAAACATTGTATGTCATTAGAAGAAAAGTTTGTTGAGTTGTACGAGTATATTCAAGGTAGTGTCTTGAATAACCCAAGTTTTCGTCTAAAAATCAATAAGAAACAAAAATCTACTCTTTCAATTTTCCTGAGTAGAGTAGAAGATTCTAGTATTGATTTATGGGAATATCTGCTGTTTCAATTTAGTTTTAAAGTAATTACAGGAACAAAGTTTCCTGTTATACCATTGAATCATATAATAGGTAAGAACGCTTTGAAACGATGGAATGAAAGAACAACAGAACAACAATACATGACTTCAAAGTTTGTTCAATCTTATAAATTAAGATCACCTATTAAAGATGAGTCGACAAAAATAAGTGAAAGATATTTTGACGAACAACGACAAAAAGATTTTTCCTCTCCTAGAGGTTATATAAGATGTTTGTCGTTTGGTGGTCTTTTTAATGAGATGAAATGTAAGAGTTGTAGATATTTTTATGTATGTAAAACAGAATGATTATGGAAAAGAAAAGGTACAAAACTGAAGAAGAGATGATTTTGTGGAACGAAATTTCAAAATCATTGAACTATAACAAAGATCGGATAGACAACGTTCTATTTGATGAAGAAAAGTGTATCAAGGTATATTATCAGCAATGAGAGAATATCATAAATATGTGGAAAAAGAAGGTTAAAGAAGAAATTCGTCCATGTATAAAATGTGGTACAAATCATTTGATTTATAATAGGATTAAGTGGTTGTGTAAAGATTGTGATAAAGAAGTAACACGAGAGCGAAGAGGGGATCTCCAATCTTTATTTCAAGAAATATGGAATGAGAGACCTCATAAATGTACCAAATGCGGAAAAGACCTTGGAAACGATCCAAAGCCTATTTTTTTCTCACATATAAAGTCTCGTGGAGCTTATCCTGAATTGAAGATGGATAAAAATAATATTAGACTTCTTTGTTCAGCTTGTCACAAGTTTGAAGATTTTAATGAAAGGGAGTGATTATGTTACATAGATTGGTTTTGATAAAAGCTCTTGATTTATGTCTTAAAATCATTGAAGATAATCCTTCAACAGGTCTTATATCTTCTAAATTAAAGACATTGATTGAAGTAGAAGATGAAGAAAGTTTTAAAGAATTTCGATATGAATGTTTGAAAAGATATCTTTTCAAAAAAAATCTTGAACAGTCAAAAAGTAAATTTATCACACTTGGAAGTGGTGATAGGGTAATTACTCTTCCAAAGTATTATGTGTTGACTTATAGTAAAGATTGGGATAGTAATGGAGCTGCAGTCCTTAATATTAATGAGATGCCAGAAGAAGTTAATCTCAAAGACAATCCTATTAAAAATTTAAGGATCATCTATGGTGACGTAGATTCAAGAGATAGAGATTTCGATAAGATTCAGATGATAATGAAAGTATGAAGTATTTATTAAAAAGTGCAAATTTAACAGGCATAACAAAATTTTTGAATGATAATTTCTCAAAGAAAGATTCAAATGAAAGATTCAATCCTAGAGATGTATTAGGCTACATCAATCGAGGTAAATTACCAGAATATCTAGGTGGTAACAAAATTGTTGAAGTAGAACAGCAAAATTGTAGTGTAAAACTTTATAATATCCAAAATAATGAAGACAAGTAGTAAATATATCATTTTTTTTGATTTTGAAACTGGAGGTCTCCCCAATAAAAATGCTAGAGCTTTTTACGAAGTTCCATTGGTTGAAACAGCTATGGTAGTTGTTGATATGGAAAAGTTAGAAATTTGCGAAGAATGTTCTATGATTTTTGAATCAGATTACAAAGAAGATCTTCTTCCTGTATCAGCAGAAGCATTAGCTGTACACGGTATTACTAAAGAAATTCAAGAATCAAAAGGAGTTCCTTTGAAAGAAATTTACAAAAAATGGTTGGATCTTTTCAAAAAATATAAGAATCCTCGACAAATGTGTACAATTGCAGGGCACAATGCTGTTGGATTTGATACTCCTTTTTTGAAAAATTTCTTTGAATATATGGGAGATAGCATTGATAATTATGTTAAATATTATCTTGATACAATGCAAATTGCTCATATGGCAGCGTTAGAACAACAAGATTATAAGTTACATACTTGTTGTGAATTGTTTAATATTGATCTTGTTAATGCTCACAGAGCTTTAGACGATACAAAAGCAAATGCTTTGTTAGGGATCGAATATATAAAATTATTGAGAGGGATAAATGTTTCTTCATCTATTACAAATAGCACTTCACAAGAAACAGGATTCACTAGATTTAGAGAAAAGTTTCAATTATGATGGTTAAACAGCAAGATTGGACTGAACAAGATAAACCAGCTAGTAAATTTACACTCTTACAGAATAGGAGGTTATATTCTGCGGCAAACGATATAATTGAAAGATTGCCTGCACATTCGATCAATCAATTGTTAGAAGGTTATTCTGAGGATATAGATAAACTTCTAACAGAGATTGTTAATCAAACTGATATGGCAATGAATTTCGGTAGATCGTTAGATACTGAAAATCTTTCGTACATTGACAATCTAGCTGCAGCTATGGATGAGAGATTGAGAATATTGTCTTTCAATTATTTTTGTGCGACTGTCTTATCTAATTTTATGATGGGATGGAGAAATTTAGAATGGGGTAATTTAACTCAATTATTTCCTTGGTCTAGTTATCTTTGTAGTCGTGGTTCAGGAAAAAGTTATGAATGGTGCTATGCATTCCCATTATGGAGATTATATAGTTATACAAAGCCATTGTTTTATGCTGGAGATACGATCGATAATAAGAATAGAAAAGAGACAGCTCTCATTACTAATACAATGACTCTTGCTAAGATCCACGTAGGTAAAATCATTGAAGAGATCGAAACAAATCCTATTTTAAGCAATAAATTAAATTTTAATAAGAAAGCGAAATTAGGAGAAACAATGATTGAAACGGAGACTGGATCGATCCTTCACGTTCGTGGTAAAGATGGATTTATTCGTGGTCTTCACGTTGGATCAGCTCTTATCGACGATGTACCTGATGAAAGCTCTATTTATAGTGATGAACAAAGAGAAAAATTGAAAGAAACTTTTCGAGGAACTATTACTCCTATTGTTGAACCCTATGGATATTTGATTGTATCAGGTACACCATATTCAACTGCTCCTAATGAACTTTATAATATTATTAAAGCTGATAAACGTTTTGCAGTCTTTGAGTATCCGATAATATTTCCAGATGGACGTCCTCTTGCTCCAGATAGATATACTTTTGATGATATTATTCAGAAAAAAGATGAGTTAGGTACAATGGTATTCAGTCGTGAATACTTAGTAGTTCCTATTGCAGATAGTAGTACTATTTTCCCTTATGAGTTTTTAATGAGATCGACAGTTGGGATGGAAAATATTTCTTTTGCAGATACTATCGATTACTTTCCATTTAAATTACAAAGGGTTGTTGTTGGTTGTGATTTTGCAGTTTCTGGTAATATCGGTGCAGACTATACAGTTTACACAGTATGGGGGATCGATTTTATGGATAATTATTATTTAATAGCGATCCATAGACAGAAAGGAATGAGTCACAATGAGCAAGTTGATAAAATTGTATTATTTAACACTTTATTCAAACCCAATAAAATTGTATGTGAAGCTAATGGTTTTCAAAGTATTTTAAGTGGACTAGCAAGGGAAAGAGGTTTGAAAAACATTGAGACTTTTACGACAACAGAAGGTAATAAGAAGGATCTTCACACCGGTTTACCAAGTCTTTCGGCAATGTTTGAAAGAGGTCAAATAAAAATACCATATGCAGTAGGACCGACAAGAGAAATGGTGAAAATAATTTTTGGCGAATTTTCTTCTATCACTTTTAGAAGTGATAGAGGTAAATTAGAAGCTGTTGGTTCTCATGATGATATTTGTATGAGTTCATTTATAGCGATTAATAGTCTTCGTGAAGATAGTCATATAACGGTTCAAATAAACACGATATGAGAAAGTTGAATGAAAATTTTATGGCAGAGCTATTCAAATTGATGTTCATTGATGGAAATATCATGAGAATGGTTTCAGGTCATATGACTTACCAATTGATCCCTAAAGAGTGGGTTGGTTATAAGTTTCTATTGAAAGAAGCAGTCGAACAATTCATTGGAAAGGAGATAACACCTTCTTTAGGAGTTATTGCTCAGAAATACGCTGATAATGATTCTGTTCAAGAATCAATCAAAGAGATTAAGAAAGCTCGTTTAGTTGACAAAGAATTAATCATTGATCAACTAGAATCTTTTATTCGTGAGACTGAATTTGAACTTCTTAGTAAAAAGGTTCATGATTTATACGAAGAAGGTAAAAGAGATGAAGCGATTAAAGTCAATGCAGAAGAAAGTAAAAGAATATTAGAAATATCACTTCGAAAGACTGGTGGGAAATTTATTCGAGTATTCGAAGGATTTCAAGAAAGGATGAAGAAGAGATATGATGAAAATAAGATCGCTAAAGTCCAAAACAAAGTTTCTTTGGGAATTGATCGTCTTGATGATATTAGTTATGGTGGCGCAGATCCAGGAGATACGGTATTGTGGATTATGAGATCTGGTGTTGGAAAATCAACCGTATTAAAATGGCATGGATATGCAGCAGCACTTGAAAGCATTTCAGTGCTACACATACAATTAGAAGGCGGTGTTGATGCTTGTACAGACAAATACGATCAAATGTGGACAAATCAAAGTTACATAGACATCAAAAAAGGTCTTTTAAAACAAGAAGATGAAAAACAGATCATGAAAACTTTAAGAGACATGAAATCTTTTGGTCAAGATATTGACATCTATGGATTTGAGAAATTCGGTCAAGCATCAATGGTTGATATTCGAAATCTATGCATTGAATATCAAAAAGTATATGGTCATTTTCCACAACTATTGATCGTCGATTCGTTAGACCTTCTAATGACTGGTGTAAACAAGAAGATAGATAATGATCCAGAATTTACTAAGTTTAGATTACAAAAATGTTCACAATTATTTAAAGATATTTGTGTCGAATTTAAAATGGTTGGTATAACAGCTACACAAACAGGTGATGTACCCATGGATGTCTGGAATAATGAAATGAAACATATAGATCGTTCTAATACTGAAGGTGATAGAACTCTTGTGAAGCCTTATTCATTTGTATTTACTGGAAATATTACAATGCAAGAGAAGAAAGATGAGAAATGTAGAATCTTTGTTGACAAACTTCGTGATTACAAGAGTAGTCAAGAAATCTTTTCTATCGCTACTGATTATGGTCGTGGTAGGTTCTATAATCGTAAGCGTACTATGGCTTTATACAACGATAGTTCCGAAGTTATATCAACGACTGCCGATAAACCTGAGAGAAAGGATAAATTACGTAAGGGTAAGAAGAAAGAAACTCAAGAAGTCACTGTGATATGATTAGGATCGATAGGAATGAGATTATTTCTGAATTAAATCTAACTCCATTTGGAGCTAGAGGGTTTTTTCAGGACAAGAATAACGCATGTCCTTTTTGTAAAGGTGAAAAGAAGTGGGGAATCGTATTTAGCGATAATAACACTTCTTTTATATTCCACTGTTTTAAATGTGGTAAAAAGTCAAGTGCTTTTGAATTTTTAAAACAGATTGATAGATTAGATTTAATAAGAAATCACTATGAAAATAGTATTAAATCTTCCCTAGTCGAATTAGTTCCTGAAAAGGAAGATGAAAAAGAGGATGATATAGTGTTTAAAGCTGTTTCATTACCATTTAAGTTACAAAGATTAGTAGATGATGAATATCTAAATTCTAGAGGTTTTAAACAGTTTCATTATGATGAGTTTGAACCATCATTTACCGAATCCCCTTTAGAAAGAGAATTAAAGAATTATATTATTTTCAAGATGAAGATGAATGGTAAGACAATCGCTTGGTTAGCTCGTAGTCGTCATTCTAAAGAATGGCATGAGATGAATTTGAAAAAAGCGAAAGAAAGGGGGATAAAACCAAAATTAAGATATGAGAATAGTAAGACTGATTTTACCAAGATATTAGGAGGTTACGACGATATTTCAGAGAAAACACAAGTCGTTATAATAGTAGAAGGTCTCTTTGATTATATTGGTCTTGATTCTAAGTTGAATCTTAGAGAAGACGAAAGCATCAGATGTGTATTTACATTTGGCAACAGTATAAGTAAGGAGCAAATTTCTTTTTTACAAAAGAAGAAGATTGAGCGAGTCATATTGATGTACGATCCAGATAAACCTGATCAGATAAAAAGCTCTGCATTAAATTTACAGAAATCTTTTGAGACAAAGATAGCATTGTTGAAAGATACTAGCAAAGACCCAGGAAATGCAACTTGTGAAGAATTGTTAGATGCTCTTGATAATTTGATCGATCCTATTAATTTTAGAGTGTTGAAAAAATTTTTGTAGGATTTGTTGCTCCACTGAAATAAAGGTCGGACCTTTAGGTCATAATTAAAAGAGCTAATAAAATGAAGAAAAGAGAAGATAAAAGAACAGCAATATTCGAAAAGATGAATGAAATTTCTTCTTTGGAAGATATGAGAAGAGAATTAGATGAGAGATTGTTTAACGAAGAAGGTCATTATAATTTTGAAGTGTTAGATCAATTCTTAGAGATGAATAAGAAGATTAACTACGCTAAAGGAGCGGTAATAAGAATGATAAAGAGATTGATGGACGATATTTATGAAAATTGGACTTGGAGCGAAAAGGTTGATTATTTAGAAGCTGTTAAGGAATTTAGAAGATTTGCAAATTGAAAGTGTAAAAAATTTGGAGTTGTAGTTTTATTTTGTAGATTTACAACTCCAAATTTGTTATTATGAAAAGCAGAGATTTAAGTATAACAGAATTTTTACAAGTCCTTCAATTAGAGTATTTTTCGTTTAAAACACGAGAATTAATTTATGAGCGTCCTGAATTCATTGAAATGAATCGAGATATCGCTGAAAAGAAAAAAGAAAAGATCATAAACTTGGCAAAAAAGTTTCATATGATCTCAATCTTTGATTCAAAAAAAGCCTTCCATCAATTTTTTGTACAATGTTTTTCCCAAGAATATGGGATGCCAAATTTCCAATACGGAACAAATCAAGAAAAAAATATTTCAATATCTTATTGGGATAAATTCTATCTATTTCATGCTGGGAATATGGTCTCTTATAAGAAAGAGGTTTACAAAGTAAAGACAAATATACCAGATGAGGATTCAATCATTTTAAACGTTAAAGGGGAAGACATAACACTACCATATGTGTATGTAACTAACTTAAAACTAGTGGCCATCTTCGCTAAAGAAATGATAGATAAGTAGTATCTTTAGATATATTTAAAAAGAGATACTTTATGATTGTTACAAAAATTTTCACAGGTGAGATGTCTCACATAGTTCGAAATTGTACATCTATTAGATGTAGTCATTCGATACACGGACATAGTTTCAAACTCGAAGTGTCAATTACAGCCGATAAATTGGATAATGGTGGTATGTTGATGGATTTCGGTCTGATGAAAGGTAGTATTAAACAATTCATCGATTCTTTTGATCATTGTCACGTTCTTTGGAATAAGGATAAAAAAGATTATCGTGATTTTATTAAAAGTGAAAACGCTCGTTGGATTGAGTTAGGAGTCAATCCTAGTGCAGAATGTTTATCTATGTTTTTCTTCTATTGGATTCAAGAGATTATAGATCACACGGAATTTAAAAATGGAGAATCGAGAATTAAAGTTTATTCTGTTAAGTATCACGAGACGACTACAGGATCTGCTACTTGTTTTGAAGAAGATTTAGTTAATAATTCTGAGGTTGCAAATCTTTTGAATTTTTCTGTTTCAAAAGGTGTTTGGTCTGATTGGGATAACGATCTTTATTCATTCGTGTTTAATAATAAATATGAGTCAGATTCTTTTTTCTTTAAAAACCCTTCTGTAAAACTTCAAGTTAAAAATGGACAAAAATCTTAAAACAAAAGTTTGTTCAACTTGTAAAAGAAATCTTCCATTGGAAATGTTTCGAAAAAGAAGTTGTGCTCCAGATGGATTTAATGTATCAATGTAAAGATTGTAAGAATAAAATTGATAAATTTTATAGACAATCTGATAAAGGTAGACAAGCAGCCAAAAAAGATAGAATAAGAAGAAGAGTATTGGGTATTGAAAATACGTACGAAAAACAAAGGAGAAGAAATGATGTTGATTTTAGACTTCGTTCGAGACTAAGAACTCGATTGAGACTTTCATTGAAGAAGACGATTAAATCAAAATTTTATCACACTCTCGATCTTCTCGGTTGCTCTCTTGAGGATCTCAAGAAACACCTTGAGAATCAGTTTGTTGAAGGAATGAGTTGGGACAATTACGGTGAATGGCACATTGATCACATTGTTCCTTGTGCTTCTTTTGATCTTTCAGATCCTAATCAACAACGTATCTGTTTCAATTTCAGAAATTTACAACCTTTATGGGCTAAAGATAATCAAAGGAAACAAGATAAACTTCCTGAAAATTATTTAGAAATTATTAATAACATTAAAAGAGAATTAGCACTATGTTAGATCTTGAAAAAATTCAGATTATTGATCTTTTCCCTTCTATCCAAGGAGAAGGATTTTTAATGGGTAAAAGACATATTTTTATAAGGGTCTCGGGTTGTAATTTGAAATGTAAATTCAAGAATTCTATCTGTGATACGGCTTATAGTTCGTATAAACCAGAAAAGGGGAAATTTACATTAGATCAAGTTACGGACTTAGTTCAGAGCGACTCTGCTACACATATATGTTTGACAGGAGGAGAAGTATGCTTGTATCCTGATATGATAACTTGGGTCAAACAAGCATTTCCACATCATCATTTAACTATTGAGACAAATGGGACTATTTTTCCAGGTAACCAAATAGCGCAACAAGTAGATCTTGTTTCGATCTCTCCTAAAATGTTATCTTCTATTGATCCTCAAGATCAATTGAAAGAAAGAAGGTCTATTTGGATAAATAGAAGTCACGAAACTATTGCGAGTTGGATCTTATATGGAAAACAAACTCAATTGAAGTATGTGGTGGCAGATGAGGAAGACGTAAAAGAAGCGATAAAACATATTGAATTGATCGAAAAAGAATTGAAGATAAGGATTAATCGTGATGAAGTCTATTTGATGCCGGCAGGTGCTTCATTTGATGAACTATGTAAAACGAGACCTATTGTAGGAGAATTAGCCATGCAATATGGCTTTTCGTTGACAGATAGAATACAGTTTAATTTTTTTGGTAATAAAAGAGAAGCGTAAAAATATGAAAGCAGGAGAAAATAAAGTTTTAAACGAGAGTCAAAGAAAACAAATGTTAGAAAATGCCGAATTTGCTTTTGGTAATTTTTTGAGAGCTTTGGGTTACGATTGGGAAAATGACCCTAATATGAAGAAGACTCCTTATCGTGTGGCAAAGATGTATGTAAACGAAGTGACATCAGGTGCTTATTCAGAACCACCAAAGATCACGGTTTTCCCGAATGAATCCCAATATGACGGTATTGTGTTCCAAGGAAATATTCCGGTACACAGTTTGTGTGCACATCATTTTGCAAGTATAGTTGGAGTTTGTCATGTTGCTTATATTCCTAAAAAAGATGGGAATATCATTGGTTTATCTAAGTTGAATCGAATTGTGGATTTTCTTTCGAAGAGACCTCAGACTCAAGAATTCTTAACGAAACAAATTCATGACTATATTAACGATATAATTCCCGACAATCAGGGTGTGATCGTCTTTATTAAAGCAGATCATATGTGTGTTAAATTACGTGGGATTGAGCAAGATTCAACGATGCAGACGTCTTATTGTAGTGGTTATTTTAAGACTAATGAAATAGGATCTAGAAAAGAATTTTTTGACATGATTGTTAATCTCAAATGAAATTAGAAACAATTTATCCTAAAGTTGGAGATAAGTATGGCAAGTGGACCATAATAGAAGTAATTAAAGGTGGTAGAATTGTTGTCCAGTGTGAATGTGGTGAAATTGTGACGAAGCGATTTTATGATCTGAAAACAGGTACATCTAAACAATGTCTAAAGTGTAGGTATGGATCTGTTGTCGCAGAAAGAAAGCAAAAACCGAAACATTGGACAAAAGTTGAAAATGGTATGAGATTTGGACATTGGACTATTGTTGATGTAAATGATTTCAAATTTCTTTCTTCTGATAAAGAAAGGTCTTATAGAGTTAAGTGTGACTGTGGAGAAGAGAGTTACGTTAGAATAACTTTCTTAACTAACAAACGAAGCACTTGTTGTAAAGATTGTAGAATAGGAAGAGGAAGTCGGAAAATTGGATGTTTGAATGCTTCAGTTATTAGAAGAGCTCGAGAAGGAGCAGAAGCCAGAAATTTAGAATGGTCTGTTTCTGATGAATATTTAGCTGATCTACTTGAGAAACAAGATATGAAATGTGCTTTATCGGGAATAGATTTATGTGTTTCGAATTATGGTTTGGGTTCCAAGAGAGGTCGTTTAGAGACAACTATTTCGTTAGATAGAATCGACTCTTTTAAAGGATATGTAGAAGGAAACGTTCAATGGGTTCATAAAAGTATAAATATTATGAAATCAACATTGACACAAGAAGAATTTATTAATTTTTGTAAATTGGTTGCAACCAAGTCTTGTGAGGGAAATAATGAAATGAATCAAATTCAAAATAAGTTTTAAAACATATGGAAAGTAAAGTAATTAATTATGCTTCTTATGAAGCACTTGCTATCACGACTAAGTGTTATTCTGATAAGGTAGCTTTACCTTATGTTACATTGGGTTTGTGTGGAGAATTAGGTGAATTCTATGAGAAGTTAAAACAAAAAGCAGATGATCAATCGACTGTAGCTGAGTTTCAAGATATTCTGTGGTATTTAGCTGCTATTCGTATTGAATTTAGTTTAAAAGAAATTACTGATTGGCCTAAGCCTAGTAATAAAGAAGTTGGTCCTTTTGATTTACCGTCTTCAGTAGGAAAAATTGCAGAACAGATTAAAAAATATTTGAGGGACGATTGGAAAGAAGATCAAGAGATTTCCCTTTCTGAAGAGAGAAAAGAGAAAATTCAAAGTGCATGGAATGAGGTTATGCAAATAATGGTTGATATAAACGATCGAGTATTTGATTTAACGATGAATCAACAAGGTCAAAAGAAAATTGAGAAGTTAGCTTCTCGTAAACAAAGAAATGTTATCCATGGTTCTGGAGATAATAGATAAAGTAACTCTTCTAGGGTCTTGTTGTGTAGGGAAAACAAGTGTGTTTGATGTACTCAAACAAGACCCTATTTTCGAAGGATGGAGTATTCAAGAATCTATTTCACGTAAATTGATACGGGAAGATAAGATAAGTGTTGATCGAAATTTTCAATCGATTAAAAATCAATCTTTAATTTTCGACGAATACGTGAAAATCTTAGATATATCAAAGTGTTTATCTGATCGATCTATTATAGATGTCTTTACAATGACAAGAACTCTTGATCAAAACATTGATGTAAAGATTGAGTTAAATCGTGAGAGAAGGATATTGGCTCAAAACATTGATAGAATAGGTAAGATATTTTATTTTCCAATTTATTGGGACTCCGTTGATGATGGAGAAAGACTCTTTGATGAAGAACGTAGAAAACGTTGGGATCTTGAAATACAAAACATTCTCTATCATAGTCTCGTTAATTACACAATCATTCCTAATTGCTCTGTTACTGACAGAGTTAAGTTCATTAAGAAAATCCTTATGAAAGATTGTAAACTTAAAAAGTCTTAAATTAGTAGATTTTTATTGTTTTCTTCTTTGATTTTGTTGCTCGCTAGATACAAACATTGTATCTTTACAGCATAATAAAAGAGCAAAATTAAAAGGATATGGAAGCAATAATTAAATTAGACGAATTGAGAAGGAAGGCAAGTGCTTTAAAAATCAAGAATTATAAGAAGTATTCTAAACAAGAACTTCTAGTCTTGGTTGAAGAAGAAGAGAGAAAGAAGCTATATTTGCCAGTTATAATCGTTAAATTTTCTTGTTTCAAGAAAAAGAAAAAATCAAGAGAAGCGCGTACAGCTCCAAAAGCTGGTGTAGCATCTATGGAGATTTTTAAGACGATTCTGAAACATAGAGATCATAAAAAATGGACTCTATATAAAATCGCAAAAATAGGAGGTTACTCTTATACAAACGTTCGTCGAGTTTATAAGAAGTATATTGAAAATAAGACTGAAGAAGAGATTCAAATTAAAATAAATGAGTTTTTAAACGATTAAAAATTAAAAGAAAATGGCATCTTTATTAGAATTACGTAGAAAAGCTGAGAGTTTAGGAATCCAAGATTATGGAAAATATTCTAAACAAGAGTTAGCGGAAATGATCGACAAGATGGAATCTGAAAAGAAAGAAGGAGAAAGCACTGTTGTCGAAGTAGCTGCTGAAGAAGCAAAAGAAGAAGAAAAGGCTATTGTCGCTGAAAAAGAAGAAGCTGGTGAAGTCGAAGAGATTAGCGCAGAAGAAGCAG
>ERZ780214.408-NODE-408-length-20315-cov-2.76214_pt1 | contig 20315 bp, 13 predicted proteins | sample MGYA00510976_ERZ780214 | MGnify/ENA primary metagenome ERZ780214 (study PRJEB29588, sample SAMEA2154920) | human gut metagenome | biome: human gut; feature: human-associated habitat; material: faeces | place: Denmark | collected 2008/2010 ... | reverse complement strand
GAACTCCAGTCGTTCACTAAATTTGGAGCAACAGGACCAGCTCCCCATCCTTGACCAAATGGGAATGTTTTCGAATAATCCTGTCCACCTCGCATACCAAAATGCAATGCATATCCATTTGCATAACCGATTGTAGTCTGCCAACTAGCAAGTTTATTAAATTTGATAGCAAACATAGACTCAGGGTTTACAGCAGCATCGTCTTCAACCCACTTTAATCCCTGTCCTTTCGTATAATTATAATCTTCTACTGTACAACGGTTGGTATAGGCCCATAAATTACGATAATCTGGGACTAATGAATATCCAGAATTATCAACACAGTCATCGATATAACCAATTACTTCATTCTTTGTCAATGTAGTACCGTCAGGCAAAGCCACTTCTGAAAGAGGATTATATGTGGTACTAGTCAGTGCAGCTAAGTCGTCACCATTACCATACATTCCGGTATAAAACAACCATGCACGTCCTAACATAGCCTCAGCCGCATATTTATCCACATGTCCATCAGTCTTACGAACAGCAGGCATTGTTGCAGCAGCATCTCGTAAATCCATCAGAATCTGTCCCCACAAAGCAGCAGCTGCTGGTTGAGACGGCTCAGCCTCTTCTGTTGAAAGAACCAAAGGTACACGACCATACTGAGAAGCCAGCTCATAATAGAAGAAAGCACGCATAAATTTAGCTTCACCTACTACCTGATTTCTCTCACTTTCCTCTAGTTCCATATTTTCCACACCTTCCAATAATGCATTGGCACGGTTGATACCCTGATAACGATCACTCCAGAACTGATGTGTCATATCTGTTTGGTAGTTCAAAAGCAAATCCATTGCTTGCATTAATTTATCATTTGTACCGCCACCACCTAAATTATCATCACTTGCCAACATTGACAAATAGAAGAAAGACATTTGCGGATTAGCACAAACCAAACTTAAGTTTTGATAAATACCCGCAAGTGCCTGAGAAGCATCACTAGATGTAACAGGGAAATTTTCAGGTGTTTTCTCCACATAGTTCACAGCATCAAGAGTACACGATGTTACTCCTCCCAAACCTAGGAGCGCTGCAGCTAATATATTTATAAACTTTTTCATCGTATTATTCATAATTAAAATTTAACATTAACACCAAACATATAAGTTCTAGGCTGAGGATAGTTACCAACATCAACTCCTGTAACCCAAGCCTCATTCCTATTTAAAGCCATACCATTTTCTGGATCCATACCTTTATATCCAGTAATAGTAAATAAATTCTGGGCTGTAAAGTAAACTCGTAACTGCTGAAGTGGACAAGTTTTCCAAACACGTTTCACATCATATCCTATTGTCAAATTCTGCAAACGCACATAATCTGCATCTTCTACATAAATATCTGAAATATTCTGCCAGTTTGGACCTGCATTACCCGGAGTCAAAAGTGGATAGCGATCAGATGTTCCTTCGCCATGCCAGTAATCATATACCTCTGTAGTATAATTTTCATATTGACCATCTGTAAATTTACGATAAGAGCGAGCAACCTGCTGTCCGAAAGCTCCATAAGCAGAAATTGAAAGATCAAAACCTTTATATGCAGCATTTAAATTCAATCCCATTGTAATATCTGGATGCGGATTTCCCAAATCTGTCTTATCATCTGAGTTGATAACTCCATCACCATTTACATCCACAAATTTCAAATCACCCGGTTTAATTGAAGTTCCCTGCAAAGAATTAGCAACATTCCCTCCACAATTCTGGTTCAAATAAGCCTGAACGTCATCCATATTTTGCATTACACCGTCAGTCTTATATCCATAGAAGTATCCGATTGGATGTCCTTCTTTCATACGGGCCATAAAACCAGTATTCTGAGAAAGGTTATCATTACCTCCTTCTACATAGCCAGAACCATTATTAACCTCTATAACTTCATTTTTGTTATGTGACAAATTAAAGTTTGCTCCATAAGTAAAATCATCACCAACACTATCGTTCCAACCTAAAGAGATCTCAATACCTTTATTCTCGATACTACTGGCATTTGCTGCTTTTGTTGTAAATCCATTGATAGAAGAAACCGGAACATTGATCAACAAGTCTTTTGTTTTCTTACTATACCAATCAAATGTAAAGCTCAATTTTCCGCCCAAGAAACGAGTATCAACACCAATATTGGTCTGTTCAGAAGTTTCCCAAGTCAAATCATTATTTGAAAGTCGAGTAGGATAGCCTCCTTGTGTAGCCGAATTCTTATCACTACCAAACGGATACTGACCTAAGTCACCAAATGAATAAGTTGCCAGATACTGGAACGCTCCAATATTTTCATTACCATTCTGTCCCCAGCTTACACGCAACTTCAAGAAATCAAGCCAGTTTGTTGTACTTTGCATAAACTGTTCGTTCGAGATAACCCAACCAGCAGAGAAAGAAGGGAAATATCCCCAGCGGTGTCCATCCGCAAAGTTAGAAGAACCATCACCACGCATAATTGCGGTAAACATATACCGTTCTTTATAATCGTAGTTGACACGACCGAAGTATGACAATATAGAGTGGTCGTCTACTGGATAGCCTCCTACTGTTGCAAGTCCTGTACGTCCTGTAAAGTTATCAAAATAAGCATGAGAAAAATCTGTGAAGACATTACCTTTAGCCATTGCCTCCAATGTTTCAGCCATATTATTACCTTCACGAGAGTACTCTGTACCAACCAATACATCAAAGTGGTGTTCTTTTGGAAGATCAAATTTATAGTTCAAGGTATTGGTAACTCCCCAGTTCCATCCTATTGTCATATTTTCAGACAATGTACTTTGGTCAGCAGCATTACCTTGATCATTTATCTTGTATTCACCAGTATATCCTTTCCATAAACTTGAATACTGTTTATAATACGCCTGTGATCTATAAGTCAAATTTTTAATTGGTTGTACTTCAAAATAAGCAACCGCATTCAAGTTGAAGTTTTTACTCTTGTTGTTTCCACTTTGAGTATTAACTATTTCAGCAACAGGATTGCTTGTATATGAGTTATAAGCAAACCAACCATCTGTACCTGAGTTCTTCAAATCATCATACATAAAGTAATCACCATTTGCATTATATACAGGTACGCACGGATTTGCACGTAGCATAGTAGATATGGCATTACTATATTGATTACCAATCTGAATACCTTGTGTCTGAGCATGCTGATAATACAGGTTCTGACCAAACTTGATCACATCTCTGTCATCTGTTTTATAAATAATGTGCTCAGAATTTAAACGAAAAGTAAAACGACGATAATCAGATTTTGCTATATTTCCTATGACACCGTCCTGATACTGATAACCAAATCCTGTAGAGAATTTTGAAAGTTCAGAACCACCTGAGATATTCAATGCATGAGAAGTAGTTATTGCATTGTCATTAATAATCTGATCCAACCAGTTTGTTCCTTCATTTGCTCCACTTTGATAATCTGCCAATAAATCAGCATCTATATATTTTGACCAGTCATAAGGATTACCTCCATTATTATAAGCTACCTGATCCTGAACAGCCATATATTCTTTAGCATTCAGCAAGTCTGGTTTTTTATATACATTCTGCCAACCGACATTTGCATCATAAGTTACATTAACTTTTCCAGCTTTACCCTGCTTAGTAGTAACCATAATAACACCATTAGCTGCACGAGCTCCATAAATAGCACACGAAGCTGCATCTTTCAAGACGTCAATATGTTCAATATCAGCAGGGTTTAACGCATTAATATCACCTCCGGCAACACCATCAATAATATAAAGCGGATTAGTAGAACTATTAGTTCCAGCACCACGAATACTGATTTTATACCCATCACCCGGTTTACCTGAAGTAGCCTGAATATTTACACCAGGGCTTTGGTTCTGCAAAGCTCCCAATGCACTAATCGTATTTCTTTTTGCTACATCATCACCCTTTACTTCAACAGTAGCACCTGTTACGAGTTTCTTTTTCTGAACACCATAACCAACTACGACAACTTCTTCCAAAGTTTCTGTATCTTCCTTCAATACAACATTGAAAGATGTCTGTTCTCCAACTGTTACCTCTTGACTATTATAACCAATAAAAGAGATTTGTAATATAGCACCAGCAGGAACAGTTAAAGTAAAATTACCATCAATGTCAGTAATTGTACCATTCGTTGTTCCTTTTACCAAGACATTAGCACCGATCACTGGAATTCCATTAGAATCAACAATCGTACCAGAAATAGACTTTGTCTGTTGAGCAGCAATCATAGTTCCTGTTGATGCAGACAATGTCCCTGGAAAACCTGCAACCATTACTGATAAGCAAGTTCCTGCAACCAATACAGTTCTTTTTGCATGTTTGTTCATAACATCATATTTTTTAAAGTTTTCAAGTATTTTTATTACTCTATATAAAGACTTATATCATATATCTTCAATGCAAAGTTACAGAATACGCAATCTATATTCCGATATAATTTTATGATAAAATTATAAATTAGTTTTGCATAAAAAACACGAAGCAAAAATAGGCATTTACATTAGAACAAAAGGGGTAAATATGTTTTCAATCAGGGTATAGTTTGTATAAATACTACCTGATTATGATATATTTTTCAGATTTCAATTGTTACCTAATACTCTATTAGCCTGTTTTATTAAAGTGATAGTTGTACTATCCGATGCAAATACAGAATTCAGCCCCTGCTGCTCCTGAGCAGGATCGCCAGTATAATCGTCTCCAGGTTTCCAATATTCATATTCTCCAGAAGGATTAGCAAAGCCTCCCCATCCCCAGAAATTACAACCCGCAAACAAAGTGTGAGATGAAGCATTATCTAATACCAAATCGAATATATATTTATAATAAGCATCTCGTGCTTTCACTGACGACGATTTACTAAATTGAAAATTATCTCTAGGATATCCAAATTCTTCCATTACCAAAGGCTTCTGATACTTCTTTGCAACTGCAAGATGTTCGTCGATATACACTTTCGAATTCTGTTTTGCTTTTTCCAGATTCTCCTGCAAACGATCTTTCGGAGCCCATCCCCAATTGTATGGCCAGATATGAATATTCATATAATCCACATTAGCATCTGCATGAATTTTTTCGAACAAGTCCATATCCATCTCACAGCCCCATTTACCTTCGCTTCCGGTAGAAACCAGGTGATTGGGATCAAGAGATTTAATCAAGGCAGCAGCCTTACCCATCCAATTGGCAAAATTCTGTTTACATTCTGGTAAGAAAGCACGAGGTTCGTTACCTATCTGCCATGACATAATAGTCGGATCGTCTATATAACGCACATTTGTATAACGGTTGGTACGAGTTATCACATCCTTTACATAATTTGCATAAAGAGCTTGGGCACTGTCCGAGCATACAAACTGACCGGCAAAATTCATATAAGCCGCATACCCATAACTGACCGGCAAAATTCATATAAGCCGCATACCCATCAACTGCCGGCTGTGGTGCTTTTCCATAACCAGCCCATTGCAGATACTGTCCATATCCTCCACTCCATTCCCATGAATTATTCAGATAAAGCACAGCCAGCATATCACGCTTTGCCATTTCAGCAAGCAGATAGTCAAGTCCTGCAAAAATAGTATCATTGTAAACTCCTGGAGCAACCTGAAGCGTAGGTTCCACTTTAGCAGCTACTCCGCGCTCGCCATCAGAACCAACCAGTATACGTAAATTATCAATGCCAATACTTTTTAATGAATCAAGCTCGCGACATAGACGCACACGGTTACCTCCTTCGCCTTCTGAGCCTAATATTGCACCATACCAAAAATTAGTACCAATGTAATAATAAGGCTTTCCATTACGGATAAACTGTCCGTTCTCTACTCGTACAAAATTATTCTCTTTCTGATTTTTCGACGTTGTGGTACACGACACAATAACCACAAGTGACATTAACAACAAAAAAAAGTTCTGTTTCCGCATATCTATTAGATTTATTTCAACAATGCAAAAGTAAGAAGAAACTATCTAGAAATATGATATAATTTTATCCAATAACTCACAACATTGCAGATAGTCTAATTACTTACATCTACTCTATGTCCTATAAATCTCCCGAATACTTTCAAATAAATAGTGCCGATAATTCAGAGAATTACCGGCACAAAAACCATTATCCTTTCAACCTTACCTAAAAAACACTTTATCTATAAACAACATATCTCATTTTACCAATAACACTTCTTTTACAATACGCCCCCACTCCTTCAAATCCTCACTTTTCCACCCAGTATCAGGTGCTGAAGGATAAAGCATCGAGCAAGTTTCGTCTTTGTCAGCTATTGACCAGGCAGCCCAGCTGACAGCATGTTCTTTCATCCACGCCTGCCATTTATTCCATTCCTGCAAATCTATATTTCCATCTCCGCTTGCTTCCATGCCGGCACATTCGGAAACAAAAAGAGGAAGTCCTTTTTCCAACGCATAATCGGCACGCTCACGCAACGAAGTTTTATGAGTAGCAGCATAAAAATGCAGTGTATACATTATATTATGTACATTCTTTATTGGATCATCGGCGGCCAGATGTACATCCTGATCCCAATGAGGAGTACCCACCAGAATCAATGCCTCCCTATCGACGGCACGAATACAAGCAATAACGTCCTCTGAATATTTTTTCACATCAACCCAGATATCCTTTACTGGTTCGTTGAATATTTCATAAATAACATTGGGAACACCTTTATAGCGAGCGGTTATCTGACTAAAAAACTCTTTCGCCTCTTCTGTATGTAACCCATGGCTATGCCAGTCTATAATGACATACACATCATTGGCGATAGCAGCATCGGCAACAGCCGTCACACATTTCAACGCCTTCTCCGGATTGCTTAGATAAGCTCCTTCGGGCTCTACTCCCATAGCGGCACGAATCAGCGTACAATTCCATTGCTCTTTCAGCGTTTTCACAGCCGAAGCATTATAAAAGCGAGACCACCAGTTATGCCAGCCCATACTGACTCCTTTCAATACGACCTTTTCGCCTTTTTCGTTTACAAGAAAGGTTCCTTTTACAGACAAACGTTCCACAGCTGCACTAGCATTTACACTACCATATAAAAACATCAGGCAGCACAATACACAAACTTGCAGAATAGAAAAGACGCTTTTAATCATGTTTCGGTCCATAGCATTTCAAATTAAAAATCCATTCGATTAACACTTGCAAAAGTAGACTATCATAAAATAAAAAAGCAATACTATTTTATCTGATTGTTGCATTTCTATCACAAACCGCTTTTTATTACCTTATTTATATACGCTAACAGCGATAGTTCATCTTACCATAACATTGACAATAAAAAAGCGATGTTTCTTTTACAGACATTAGTCTTGAAAGGAAACACCGCTTTACTCACCATACTAGCTCTATCAAATAATTGTACGTTTCTTCCGATAATTATCCCTGAACTCTTTCGGAGAACAATTTTTCTTTTTCTTAAAGATACGGTTAAAGTTGGAAAGATTGTTGAAACCGCACTCATAACAGATTTCAGCAATCGCCATCGTTGAATCTACCAGTAAACGGGTAGCATACCCCAAACGTAAATCAATAATGTAATCTGACAGGTTCTTTCCGGTGCGCAACTTGAAAAAACGGCTGAACGAAACTTCTGTCATACCTACCATATCAGCAAGCAGATCTAGTCTGATTTCCTCCTGATAATGTTTTCCAATATAATCCTGTACTTTCTGTACTCTCCGGCTGTCTGAGTGCACTTCGATTTTCGCGAACGAAGAACTGGACAACGTACGTGCCTGATCTGTAAGAAGGGAAAGTTCATACAGCAAGGTCAGAAAATGCACTACTGCATAAAAACCTTTCATTTCCGGAAGCTTGTCTATCAGCGCATACACTTTCATCACCGCATCCATTGGGAAGCATAAGCCATATTGCGCCTTGTCGAGCATCTTTCGAATCATATCAAACTGATTGGTATCTATCAGTCCACTCAAAAAAGCGGGTACAAACTGAATGGTTATCTCCCGGATATTTGATGACGAACAGGTATTTTGCTCCCAAACGTGTTCCAGGTCCGGACTTGTTATCAGCACTAAATCGTAATCGCCTATAACCTCTGCCGAATCCCCCACCACACGGCGCACTCCAGGCGCATGTTCTACAAAATTCAATTCAAACTCTTTATGCGAATGCATCGGATAGGTAAACTCTTTCTTATGCCGGTCGGCTATATAAAAACAGTCCTTGTCCGAAAGTGGAGTTATTTCGCGTATAAAATTTTCATTTACCAGTTTTTCCATAGCATTTGTTTTCATTATCACAAATATACATAATAAAATGACAAAACCATAAAACCGAAGAAAAAACATGCTGATATTTTCAAAGAAATATGCTGATATCTTCAGGAAAACATGCTGATATTTTTTTATTTTCTGTACAAACTTTTATCACCTGTTCCCGATAATATTTTATCTTACTTCCACCTTTCTATCAAAATAAGATAAAACCATATCAGTCTGTTCATAAAATAATTACTATTTTTGCAAATGAGTTAATAACTGCATAAACCGATTATCAAAAAGATGAAAAGCATGAAAGTAAAAAACAAAATCTATCTGCTGGCAGGATTCTCTTTACTTGCTGGAAACATGTGGGCACAAAACATTTGCATTTCTACCCCAAACACTTCGCTTGTTCTGAATGCACCAACCGGTGGTGAGCTGAAGTATCTTTATTATGGAAACAAGTTAAATGAAACTGATTTACAGAATATCAACGAGGCCAAGAACTGCGACCATACAGCTTATCCGACTTATGGTATGAACTGCCCTGGAGAAACTGCACTGGCTGTCAGACATGGTGATGGAAACATGTCAACACAAATGGAAGTGGTAAGCATAAGTACTGATAAAGAGAATCAGGCTACACTAACCACTGTACGTCTGAAAGATAAGGTATATCCTTTCTATATAGATGTACGCTATAAAGCCTACGAAGATGTAGACATGATAGAAACATGGACTGAAATAAGCCACACAGAGAAAAAACCTGTTTACCTGACACAATTTGCATCTGCCTACTTGCCAATCCGCAGAGGAAACGTATGGTTTTCACATTTATCAGGTTCATGGGCTAACGAAGGTCAGCTTACCCAAGAGCCTTTACAACCGGGCATGACAATTATCAAGAACAAAGACGGTGCACGCAATTCACACACATCGCACGCGGAAGTGATGTTTTCACTCGATGGTGCTCCTCAGGAAAACAAAGGACGTGTTATCGGAGCTGCACTTTGTTACTCGGGAAACTACAAACTGAGAATAGATACTGACGACAGCGACTACCATCAGTTTTATGCAGGTATCAACGAAGAGAACTCTTCGTATACACTTCCTAAAGGAGCTGTATTTCAGACTCCTGCCGTTGCACTTACATATAGCAACGAAGGTCTGAGCGGTGCGAGCCGTAACTTCCATAAATGGGGAAGAGCGTATAAGCTGGCACATGGTAACACCGTACGCGACATTCTGCTGAACAGCTGGGAAGGTGTATATTTCGATATTAACCAGAAGGGCATGGACCAGATGATGGGTGACATTGCCTCAATGGGAGGTGAACTTTTCGTAATGGACGACGGATGGTTCGGCGACAAATATCCGCGTAAGAACGACAGTTCTTCACTGGGCGACTGGGTAGTAGACAAGAACAAGCTTCCCGAAGGCATTGAGGGATTGATAAGAGACGCCAAGAAACACGGAATCAAGTTTGGTATCTGGATAGAGCCTGAAATGGCAAACACGACCAGCGAACTGTATGAAAAACATCCTGAATGGATACTGAAAGCTCCTCAGCGTGACCCGGTACTGGGACGTGGAGGTACACAGGTAGTACTTGATCTGGCCAATCCGGAAGTACAGGATTTCGTATTTAAAGTCGTAGACGACTTGATGACAAATTACCCTGAAATAGCTTATATCAAATGGGATGCAAACATGGCTATCATGAATCATGGTTCCAACTATCTGCCTGCGGATAAACAAAGCCATATGTATATAGAATTCCACAAAGGATTCGAAAAAATATGCCAGCGCATCCGTGCCAAATATCCAGATTTGACTATTCAAGCATGTGCAAGCGGTGGCGGACGTGCCAACTATGGTATTCTTCCCTATTTTGATGAATTTTGGGTGAGCGACAATACCGATGCACTTCAGCGCGTATATATGCAATGGGGAACATCGTACTTCTTCCCTGCTATTGCCATGGCTTCACATATCAGCGCAGCTCCTAATCATCAGACTTTCCGTACCATTCCATTAAAATACCGTATTGATGTGGCAATGAGCGGACGACTGGGTATGGAAATTCAGCCCAAGAATATGACCGATGAAGAAAAGGACTTGTGCCGCAAGGCTATAGCTGACTATAAAAAGATTCGCCCAGTTGTGCAGTTGGGAGATATTTACCGCCTCATCTCACCTTACGACCGCCTGGGAGTAGCTTCGCTGATGTACACTAGCCCTGAAAAGGACAAGGCCGTATTCTACTGGTGGAAAACAGAACACTTCGTCAACCAACATTTGCCTCGCGTAACAATGGCAGGACTTAATCCTGACAAAAAGTACCGCATCACAGAACTGAACCGCATAGACAATCAACCGCTTGCCTTTGAAGGGAAAGTATACAGTGGTGCTTATCTGATGGCGAACGGACTGGAAATACCTTACAACCATATCGTTGATTATCACAAACAGAATGATTATTCCAGCAGAGTCTTGTATTTGGAAGAAGTAAAATAAGTCTGTAAATTAAGTAAAAATAAAGGCTGTTTCAGAGGTTTCAGGTCTGAAACAGCCTTTTTCGTTCATCAGAATTTCCAATCTGATATGCTATCCAAGACCTTTCATTTACTCAACAGACAAAATGTACAGCATATTTTTTCATATGCCGGTTCCCAACCTCAAAGATCTAATCATTTTAAGTTCTTCACACTGTGGAAATAATACAATCCAACAGATTATTTTCTATAACAGCCCTCAGCCATAACCCATAGTTGTCGTATATGTCCAATGACCTGTCAATGTTCATTTAAACCCCAAAAACATATATGACATAGAAAACAATAAAAGAGCCATATCAAACTCCATTTCGGAAGATTGACATGGCTCTTTTAGAATAAATAAGTTTTATAATTTATTCCCAATTATCAGTGCGGAACGGATATAAAGGAAGTTCACGAAGATTTGCAACATTTCCCGGCTGGAAATCTCGGAAACAATAACGTACAGCAACGGGCTGTGCAACCTTATCACAAGTCACCTTTATCTGCAAATTATTAAAGACCTCAGCTTTTGCCGGATAAAAGACCTTGTCACTTCCTGCAACCTCAAATCCTTCCATATCAGACAAACGGTTAAATCCTTCTTCTGCATGATCGAATGACAAGATAGCTGCACCATCCTTTACCTCCATCGATTTGTAAACCGGTCCGTAAGCTTCTATACCCGGAACATGATAAGTCTTACTCAATGCCATATAGGCAAGACGTTTTCCTACATCAGTTTTATTTTTAGGATGAACATTTTTTATTTCATAAGGTTCTACCAAATCGTTTGTAGAAATCATTCCACTGTTTGGAATGATAGACTGTGCCTGGAACTGTGCTTCGCGAAGCAATGCACATCCTGTAGTTTCTGTAGAATTGAATGGAGCTATCTCTACATAATAGAACGGCAACTCACCCAATCCCCACTCTTTACGCCAGAGTTCGACCATCGTTTTCAAGCGTTCGGCATATGTCTTATGTTTACCTACGTTTGATTCTCCCTGGTACCACAAAAATCCTTTAATAGTATAATTCTGCAAAGGTTTCAGCATACCGTTGTACATCAATGTCGGACTCAGATAATGCCACCAGTCGTGTCCGTCTTCCTTACGGATATCACGTTTCAAGTCAATATCGGGATATTGAGAAACAATCTCACGGGGCAACCATCCTTCTACCATCGAACCTCCCCAGCTACAGTTGATAATACCAATTGGAATATCCAGTACCTGATTCATCATCATCGCAAAGTTAAAGGCTGTCGCGCTGAATGCCGGAGCATTTTCCGGATTACTAACTTTCCAGCTTCCTTTACATTCGTCGACAGGCTGCAATTGTCCGTTCTTTTCAACAGTAGCCACACGAATTCCTTTCCACTTTGATGAAGTAGCGATCGTTTCATTAGCTCCTGCTATCGGACAATTCCAGAAGCCTCTCAACGGCATCTCCATGTTCGACTGACCAGAACAGAACCATACTTCTCCTACCAGTACATTATTCAAAATGATTTCTTCACCATCGGAAATAGAAATGGTGTAAGCGTTGTAACTTGCCGTAGGAGTCTTAATCTTTGCAATCCACTTTCCGTCTGCACCGGCAGTAACCTTGTATGTTTCACGATTCCACGACGGACGGATTGTAACTTCGGTATTTGCATTGGCTTTTCCCCACAAACAGGCTTCCGTCTGTTGCTGCAAAACCATATTGTCACTCATAATATCAGGCAATGTAACTTTTGCCCATGCCCCAGCCTGCATCATCAGCAGACAGGCACTGATAATCCATTTTTTCATATCTTCAATATTTTAAAGTAATTCTTTCAGTTTACCATTTCATCAGTTTCTTAAGGAAGGCGGTCAGCTCTGAAGCCATCTTCTGATGCTGTCGCATGGAAGGATGGTAACTAGCACCTATCCCCAGCGAACCTGTCTGAGGCGACATATCAAAACGATATATCTCTTTATCTCCATGACTGTTCATTTCACCCACTACGGTATCCATTGCTTTCTTTACATCATCCAATGGTTTTCCATTCATCATGGAACCTGTCAGCAATACCAGTTTAGCATGAGGATAGACAGCACGGAGCTTTTTCACAAAACTGCGATATCCCTCAGTCAGCAGATTCATGTCATAATTGTCGAGGCTTGTATCATTTGTTCCCAAATTAATACACACCACATCCGGTGTATAAAGCGTATAATCCCATAACTCTGTAGAGTCTGTAAAAAGGACCTGTTCGTACATGGCAGGCATACAGTCCTTACTGCCCGAACGAAGTGCACCGTAGTTACGGTATACACCGATTCCGGAACGGGCCACTACCAGATGCTGGGTCTTCAATGCTCTTGCCGTACGGGCTGCATATGTATAAAAATGATTTTCTGTTTCATAGGTAAACGGATCAGAAGGATTTTCTGATTCTACTCCATAACCGCAAGTAATGGAATTACCGATAAATTCAATTCGACGTTCAGGTAACACCGGAGCCTCGTCCAGTCTACATCCTTTATCTAAATAAAAGCCCTTGAATGCTGGCTTCAGTTCATATCCTTCTATGGCATACATAATGCGAATACGGTGTATTCCTTCCGGTAATCCTTCTGCTAACGTCTGGATCGAATCGTTTTCAGCGAAGTTAATCCGATAAGGCAATTCATCGTCAACTTCTACCATAAACGCCCCACTTCCCGGTTTTGCTTTCATCTGTAAGGATGTTCCTTCAAAGTTTGCCAGTATACTGACTCCCGGATAAGTAAAACGGACAATATGAGGAATACTCCGGCTAATTCTTCCCATATAAACGATGCGTGAATCATCTGAGGATATAAATTCTTTATCACACTGACGGATTTCGGCTGAAACCGGAGAAGTAAATCCGGCTATGAATCCGTACAGCAATAAACCATACAAATAGTTTTTGTTTTTCATATATCATAGTATTTTCTGCAAATATAGCACATCTAACCCAAGAGCGTTTGATACTTTATTATCTAATATCTGTCAAATTTAAGATCTATTCACTCTGTTTCGGATTATTTGCTTACTGATATGGTGCTTTTTTACTTTCTTATAACCATAAACTTCTCTTTTTCTATCCTTTTTCGAATGATAATGTTCGTCAGTAAGATCTACAACAAAAAACTTGTCAACTAAATAATATAAGCAAATAGGAAAAGATAAAATCTACGAGTTTGTACATAAGCCGTTGCAACGATTAGAAATTCTGCAATGATTCGGTAATGAAAAATGTCAAGACTACAGTTTATAACATAAAAAAAGTCTACAAATCAAAATGATTTGCAGACTTCCGCGGTGCGTACGGGACTAACGGGGTTTTTAATCGATACTGATATTCAGCCTGTTATAAAAATCTTCCAAGAAAAGCACCCACTTCTGCACCTGCTTCATTTCTATGTTTTTCCGATAGGAGTTTGCCTTGTTCCAACGGGGTAAAGATAGGGATTTTTATTGAATCATCCAAAAATATGAATACAGATTAAGACAACGCAAATGAACAGGCATTAAAGAAAGAATATACATAAAATTTTCTATAGAGAATATGTATCTTATTTAGGTAATTATAAATACTAAAGTTTAGCATATACATCCCCATATATCTTTATCTCATCTTTAAATTTATATAACTGTTCAATCACTGCATCTCGACCGTGAAATCTTTTCTGTTGTCGCAATGATTGTATCTCTTTACAAGTCAAAATCTTTATTATTCTAACAAGATTATCTACATTCTCATTGTTTTCCACTGCATAATATAGAGCGTACTTCATAATTTTGACAATCTTACCCTTGTAAATAGCTATACACCTTTTTGAAAAAGGTACGCCTTCAATATAGTCCGTGGGAATATTACCAAATCCAACAAATGCTTCTATTCCATAAGTTTTAGATAACCTAGCAAGGCTTTTGGTATTATTTTTATTAGAATTGCAGGAGAAACAAAAGAAAACCTTTTCTCTAAAAACATTAATATTATTAGCATCTATGAATACTTCTTTATCATAGAAATCCTTATTTTCTTGTGTCGCAGTGAAATCAACAGTCATTTCACCATATTTAGCACAAGCCCCATGGAGCTGAGTATCACCACCATGTCCCATAAAAAAAATGAAATGACTTTCCATAGATTGCTGGATACATCTATCATGGTCATCATCAGAAAAATGGACTTTATAACAATGCCATGCATCTCCAAGCATTCTTGTTTCAAAAGTATGAATACGATTAAGAAACGAAGTTGAACTACTCTTATCGAGAGGGTATATTGCAAACACTTTACTCATAATATTGTATTGCAGTAATATTTGCTATTATATGATCTGTAATACTTTTTTTTAACGCAATTGTTTTAGCACCTCTTGCAAGAAGTAATTCTCCAATTTCGCTAATTTTCTTATCAGAATAACCAGGTATTGAACATTTAAATTTTTCATTATCTATTGCGCGTAATGAATCTGCCAACCTTGCATCAATCGTCATATCAGGCTCTTTAACAATAAGTTTCTTAAAGTTTATTTCGAACTCCCCTTCACTACTCAAATAATTAATCTCGTTTTGAGCAAGTAATCTTAACATTTCGACTTGCTGCTCAAATCCAATAGCTCTCTTAGTGATAATATCATTGATTACGTCTTTTATTTGAGCAGAATACATAACTACTTGATTGCGATAATAAGGCAATAAATCATATAACATCGCTATTAAATCTATACCTTTAAGTTCATTATCTATAAGGTTATAGTCAGTTGCAAAAACATCTAAATGTGACAAGAATTTTATTGATTTTAATTTATCCTTTAATGTGTCTTTATCAAATTTCAAATCTCCATTTTCTTGTCTTATTGAACAATCATTAGGATTTATCTCCTCATATATTAGCTGTATGCCATCTCTTTCAAGACTCTTACTTATTCTTTCAAGACGATCTTTTTGAGATTGTTCATCAATCAAAATCAAATGTCGCAATTCCATTATTTAAACAGTATTTTAAAGTGTATACCCTTATTATTAATAGGCGTGTCAATGTCTATGGATGCACGTAAAGATTTCAATGTTTCTTTTATTAAGTACATTCCAAAGCCTGTACCATTTCTACCAGATTTTGCAAAATCGAATATTTGATTCGGCTCTTGACTGAAAGAATCTATTAATCCATCACCATCATCGTAAATATCAAGTTGAAGAGAATTGTTTTGACGAGAACAATGCAACCAAATATTTTTAGCATGCCAGTCTTCTGAATTTTTTACAAAATTATCAATTAACAGTGCTAAATCAAGTTTACTGCCATAGACAGCAAACAACTCAATATCAGATAAAAAATGACATTTGACAGTACTTTTTATTTCTTCTGCTAAATACCCCTGAATAAATAGTGGTAAATTAATTTTCTGAGAATCAGATTGAGCTAAATCGCAACTAAGTATAAGATCTGTAGCAACTAATACCTTTTGAGAAAGTTTCTTAATATGAGATAATGACTCAAGAATCAAATAACTATTTTCTTTTCCAAACTCCCCTTTACTAACAAGTTGTATTAACTCATCAACCTTAGCGTTTATCCTACTATTATTATTTTTAACATGATGTATCAAAGCATCAGTATCAGGATTAGAAGCTTTTTTATAAAATTCAACCTTTAAACTCTCTAATTGTTTTTCTTTCTCTATTTGTTTTCGCTTACTTTCCTCTTCTTTAGCTCTTTTCTCTGCAATAAGACGAGCATTTTCAGCTTTAACTTTTTCATTTTCTGCACGTAATTTATCCAATTCAACTTGGCGCCTAAGCTCCTCTTCGGCTTTAGCTTTTGCTTCTGCGATACGACGTTCTTCTTCAGCTTTCAAAGCTTTAGCTTCAGCTTCAGACTGAAGACGCTTTGCTTCCTCAGCTTTTTTTTCTGCTTCAATTTTTTGTTGTGTTAATTCTTCAATTTGTCTTTTAGCATCTTTAATTTTACTAATAAGTTCTTTATTTCCTGTTCTTTCAGCTATTATCTCTAAATCAGAGATGAACTGTGGCTTAACATCTTCAGGTGAAAAACTAGATGATACTAAGTTTGCAAGTTCAGTATTATAATAAAGGACCTCAACATTGTTGTCTGAGGATAAAGTTTTAATAAGGCGTACAAAATCAATTTTACTACCTAAACTTGAATCTATAACATATGATGGACTCTCTGAGTCTTTATCAATTCTTTGGAGCTCTTTTCGAGCAATATCTGCAATATGCTCATCTTTATAATATTCATTTCTCAAAAAGGATTCCCCCCATAAAACACCAACAACATATCTTTCAAGCCTTTTTTCACTTTGTTTAAACAATTCCAAAACTTGGCGAGACATAGGAGTATCCACCAATCCACTATCACGACTAGATACTTCCTTTAATTCACTAACATCTTCAACAAAAATGTCAACACGTCCCATTAGATCTCTACTACTAAGATATCTAGCCCGGCCTTGTTGAGCCCTAAAGTCTATTCCCCAGCTATCATCACCTGTTTCTCCAAATGGAAGAATACGAAATCCATTTCTAAACAAAAAGACAGACCCATAATTGATTGGATCAACCCCCATCAATCTAGAGAAATTATATTTTGCTGCCCTATTTAAAAACGATAAAGATACAGTTCCATTCTTTATCAAGGGATATAAATTATTATACTCTTTGATTCTATAAATATCAATTCCTCGGTCGGTCAAGGTTGTATAAACAACATCATCCTTAACTTTTACATCTATTTGAGTTGTTTTGAGCTTAAGGATTTCTGTAATACTATTCTTAAGAGGGCCGTTTACAAGCTCACGATCATAACTTATCCCTTCTTCCAGCAATTTAGCATCTCCTTCCTTTTCTCTTTCACAAACAAGATCAATTACAAAGTCATTTATTTCAGAATATGGATTAATTAATTTTTGCAAAGAACGTTTAAGCTCTAAAATGTGCTTTCTGGTCCATGGTGTTTCATCATCATGTAGATCTGTAATTTCAATAATAGTACCATGAGTATAGTTACTTGGAAAAACAACTGTAGAATTTAAAGAACGATGCTTCACATTTACATTTACAAATTCAATTTTTTGGTCTTCTTCAAATTTTGCCCAATCAACAAGAATTTGTTCTACTTGAGTCGCATCATTTGTTTTTGTAGTTATTGTTAGGAAACGCCCTAAACGGTCACAAGAAAATCGACCAATACCTTTTGCTCCAGCATAATATCGTTTAATTTTATCTCTATATGATTTTTGTTTTTCATCAACCAAATCTTCGGAACCATCTTTTTTAGCTGAAAAACCAAGAAAAAGCCATTTATTTATTAAATCAGAATAAGACATACCTTTACCATTATCGGCAATAGTGATTTTGTCTTCTGAAAAAGTGATGACAACATGGTTTGCATACGCATCGTATGAGTTCTTAACTAACTCAAAAATGGCAACATTATCACTTGTTATCAAATCTTTGCCTACAAGATCTTTTAAAGCAGAACTTATTTTGAATTGCAATGTATCTTCCATCACTATAACATTTCTTTTAAAACCAATCCAGCTTGTTGTGCAAATAATGGTGGAATGGCATTACCTACTTGGCTATATCTCGGTACTTCTATTCTTCTCATCTGTCCACCTGTCGTATATTTGCTTTTAAATTCATACCAATCCGGAAATGATTGAATTCTAGCACATTCACGAACGGTCATTATTCGGGGTTCTTGATAGTGCAGATAATCATCGGGCATATTTGTAATAGTAGGAGCGATAGATTGTGCATCCAACACTGTTAATCCCCTTTGATGTATACCCCATTTCTCTCGTTCCTTTCCGTCAATTCTTTTATTTCGAATAGGATAATATGCTAATAACTTCTCGAAACAATGAACCTTTTCCTTACAATGATGGGCAAAGCTATGACTCTGAGGTATTATTCCCTGCACATTTTTACGCATATAAACCTGATATTCATTTGATGGGTTACCATATATACCTGATTTGAAACCTTTTCGATCAGGGGTATCAACTTCACCATTGCTGCGAAGCAAATCTGAAATAGCATCAGCAATTGAGGGATGTTTCGGCAGATTATTTTCTAAAAAAAATTGTTCTCGGTTCTTCCATAGCCTGGTTATAAACTGCCCAGCAGCATCTTTTTTCCCATTAAGGATACCCACTAATATAAAACGTTTGCGACGCTGAGGGACACCAAATTGGGAAAAATCGATTACTTGAGGACAAACATCATATCCTAAGCCTTTTAGTTTCTCAATGACAATTGTAGAATATGGAATAGAACTTGGATTCTTCTTTTTATCAAATGCATAGGTAAAGCCTTTAACATTTTCAAATAAGAGAAGTTTAGGCATTACCATAGAAATAAAATTTATATATGCAAATACTAACTGATTCCTAATATCGTCCTTTACTCTGCGTCCAGCCATTGAAAATCCCTGACATGGAGGACCTCCCGCAACCAGATCAATTGTACCTCTCAAACTTTTAAGTTGTTCAGCATACAATTTATTTACTTCAAGAATATCTAAAGGCTGTTGAGGAAGCCAATCAGGCCAGTTAAAATGATTTTTATTTTCTATCAAATTATGGCAGAGAGTAGCATAAGCACAAGGATTTTTCTCAATCGCAAACACCCCACTCCACCCAGCCAAATAAAGACCGAGAGACAAACCTCCACATCCTGCGAAAAGATCAATAACCCTAAACTTATCCATTATCAAAATTACGCTTTATTACTATTAAAAATTCTAAGCTCCAGTATCCTTTACCTTGAGATATTAAACACCAATATATAAATTGTGATACAAAAATAACTGTTTTTATCGACAAATACAAGTATAATAAAATTATACTAGGACCCAGCCATACCACTTTTCACAATTTCACACCATAAAATTGGCCTTTTCCAGAAAGAAATCTATCTTTGGAAAATGAAACTAGAAAAAGAAATTCTAAAAGAAAACGATTTGACAAACATTGATGAGCTCATGAATTCCCTGTTCGGCAAACCCGGGACACCAGAACGTGAAAGATTCCGAGAAGAAGCCCGTACTTATGTGAACGGACGTGCCAAAACTGCGGAATGTAGGAACTCCCAAAAGAAACAGAAATAACCAGCTTTTCCTGTCCGTTCCGACGAGCCGGAAAACGCTACCTCCGTAACGTCAAATTCTTCTCTAATGAAGATGGAAAGAGGTGGTTCTCTGAAAAGTCCGTACTTAATAGCTCGATGTATCCAGTTGAATACTAATATTCTACAAGGTTCACTAGCAAATATTGTAGGAACTGAACCTATTTTTGTAAGCAATGCCGAACTATGCAGATTCAAATACGTGATAATAAACACATTACATTTCATCCAATTACTCCAAGGCAAATTGGGGCTCTGGGTTCGAGCCCCAGGCGGATCCGAACCTTTTCCTATGACCTTAACAAATATCTGAAAATCACAC
>ERZ780214.398-NODE-398-length-20710-cov-2.57637_pt1 | contig 20710 bp, 18 predicted proteins | sample MGYA00510976_ERZ780214 | MGnify/ENA primary metagenome ERZ780214 (study PRJEB29588, sample SAMEA2154920) | human gut metagenome | biome: human gut; feature: human-associated habitat; material: faeces | place: Denmark | collected 2008/2010 ... | reverse complement strand
ACTTGACGGCGTAGTAATAATAGAACCAGATGTATTTGGTGATAACCGCGGCTTTTTTATGGAAAGCTGGAATAAAAAGAAAATGGAAGAAGCCGGGCTTTATTACGATTTTGTGCAGGACAATCATTCTAAAAGTACGGTTAAAGGGACTTTGCGAGGCATTCACTTTCAGAAAGGTGATAAAGCACAAGCAAAGCTTGTGCGCTGCGTAAAAGGTGCAGTGCTTGATGTTGCTGTTGATTTGCGCCAAAGCAGCCCTACTTTTAAACAATGGGTTGGCGTAGAATTGAGCGAAAAAAATAAAAAGCAGCTTTTAATTCCTCGCGGTTTTGGGCATGGTTTTGTAACTTTAACTAATGATGTGGAGTTTTTGTATAAAGCAGATAATTACTACGCGCCGGAAGCAGATGCTGGAATCCGCTGGAACGACCCGGAAATTTGTGTAGAGTGGGGAGTAGAAAACCCGATATTATCTGAAAAAGATAAAAAGAATCCATTTTTGAAAGATTGTAAAGAATTGTTTTAGGTGTTTTAAATGGATATTAAATTAGCTGGTTGTGTAATTTTATATAATCCCAACAAAGATGTAATACGAAATATTGAAAGTTATATTAGATATTTAGATAAACTTTATGTTATAGATAATCAAAATGGAGAATTTATAACCAACGAGTTAAAAAACAAATATGATAATGTAGAGATAATAAAACATTCAGAAAATATGGGAATTTCCTATTCCCTTAACAAAGTTTTGAGTCTTTGTTCAAAAGGGTATACTCATTTGCTAACAATGGACCAAGATAGCTATTTTGATATAGGAATTATGGATAAGTACAAAAAAGCTATACAAAGTTTTGATTGGGATAAAACTTTAGGTGTAGGTCCTAAAATATTAGATTACAATACCTTACTGAAATGCTCTGATGTATCATACCAAGAAACTATGGGCGTGATTACAAGTGGTAATATAATCTCAGTTAAAAATGCCATTAATATTGGGGGTTTCGATGAAAATCTTTTTATTGATGAAGTAGATTATGATTTTTGTTATAGGGGAATAAAAAAAGACTACAAAGTTTATATTTATAGTAGTGGCGTTTATTTAAAACACAGATTAGGTAATACGATTGAAAGATTTTTTGTTTACAGAACTTTGAAATGCATGAATCATAATTACGTTAGAAAATATTACATTATGCGTAATAGGTTTTATGTATATAAAAAGTATCATGCTATGAATGAAAAATTTTTTGCAAAAAATTATTTGAAAGCTAACGTTAGATTGATTTTTGACATCATATTTTTTGAAGAAGATAAATTTAGAAAATTAAAATGGGCTTTAATTGGAGCTAAAGATTTTTTATTTAAAAATATGGGAAAGAAAAATTTCAATTAATAGTGGTGAATTATGAAAGTTTTAGTAACTGGTGCTAATGGTCAGCTTGGTTATGACGTTGTAAAAGAACTGCAAAAACAAAATATAGAATGTTACGGTGCATCGCGCCAAGATTTTGACATTGTTGATTTTGAAGTTACGGAAAATTTTATTAAAAATTATATGCCAGATGTAGTAATTCATTGCGCTGCTTATACTGCTGTAGATAAGGCAGAAGATGAACAGGGATTATGCTATTTGGTTAATGCTTCCGCAACGGAAAATATTGCTGAAATTTGTAAAAAGATAAATGCTAAAATGCTGTATATCAGTACGGACTATGTTTTTGACGGAACAAAAGAAGGCTTTTACAAAGTCGATGATAAACCTAACCCAATAAATGTTTACGGCAAAACAAAACTGCTGGGAGAACAAGCAGTACAAAGAATATTAAATAAATATTTTATTGTGCGTATATCATGGGTGTTTGGCGAACACGGCAATAACTTTGTAAAAACGATGCTGCGTTTAGGAAATGAACGTAAAGAAATAAGCGTAGTTGCCGACCAATACGGCAGTCCAACTTATACAGCAGATTTAGCGCCGTTATTGGTAGAGATGATACAAACAGAAAAATATGGTATTTACCACGCGACTAATGAAGGTGTATGTACTTGGGCAGAATTTGCTGAAGAAATTTTTAAAATTGCCGGTATAGATGTAAAAGTGAACCATATAACAACAGCAGAATATCCAACAAGGGCAAAACGACCGTTGAATAGTAGGTTGAGTAAAGAAAAAATTATAAATAATAAATTTATAATTATTAGAGCTTGGGAAAAAGCATTGAGAGAATTTATAGAACAACAGGAGCTAAACTAATGAAAACAGTAATTTTAGCAGGCGGATTAGGTACGCGCATATCAGAAGAAAGCCAGTATAAACCAAAACCAATGATAGAAATTGGCGGTATGCCGATATTGTGGCACATCATGAAAGAATATTCCCATTATGGCTTTAATGATTTTATCATCTGTGCTGGGTATAAACAGCACATGATAAAAGAATGGTTTGCAGATTATTTTTTGCATACAAGCGATATAACCTTTGATTTTACTGACCATAATAAAATGATAATCCATAAAGAGCATTCCGAGCCTTGGAAAGTTACAGTTGTAGATACGGGGCTTAACACCATGACTGGCGGACGCATTAAACGCGTGCAGGAATATGTAGGAAATGAAACCTTTATGATGACCTACGGTGATGGTGTTTGCGATGTAAACATTAAAGCGCTTGTAGATTACCATAAATCCCATGGCAAAATAGCAACTTTAACTGCAGTGTTATTAGAACAATCTAAAGGGGTATTAAACATTGGCGGAGATAATGCAGTACATTCCTTCCGAGAAAAATCTGCTATGGATAGCGCGCCTATTAATGCCGGGTATATGGTATTAGAGCCAGAAATTTTTAAATACCTTGACGGTGACGGCTGCATTTTTGAACGTAAACCTTTGGAAAGCCTTGCCGCAGAAGGACAGCTTATGAGCTATCTGCACAAAGGCTTTTGGCAGTGCATGGATACCAAGCGTGAAAAAGACGAACTTGAAAAATTATGGGACAGCGGTAATGCGCCGTGGAAGGTATGGTAAAATTGCAAAACTTAGTAGCATTTTACAAAAATAAAAAAGTATTTATAACCGGGCATACCGGCTTTAAAGGTATATGGCTTTGCAAAATACTTCTGCATTTTGGCGCAGAAGTAACCGGCTATGCGCTGTATGCACCAACTGAAGAAGGAAAAAAAATCTTGCAGGCAATTGAACTTGAAAAGGAAATAACTTCAGTTTACGGCGATATACGCGATTATAAAAATTTAAAACAAGCTTTTGATAAAGCGCAGCCGGAAATAGTAATCCATTTAGCCGCGCAGCCTATAGTGCTTGAAAGCTACAAAGACCCTGTAACAACGTATTCAACCAATGTTATGGGCACGGTAAATATTTTAGAATGTATCCGTAACAGCAGTTGTGTAAAATCCTTTTTAAACGTTACTACCGATAAAGTATATAAAAACAACGAATGGGTTTGGGGCTACCGCGAAGACGAACTTTTAGATGGTTTTGACCCATATTCCAACAGTAAAAGTTGCAGCGAACTGGTAACGCACAGCTATAAAAACAGTTTTTTTGCAGATAGTAATGTAGCTATATCAACAGCAAGGGCAGGCAATGTTATTGGCGGCGGCGATTTTGCTGCTGACAGGATTATACCCGACTGCATAAGGGCGGCATACCAAAATAAAATAATAACAGTACGCAATCCATACTCAACCCGTCCGTATCAGCATGTACTGGAACCTTTGTTTGCATATTTAATGATTGCAAAAATGCAATATGAAGATACCAAATATTCCGGTTACTATAACGTAGGACCTGATGAATGTGACTGCGTAACAACAGGGCAGCTTGTGGATATTTTTTGCAAAGCGTGGGGCAACGGACAGACATGGCAAAGTATGGCAATAGATACGCCGCACGAAGCTAACTTTTTGAAATTAGATTGTTCCAAATTAAAAGCAACATTTAACTGGCAGCCACGCTGGCACATAGATAAAGCTGTGGAAAAAACAGTAGAATGGGCAAAAGTATGGCAAAAAGAGCTTCAAATAATAAATGAAATTATGGATGAACAGATAAAAGAGTTTTTAGCGGAGGATAAAAACTAATGAAATTTACAAATGAGCAGGATATGAAAAATCATATTTTAGGATTAGTAAAAGAATATTGTGAAACATACCACAACAAACAAAAAACTTTTGTTGAAGGCGACAGGATTCCCTATGCTTCCCGCGTTTATGATAGTGAAGAAATGGTAAACCTTGTAGACAGCGCATTAGAATTTTGGCTTACTTCCGGTAGATATACGACTGAATTTGAAAAGGGGTTTGCAGAACTGCTGAACGTAAAATTCTGCTCGCTTGTAAATTCCGGTTCATCTGCTAATTTGTGTGCTTTTATGGCATTAACTTCTCCGCTTTTAAAAGAACGCAAAGTTAACCGAGGTGATGAAGTTATAACGGTTGCGGCAGGTTTTCCGACAACAGTTGCACCAATAATTCAATACGGTGCTGTACCAGTATTTGTAGACGTAACTATACCGCAATACAATATTGACATTACAAAATTAGAAGAAGCATTTACAGAAAAAACAAAAGCCGTAATGATTGCCCATACGTTAGGAAATCCCTTTGATTTAAAAGCAGTAAAAGAATTTTGTGATAAACATAACCTGTGGCTTATCGAAGATAACTGCGATGCGCTCGGTTCTAAATATACTATTGACGGCGAAGAAAAATTTACAGGCACAATAGGCGATATAGGCACATCGAGCTTTTATCCGCCTCACCATATGACTATGGGGGAAGGCGGCGCAGTATATACAAACAATCCTTTGTTGCACAGAATAATCCGTTCGTTCCGTGATTGGGGCAGGGACTGCATGTGCCCTTCCGGCGTAGATAATTTGTGCGGGCATCGTTTTGACAGGCAGTATGGCGAACTACCGCTTGGTTATGACCATAAATATGTATATTCTCATTTGGGGTATAACCTTAAAGTAACGGATATGCAGGCGGCAATAGGTGTAGCACAAATAAAAAAAGTACCTTCTTTTACAGAAAGAAGAAGGCATAACTTTGAAAGAATATATAACGCATTAACAGATTTGCAGGATAAATTTATTTTACCGGAAGCATGCCCAAACTCTAAACCAAGTTGGTTTGGCTTTTTGTTAACCTGTCGTGAAGGCGTGGATAGGGTTAAGGTTGTAAAATATTTGGAAGAACATGGGGTGCAGACACGTAATTTATTTGCCGGTAACTTAATTAAACATCCCTGCTTTGATGAAATGAGAAAAACAGGGCAGGGCTACCGGGTAGTAGGCAGTTTAGAAAATACGGACAGAATTATGCGTGATACATTCTGGGTAGGAGTATATCCGGGTATGACAGATGAAAAAATAGACTATATGGCTAAAGTGATTAAAGAGGCTGTAAGATAGGTGATAAAAATGTTGGTATGTGATTATATTGTTGATTTTTTCATAACAAAGGGAATAACAGATGTGTTTGGATATCCCGGAGGAATGGTTACTTATTTATTGGATAGTTTGTCTAAAAATAAGGATAAAATAAATACACATACCAATTATCATGAACAAGCATCGGCTTTCGCTGCTTGCGGATATGCGCAGGTTAAAGGTATTCCGGGAGTTGCTTTTGCAACAAGTGGACCTGGAGCAACTAATTTAATTACTGGTATTGCTAACGCTTTTTTTGACTCAATACCAACTATTTTTATTACCGGGCAGGTAAATACTTATGAAGCCAAAGAAAATTTAAAAATACGCCAAAAAGGATTTCAGGAAACAGATATAGTTTCTGTATGTAAGCCGATAGTTAAATATGCTGTAAATATAAATAATGCAGAAAATATTGTTTATGAATTAGAAAAAGCCTATTATCTGGCTATGACGGGAAGAAAAGGCCCTGTATTATTGGATATTCCGATGAATATCCAGCGGACGGAAATAAATTTAGATAAATGTAAAAAATTTGATTTACCTGAAGAAAAAGCTATTGATTACGAAAAAATTGTTAATTTTATAGTAAGAAAAATAAAAAATAGCAGAAAACCTGTTTTTATTTTAGGAAATGGAATTTCAAAAGATATAAAGACAAAAGCTTTTTTGCAAGAATTTGTGAAAAAGAGTGAATTGCCAATTACTACCAGTATGATAGCAATAGATAATTTTACTAAAGATTATAAGTATAATATGGGCTTTATTGGCGCGTATGGCAATAGAACTGCAAATTTTGCTGTGATGAAAAGTGATTTAATTATATCTTTGGGGGCAAGAATGGATTGCAGACAAGTTTCTGTAAGCAGAGATACTTTTGCTCCAAAAGCTGAAATAATCAGAATTGACATTGATGAGAATGAATTAATGTATAAAGTTCATGAAGATGATGTTTCTTTTAAGGTAGATGTGAATGAGATAATTAAACATTTAAACAGGTATAAAGACAACTTAAAATTAATAGAGCATGATGAGTGGAGAAAATATTGTAAGCTTCTTAAAGAAAAGTTATCTCAATATGATAAGGAACCAGGAAATATTATTGTTGAAAAAATAAGTGATTTATTTGATGAAAATACAGTTATAACAACAGATGTAGGGCAAAATCAGGTTTGGGTTGCACAATCTTTAAAAACAAAGAGAAACCAGAAAGTACTTTTTTCCGGTGGGCATGGTGCAATGGGGTATTCTTTACCAGCCGCAATAGGAGCTTATTATGCTTCGCATAAAAATGTTATTTGCTTTTGTGGAGATGGTGGATTGCAAATGAATATCCAAGAATTGCAGTTTATTAAAGAAAATAACCTACCAATAAAGATAGTTTTGTTTAATAATCAATCGTTAGGAATGATAAGACATTTTCAGGAAATGTACTTTAATTCTAACTTTACACAAACAAAAATTAATAAAGGATACAGTGTGCCTGATTTTACAAAAATCGTTGAAGCATATGGAATTAGGGCAGTAAGGGTTAAAACTCAAAATGATTTGGAAAAACTAAAAGGCATTATAAATGATAATAAAAGTGTTTTGATAGATATTACTCTATCTGATACGACTTATGTATTTCCTAAATTAGCAATAAATAAACCTATAAATGACCAAGAACCAGAAATGGATAGAAAATTATTTAACGAGCTGATGGAGAAGATTTAAGCTGAATAAAAGATGAAAACAATTTTAGTTACAGGCGCGACAAGTTTTATCGGAATAAATTTAATAAAAGAAATATTAAAAGAATACAAAGTTATTGCTATTGTACGTTCAAACAGTGAAAAGATTTCACTATTACCTGAAAGCAAAAATTTATTAATTCTTGAATTAGAAATGAAAGACTACTATAAATTGCCTTCTCTTATAAAAGAACCAATATATGCAATAACACATTTGTCTTGGGGGGGTACACGTGGAAGCGGCAGAAATAATTTTGATTTACAAGAACAGAATTTTAAATATTCTATTGATGTTTTACATAGTGCAGTAAAATTAAATGCTAAAATTTTTATGAGTGCCGGTTCGCAGGCTGAATATGGTTTGCAAAATGATATTATTACCGAAAATACCGTTCCAAAACCTGTAACGGCTTACGGAAAAAGTAAGTTGAAGTTTTATGAATATGGTATTGAGTTTTGTAAAAATAATAATATTAAGTTTGTTGAACCGAGATTTTTTAGTCTATATGGTGCAGGTGATTATGAAGGCACACTAATAATGAGTATGCTTACTAAAATGTTAAAAAACGAACCTTGTGATTTAACTGACTGCACGCAAAAATGGAATTTTTTAAATATTAAAGACGCAGTTGCCGGTATGAAAATTTTGTTAGAATGCAAACTGATAAAATCCGGTGCTTATAATTTTGCAAGCAAGGATACAAGAGAATTAAAAAGCTTTTTGCTTGAAATGAAAGGTATTACAAACAGCAAAAGTAAATTAAATTTTGGCGCAATATCACATAATGATAGCGGTAAATATGGCATAAATCCTGATATTAGTAAATTATTAAATACAGGGTGGCAGCCTAAAATTCGCTTTGAAGATGGAATTAGGATACTTATAGAAAAATGTTTTAAGGGTTACTAGAATATGTTGTTAATTAAAAAAATATGTATATATTGGGAAAATAATAATCTTTTAATGATACCTATTTTATTAAGACGTCTTGTTAATAAATTATATAATAGAGTATTTTTGCAAAAATATAATATTTTTGCTGATTATAGTTCATATATATTAGGTCTTAAATATATGAAAATAGGCAGTATAACTATAGGAAGATATTGTCGTATTGAGATTATAACAGACTACAATGGAAAAAAAATGAATCCACAGCTTATAGTAGGGAAAAACGTTAATGTTAATGACAGAGTACATATAGGTTGTGTAAATTATATTCAAATAGGAGATGATTGCTTGTTCGCAAGTAATATTTATATATCAGATCATAATCATGGAATATATAAAGGAGATAATAAAAGCAGCATTTATCAAAAAGTTGTTGATAGAGATTTAGATTATGATAAAACTGTAATAATTGGTAAAAATGTATGGCTTGGAGAAGGGGTTGCCGTATTACCTGGAGCTATAATAGGCGATAATAGTATTATAGGCAGTAATGCAGTTGTGTGTGGTAAAATTCCAGAAAATAGTATAGCAGTTGGTGTGCCAGCTAAAGTTATAAAAACTTTGCATGAATAGAAGGAGTATATTATATGCTAAAAAAAACTATAGTTTCTATATGTATACCAACAAACAATAGAGCAGAAATAATAAAAGAAACGTTGGAAAGTATTTTTTTTCAGAATGTTGATGATAAATTATATGAAGTATGTATATCCGATGGTTCTTCTACTGATGAAACAAAAGAAATAATTGAAAAATATTTTAAAGATTATAAAAATATAAAATATGTAAAAAGTCATTGCGAGACACCATATAACTTAATTGAAGCATTGAAATTGGGAAAAGGTGAATTTTTAAAACTTCATAATGATTATAGTAAATTTAAAAATGGTGAATTGATTAATTTTATTGATAGTATTGAAAAATATAGTAATAATAATGCTTTGATTTTTTTTCCATTTGGAGCAGTAAAAAACAAAATAAAAACTATTGAATTAAAATCTTTTGATGAATTTATGAATAATATTAGCTATTATTCTACTTGGTCCAGTGCTTTTTGTATAGATAAAAAGAATTTTGATATTCTAATTGATAGACAGATAGATATTGAGAAAATGTTTCCTCATCTTTCGTTATTGTATGCGTGCTATGATAAAGATTTATATGTTATAGATAATAATTGTTATGTAAGTAATATCCCTTTAAAAAAGAAAGGAGGATATAATTTACCGGAAACATTTGTAAAAATTTATTTATCAATGACAAAAGATTTATTAAGAAATCAAAAGATTAGTTTAAATACTTATAATAAAATAAGAAAAGGAACATTAAAGTTTGTAGCTGATTGGTACGCTATTGTTAAAACTGATAAACGTTATTTTTTTACATTTGAAAATTTAGAGCAGTATCTTTCTGAATATTATACAAAAACAGAAATAAAAAAATTTTATTGTTATCATTATTTATATTTAAATAAATTAAAATTAAAAAGATTGATTAAATTCATTATTAAATAAATATGTTAAAAGATAAAGCTTTAAAAAATACTATAATAAATCAATTATATAAAATAATCGCAGGTCCGTTAACTTTACTTTTTATACCAATATATCTTTTAAAGGAAGAACAAGGATATTGGTATACTTTTACAAGTATATCGGCATTATCGATATTTGCTGATTTAGGATTTACTGTTATTGTATTGCAATTTGCTGCACACGAATTTTCATTTCTAAAATTTGATGATAATGGTTTGATAGTAGGTGATGAGTTTCATAAACATAAATTAGCTGATTTTTTTCGTTTTTCCGTAAAATGGTTAACGAGAGTTAGTGCCATTGTATTTTTTATAATTATTAGTGGCGGATTTTATTTTTTAGATACTAAAACTGAGATATTTATTTCATGGAAAATGTCATGGTTTATTTATTCTTTTGCTTCATGTATAGTTTTTATAAATTCTTGTATTTTATCGTTTTATGAAGGTTGTAATGGAGTTGCAGTAACTCAAATTATTAGATTTAAAATAAGTGTTTTTAGCAATATAGTTATGTTAATTTCTTTATTTTTGGGGTTTAAGTTATATTCATTAGCTTTTTCTGCATTTATTTCTGCTTTTGTTGGTTTATTTTATATTATCAAAGTGTATAAAAATAGTTTAATACAGTTATGGAAAATTTCTAAAAAATCCACATATAATTGGGGAAATGAGTTCTTTAACTTAATTTGGCGGTATGCTGTAAGTTGGATTAGCGGTTATGGAAGTATGCAAATATATGTACCTTTAGCTTTTAAATATTATGATAGTGTTGTAGCTGGTAAGATTGGGTTAAGTATTGCATTATGTATGGCAGCATTTAATATTTCTAATGTATTTTTAACGTCTAAAATACCTGATTTTAATATGTTGATAGAACAAAAACAATGGAATGAACTGAATAAACTTTTTACAAATGCTTTTACAAAAACTATATTTTTATTTGTTTTTGGATTAGGTGGTTTCTATATTGTTTTTTATATTTTCTACAATAATAATAATATAGAAATATTACAAAGATTATTGTCTCCAGTACCATTATTAATGTTATTTATTGCATGGTTATTGCAAAATATAATTAATGGATTTGCAGTATATTTAAGAGCATATAAAGAAGAACCTTTATATAAAGCATCATTTCTTAATGCTGTATATGTAATAATTAGTACTTTATTTGTGATAAATAAGTTGGGGTATGAAGCAATTTTTATTGGTTTTTTAACAGGAAATATTTTTATGTTACCATATGTTTATTATTTATATAAGAGAAAAGTAAATTTAAACATGGAGAATATATAATGACAATGACTAAAAGTATTTTGAAAAAGTTGCAATATTTAATGTTACTTTTAATGATAGTAACTATTCCTGTAATTAGTATGCCAAAAGCATATAAAATTCTTGGATTTGGCAGCAAATTATATTTATATCCATTACTAATAGGAGTGATATTATTTAGTTTTGAAGCAATAAAGTTCAAAACTAAATTAAATCTTCAAATTTGTAAATATTTATTATTACTCATATTTATACAGTTTACTATAACGTTTTACGGTATAGTAAAATTTCCTTACTATAGTGATATTAATGTTTTAACAAATGAAAAAATTGTACTTATTGCTAATTTTTTAAATATAGGGCTTGCTGATAATTTAATGCTTTTTAAATATGGATTTATGTTTTTGCGTTCAGTAAAAATAGTAATTTCTGAATTTGTAGTTGAATGGTTATTATTATTTTGGATATTTCATTTATTTAATAATGATTTTAGTAATGGTTTCAAAAAAATTAGAAGTATGTTTATAATTTTGGCTATATTATTAAGCATATATGCTATTCCTGAAGTCCTTTTGTTTAAATTTAATATGCAAATAGGCTATGATATTTTGTGCTATCTTAATCCTTATTTATATGATGTCGGAAATTATTTAAACTGGTATCCTCCTATTATATATCCTAATCATGGCCTTAAAAGTTATTGCATTGAACCAGGGTTTATGGGCTTATTAGCTGCTACAATATTACCTTTTTTATTTAGTTTTATTTTTGAATATAAGAAAAATATTTTATTATATATTTTTTATTCTTATTTCATGATGATATTATTTATGACTAAATCAAGAACTGCAAATGTGATTATATACATTTATTCCATATTATTTTTATGTTATTCAGCTTTTTTTAGAAATTTGAAAAAATATGCTTTATTAATATTGTTAACATGCATGGCATTTTTTGGTGCTGTATTTGAAAATTCCGATATAGATCAAAATTTATTTACTTTGGTTGACACATATTATACTTCAAATATAGATACTATAATGAGTACAACTGCACGAAGCAATGGTACCAGATTAAATAATATCTTAATTCATTTGAATGTTTTTAAAGATAATCTTTTATTTGGAACTGGTGCAGGATTAAAAGATTTATATATAGCTGATATGATTAATGGAGATGCACTTAAAGATATAGAGTTGAAAGCTATTACTGAAGGAATACGAAGTGAAGGCATATTTAAATATTCGTACGGAAATGTTAATCATTATACCTATATTTTAACAAACTATGGATTAGTGGGTTTTATTATGTATTTTTTACCTTTTTTATTTGCGGTGTATAAAGTTTGGCGAAGTAAAGCTTATGTCAATAAAGAAATAGCAGTTTTATTAATAGCTTTATTACTTAATTTAGTTGCTATGATGGTTGGCAATCCTTTTTCTGTTGTATTTATTATATTAGGATTATTATATGTAAAAGTTTTTGATAATAATATTATTAAAAAAGAAGAAATATAAAATATTTTATTAAAATTTTGATGGTTTTAACATTCATAATAGAGGTGATATAATGTTTGAAAAATTAAAAATATATAAGTTTCCCAAGGTTATAATAGCAATAGTATTTTTGTGTATATGTGTGGGATTTTTATTAGGAAATAAATTTATTCGACATGAAGAACGTCAAAATAATTTAATTAATGAATTACAAACACAAAATAATGAACTTAAAAATGAATTATTATCTCAGCGTGAATATTTTGATGAAAAAATAAATCAATCTATTAATTATTTCGAATATGATACACATTATACTGAAGATACCTATAATTACTTTGCAATAGGTAATAGTTTAACATTGATCAAATCATGGGGAAGAGGTATTTGTTCAACCAGACCTGATAATGATTATTTTCATTTGATTGTAAAATATCTAAAAGAGAAAAATGATAATGTAATTGCTTATCCTTTTAATTTTGCAATGTGGGAGAGATCTAATAATAGGTCATCAAATTTAAAGTTATTAGATGTATTTTTGTCTATAAATTTAGATTTGGTTACGATACAACTTGGGGAAAATGTTGGAGATTTAACAACATTCCAAAGTGATTTAGAAAGTTTAATCGAATATGTACATAGTAAAGCACCAAAGGCTAAAATCATTGTAATAGGAGACTGGTGGGATAAAAATCGTAATGAGTTAAGAAAAGCAGCAGCTTTGAATAAGAATGCCATTTTTGTGGATTTGTCTGATATAATGAATAAACGGGAATACCAATCAAGAGAAGGTATTGAGTGTATTGGAATTAATGGCACTAAAGTTTTTGTTTCAAAGGCGGCTGAAACTCATCCTGGAGATGCTGGAATGGAAGAAATAGCTGATAGAGTCATTGATAATTTATAATAATAGATTTATTTATACATTTCAAAAGTATAAACTTTATTAATATTTTGAAAGGAGCAACCAATGAAACTTATCATTACCGGCGGGGCCGGGTTTATAGGAAGCAACTTTATATATTATCAGCTTAAACATTATCCGGAAGATGAATTTATTTGCTTGGATAAGTTGACGTATGCAGGTAATTTAAGTAGCCTAAAATGTGCTATGGAGCAGCAGAATTTTAAGTTTGTGCGTGGTGATATTGCCGACCGTGAGTTTGTTTACAGTTTGTTTGAAGCAGAAAAACCGGATATTGTGGTGAACTTTGCGGCGGAAAGCCACGTTGACCGTAGCATTTTAGAGCCGAAGTTGTTTTTAAAAACTAACATTATCGGTACTGGCGTGCTGATGGATGCCTGCCGCAAGTATGGCATCAAGCGTTATCATCAGGTGAGTACGGACGAGGTTTACGGTGATTTGCCGCTGGACAGACCGGATTTGTTTTTTACAGAAACAACGCCGCTGCATACATCGAGCCCTTATTCTGCCAGCAAGGCAAGTGCGGATTTACTGGTTTTGGCATATCACCGTACTTATGGTTTGCCGGTAACGATTTCCCGCTGCTCCAACAACTACGGGCCATATCACTTTCCGGAAAAGTTAATTCCTTTAATGATTATCAATGCTTTGCACGATAAAGCTTTACCGGTTTATGGTGATGGTGCTAACGTGCGCGACTGGCTGTATGTTGAAGACCATTGCAGTGCTATAGATTTAATCATCCGCAATGGGCGCGAGGGTGAAGTTTATAACGTTGGCGGGCATAACGAAAAAAGTAATTTGGATGTAGTAAAAATTATTTTAAAGGCGCTTGGCAAAAGTGAGGATTTAATAACTTTTGTTAAAGACCGTCCCGGTCACGACAGGCGTTATGCGATAGACCCGACAAAAATACACAATGAACTTGGCTGGCTGCCGCAGACGAAGTTTGAGAACGGAATAGCTAAAACGATTGAGTGGTATTTAGCCAATAAGGATTGGTGGCAGGAAATTATCAGCGGAGAATACCAGAATTATTACGAAAAAATGTATAAAAACAGAATATAAATCAAAACCTCCGGTTAAGCGAATTGCACCCCAAAAGTTAAGCTTTTGGGGTGCAGTCATATACGAGTGGTATTGATTGTATTTTTGACATCTTACTGACGCCTTATTTTATTAATATGAAAGCGGTTTTGGCAGCAACAATTTATTTTTAAATTCTGAGCTGTAAAAATAAAATACAATTGCCGTATTTGTGTTATAATAAACAGTAAACATCTATTGGAGGTTAATCGTGAGGCTAAAAAAATGTTTTCAAACTCTGGCAATTAGTTGTATGGCATTTTTGCCTTTAAACGCTTTTGCTTCTGATGAACTTATTACAGGGCGCGGTTTGCCTGAAACTTATACAGAAGTAACTGCGCAGAAAACCACTTCCGGTTCAACACTTATTTTTTCTGACAGCCCGGAAATGGTTTACAGAAACGGCGTTTTATACCGTGATACCGTAAGCGGTGATGTAAGAATTTTCTTTCATCATGTAAATGCGATGGAAAACAATAAAAAACTCGCCGTTATACTCAACAACGAACAAATGCGCCCGGTTAAATACAGCGTTGCCAACAACAGCATCGGCAATGCGGGCTGGCATTATTTAAAGGTTGGCAAGGAAACCCAGCAAAAATATTTTTCCGGCGTTCATAATAAAACAGAAGGAAACCTTGGCTTTGGCAACAATACAGAGCTTTTAACCGGCCGCGGCTATGTGCTTGAACCGGCGCAGCTTTTGGTTGGCACTATTGATTTACACACCGACAGACCTGTGCAGGTAAGCGTTATTATGTGCGACGAAAAAACAGATTTGGATTTATACAATGAATACGCACCTGTTCAGCCTATGGACGAGCATCCGTTAAGGGGCACTTTTGACGATGCAGACTGGAATTACACTGTATCTGCACCACTGAATACCGATAACAACAAAGTATATATGCTTGAACTGGCATCTGAAGAACAGGGCTTTGCGCGCGGCAAGGATGGCACAACAGGGAAAGATGCTGTAAACTACGGCAATTACGGCATTGTATATTCTGTTAATTTTACAATCAGCGGCAATAAACCGGCGGCAATGTATTTAAATCCGCTGGGCGGTTTGTTTGCCGGTTACGGCGTGCTGAAAAAAGCCGGTGAAGAAAAAATTCTGCCTTTGCCGCAGGATAAAGTGGCAATAGGCGACAGTTATGACGATTTGCTTAAACTTGGCGTTTTGGAACCGGGAACATACAGCTTTATCTGGTCACCGCCGGGTGCTTCCAACCTGCCTGTAAGGCTGTATTGGATGCAGGACGGCAGTTTATAATAAAAATCAGGGGCAGAAATGACTAAACAACAACCACCATTTAAATTAAACGACATTATTGAAGTAAATATAACAGGGCTTGGCAGCAGCGGCGAAGGCGTGGGCAAGGCTGATGGATTTACGGTTTTTGTACACGGCGCCCTGCCGGGAGAAAAAGTATCCGTAAAATTATTTAAGGTAAAAAAATCCTATGCTTCCGGCAGAATTTTAAACATTTTAGAGGAATCTCCGCAGCGCGTTAAACCGCAATGTGCTTTTTATGAAAAATGCGGCGGCTGTCAATTGCAGCATTTAAACTACGAAGGACAGTTAAATGTTAAAAGGCAGCAGGTTAAAGATGCCATTGAGCGTATTGGGCATATTACCGTCTGCGAAGTGCTGCCGGTGCTGGGCATGGAAAATCCGTGGCATTACCGCAATAAAATGCAGTTTCCGGCAGCTAAAACGGAAGGAAAAATTCAAATTGGCTGCTATGCGGCTTTAACCCATAACGTTATAAATATTGATGACTGCCTTATCCAAAAGCAGGCTAATAACAAAATTATGCAGGTTGTGCGCCAATGGATGCAGCAGTTTAATATTTCTGCTTATGACGAAACTACCGGCAAAGGCGTTGTGCGTCATGTTATGGGGCGCGCAGGGGCTAAAACCGGCGAAGTTATGGCTGTAATTGTTACAGCCTGCTATGATATTCCGCATGCAGGCGAGCTTGTAACAATGCTTAAAACTGAAGTGGAGGGTTTGAAAAGCATTGTGCAGAACATTAACAAAAAGCGTACCAACATAATTATGGGCGCTAAAAACCGTGTTCTGTATGGCAAAAGCACAATTAAAGACAGGCTTGGCAATTTAAAATTTAATATTTCGCCGCTGTCTTTCTTTCAGGTAAACAGCGCGCAGACTGAAAAGCTGTATGCCACAGCGCTGGATTTTGCTGCGCTGAGCGGCAAAGAAACGGTTATTGACTGTTACTGCGGTACCGGTACTATTTCGCTGTATCTGGCGCAAAAGGCACGCAAGGTGTACGGCATAGAAATTGTTGAGCCCGCCATTAAAGACGCCAACGAAAATGCCAAAGCAAATAATATTGCAAATGCAGAGTTTATTTGCGGCGATGCTGCCGTGGAAATGCCGGCGCTGTTAAAAAGCGGAGTAAAGCCGGATACCGTGCTGCTTGACCCTCCGCGCGCAGGGTGTGATAAAAAGGTTTTGGGGGCCATTGCCGGAGTAAAACCTGAAAAAATTGTTTATGTATCATGCAATCCGGCTTCTTTAGCGCGTGATATGGCATTTTTAACGGAAAACGGTTATAAAGCAGTAAAAGCACAGCCTGTGGATATGTTCCCGATGACCAGCCATATTGAAACGGTTGCTTTGCTGATAAAATAATTTTTGACTAATAAATGTAAGAGAGATAAGATATGAAAAATTTAGGTGTGTTGAAAGAAATAAAAGATTTAAGACAAGTATGGCCTCATGAAGCGTTGGATTTTACTCCGTGGCTTGCTGAAGATGATAATATTACATTGCTTGCTGACTCAGTGGGGTTAGAAATATCTGTTGATGAAACTGAATCAAATGTTGGTGATTTTAATGTCGATATATACGCATCTGAAATTGGGACAGATAGAAAAATTATAATTGAAAATCAACTTGAAGAAACTAATCATGATCATTTAGGCAAATTAATTACATATGCTTCTGGTAAGTCAGCAGATATTATTATTTGGGTAGTTAAAAAAGCACGTGAAGAACATCGTTCTGCTATTGAATGGCTTAATAATCATACTGATGAAAATATAAGTTTTTTCCTTATAGAAATTAAATTATATCAAATTGGTAATTCTGAACTAGCTGTAAAATTTGAAGTTATAGAAAAACCCAATGATTGGACGAAAGAAATAAAAAAACAAACAAATTCATCACCTTCACTTCAAGCAAGGTATGATTACTGGATGGCATTTAATGATTATGCTTTTTCTAATAAAAATTTCGCAAAATATTTTACTCAAAGAAAAGCGAGTACAAATCACTACATGACGTTTAGTTTAAATTCATCAGCGTGTCATCTTGGAATATTACAAGTTCGTAAAGATAAAAGTATTGTTGTAGAGTTATATATTACAGATGATAAAGAATTATACAAATTATTTCTATCTCATAAAAATGATATAGAACAAGAAGTAGGATTATCTTTGGATTGGCGAGAATTGCCAGATAAAAAGGCTAGCCGTATTTTAGCAATTCATAAATCTAATTTTGAAAATAGAGATGAATGGGTAAAACAGTTTGATTGGATTATAGATACTGCTATTAAGATGAAGAAAGCTTTTCAGAAATATTTATGAAACAATAATAAAATAAAAAGCAGCAGGTTACCAAATTAAGAGTACAGTATTACTTTTATAATTTGGTACATGCTGCTTTTTGTTTATTAGTTTAAATATTATAGTTATTTGCCATCAAAAATACTGCCGCTTTCCAGCAATTTGCTATCGTAAATTGCCGGTGATTCGCCGGGATTTGTTAAATGTGGCGTTAAAATCATAATAACTTCGGTTTTTGTTTTGCTGGTGGTGCGGTTTTTAAACAGTTCGCCTAAAAGCGGAATGTTTGATAAGAACGGTACTTTTTGCAGCCGTTTTTGTTCTTCTTCATTGATTAAACCGCCTATTACAAGAGTTTCACCATCGCGCATCCTTACGGTAGTGGTGGCACTTCGGCTGGTTATTTTGTAGTTTTTAAGTTCGGAAATAAGCGTGGGGGTGCTGACTTCCGTATGTACTACTGAAGTTATCATACCGTCGTTGCTAACTATCGGCGTATATTGCAGTTTAATACCGGCGTCAACGTAATCGGTAGTATTTGTAGTAACGGAATTTTCTATTTTTTCCGTGGTAACAGGAATATGATCGCCTATAAATATGCTTGCTTCACGCCCGGGTATGGTTATTATGCGCGGTGTTGCCAGAATTTTGGCTTTGCCTTTGGCAAAAAGGGCGTTTAAAGCAGCGTTAAAACGGAATTCATAATTAGCGCCAAAATGTACTACGCCGCCAAAATTTTCGTTATCAGAATCATCGCTATCATCGTCATTGCCGTAGTAATTGCTGTTTTGCGGTATTTTATCCCAGTTCCAGCTGATGCCGAGGTTTTCGCTGTCTTCGCGGTTTACCGCAATTATTTTGGCTTCAAGTGTTACCTGCTGCGTGGCAGTATCAAGTGCGGCTACTGCGCTGCGCAGGCGCATTTCATCGGTGGGGGTGCCGGTAAAAATAATGCTGTTGGTAACAGTATCGGTGCTTATTTTGCTGTTGGTGCCAATAAGCGGTGCCAGTGCCGTTTTAAGTTCTTCCGCTTTGGCGTAGTTCAGTTTAATAATACTGGCCGTATCGTTAAATTTTTCCATGCCTGCGGCAGAGCCAACCAGTATAACATCACCGGTAAGGCGGTAACTTAAACCTTTGGCAGCAGTAATTATACGCAGTGCGGTGTCAAAAGGCACGTCTTTAAGGTTAAGCGTAACCGTGCCCTGTACGGAACTGTCGGCAACAATGCTTTTGCCGGAAAGTGCTGCAACAGAAGCGAGTACATCGCGTACCTGGCCGTCGCGCACGTTAAGCGTAATACCGTTTGCATAAGCCAAAGGCGAAGCCGCAGCTAACAAAGTAGTTAAAAGAGCAGTAAAAATTTTAGTCATGGGCTGTTCCTCCGGCTTTTAACATAAGCGTTTGGGAGCCTTTTTCAAGCAGTACGCTGTTTGGGGTGATGTCGCGTACGGTAAAGCCGTTTATTTTGCTGCCTGGCTGATAGTAATTGCTTTGCCCTGCAAATTCCATAATTGCCATGGTGGTGCTGCCGTTTTGCACTGTTCCTTTTAAAACAGGGGTTAAGGCGGCAGTTTGGCGTTTAATATCCGGCGCGGCCGTAGCCAGAAATGGGTTGCGCTGCGGTTTGATGCTTTTAGCAGCCGGCGGCAGTTGAATGGGGGTATAAACTGCATGGCTGTTTACCTGCGCATGTTTTTGCGCACTGTCTGCAAGCGTAAACTGCAAAGCGCTTAAAATCAGCATTGTGCCTGCCGTTACGCATAAAATAAGCGGCGGGCGTTGTAATTTAATGTGTTCCAGAAGCTGTTCCTCCAATAAACCTCCGGTATCCGCAATTTCGGTTCAATATTATACCATAAAAATTTACTTGAAGATATTATTTTTGCTGGTTATAATAATAAAGCTGCAAATTTTTGTAATGGAGAGAAAAAGTTGATAATACAAACCGAACGGACATTGTTTAAAAAAGATGAAAACGCTGATGCCGTAAAGGCGGCTGACAGCCTTATTGCCAAAGCCGCTGCATCCGGCGCGAGCGATATACATATAGAGCCGGGAGAAAACAACGCGTGTGTGCGTATGCGTATCGACGGCGTTCTTTACAAAGAAGCCGAAATGAATAAAACGCTTATGCAGGCGGTTGTTTCGCGCGTAAAGGTGCTGGCTGGCATGGATATTGCCGAAAAACGCCTGCCGCAGGATGGCAGCATTAAGCTGGAACTTGACAGACGCAATATTGATTTGCGTATTTCTTCGCTGCCGACTATTTTAGGAGAAAAAATAGTTATACGTATTTTAGACAGGGAAAAGTTTGCCCTGAATTTGGATGAACTAAATTTTACACCGGAAAATTTAGCGCTTTACCGCAGGCTTTATAATTATGGCAGCGGTATTGTGCTGTTAACGGGGCCGACCGGCAGCGGCAAAACCACAACGCTTTATGCCACGCTGGCAGAGCTTAACAGCAGCGAACGCAATATTGTAACCATAGAAGACCCTGTGGAATACCGTATTAACGGCATAAGCCAGGTTGCGGTAAACGAAAAGGCCGGGCTGACTTTTGCAAGCGGGCTGCGCAGCATTTTGCGGCAGGACCCGGATATTATTATGCTTGGTGAAATACGCAGCCTTGATACGGC
>ERZ780214.363-NODE-363-length-22373-cov-8.94484_pt1 | contig 22373 bp, 20 predicted proteins | sample MGYA00510976_ERZ780214 | MGnify/ENA primary metagenome ERZ780214 (study PRJEB29588, sample SAMEA2154920) | human gut metagenome | biome: human gut; feature: human-associated habitat; material: faeces | place: Denmark | collected 2008/2010 ... | reverse complement strand
GAATGTGCCCCTGTGACAAGCCGTTTTCATTGGGGTACATTCAGCCCTTGGCTTCCATTACAATTCACTTATTATCAACCTCTAAAACAAAATTCCAATGAGTTCAAGAACAAAGAAAAACACCTGGACACTGATTCTGAAAGTAATTATCACCGTAGCCACCGCCGTTGCCGGCGCACTCGGCCTGAACGCCTGTATCTGATGATCATGAGAACCATCACCCTGATTATTATCCACTGCTCCGCCACCCCTGAGGGGCGGAGGCTGGATTTTGAGACTTGCCGCCGGGACCACATCCGCCACCGGGGCTTCACGGACATAGGATATCATTTCTATATCACCCGTGACGGAGAGATTCACCGCGGACGACCTCTGGAAAAGGTGGGAGCGCATTGCAAGAACCATAACCGGCATTCTATCGGCATCTGCTATGAGGGAGGACTCTCGGCGGACTGCACATCTGCCGATACGCGTACTCTGATGCAGAAGGGAAGTATGCTGGCACTGCTGCGCGAGCTGCGCCTCCTGTTCCCCAAAGCGTTGATAGTGGGACATCATGACTTGAATCCCGTGAAGCCGTGCCCTTGTTTTGATGCTGTGAAGGAATACCGCTTTTAAGGGAAGCTTTCTCCAAAGATAGGGTTTCCAATGAGAACCGTTTGTTTTCAAAGAGGCTTCTTCAAAGATAGGGTTTCCAATGAGAGCCGTTCGTTTTCAAAGAGGTTTCTCCAAAGATAACGTATCCAAGGTGGCTTTCTCCAAAGATAGCGTCCCTTTCCTCCGCTTTGATTTCCTGACCCTTCATTCAACTAATCTTTTCATTTAACAATAATAAAAATGAACTATCTGATAAACCAACTCATGACCGTGGACAAAGCCTTCTACCGTCATTATCTGGAAATGCTGCTCACCCTGAACCGCATCCAAGCCCTCACCCCCTGGCAGATGTCCATGCTGCTGTGGAGAGCCAAGATTTTCCATATACAGGTGCTCTACCCCGAACTGCTGCGCATCAGCCTGTGCACGGAGCAGGAAAAGGACGAGATACGCTTTATGAAGGGATGGAAACTGAAAGAGCTGGAGAAAATAATGCCCGCATGGCAGCGACGGCAGTGCGAGGAGATAAAACGGGAACGGTGGAGAGGATTTTAATGGCTAGCGGTTAATGAGGAATGACCAGTGATCACTGAGGAATGACCAGTAATCAGTAAAGCCTGCCGGCAACATGATCTACTTGTAAGCAACTTTTAAAGGGGGTATGTCAAAATAAAATAACTACTCCGAGAAGTTACAGACTGTAACTAAAAGCCTAAAAGGCGAGTGTCAAAACTCAGATTTTGAAAACATGAACTTACAATCTGAAATTTGAGCATCCTAAAAGACTAAAGAAAGGGTCGTATCATTACTCCATACAGAGCTTGATACGATCCTTTTACGTGTTATAATTACTATCTGTAACTTTTCGGGGCTGTCCTTTTTGTTTTGACATCTCCCTTCTCCTATCCCCAAGTTATTCAGGAACAGCAACATTCAACTACTTCATTCCCCCTCATTAAACCCCAGGCCCTGCTGTTCGGGCTTCAGCTTCTCTGTCAGGAAATTGGTATGCTCCCACTTCGGTTCGGGCGGATTATGATCCAAGGTCCTCTCCTCGGTAGGAGTGTAGCGTCCGTTGTAAGTGCTGAAGGCGAAAAAAGCATCTCCCGGTCCGCCCAGATGGTCGAAACGTACCTTGGCCACACGCACCAGCACCTGCCCCAGCTCATCGTTACGGTCTACCACCATTCCATAATCCGTCTTGTTGAAAAAGGCCGCCGAGCCGTTGATATCATACAGCGTGGGCACAGGCCAGCGTTTGCTTCCCGGTTCGCGGCGCAATTTGGTGGGGTGCGCCACCAGAATGAGCAACACCTTGTGCTTCACGGCAAAATTGGAGAACTCGTCGAAGATGCGGCTGATGTACTGCGTTTCCGTCTCCCAGTCGGGAATCTGATGCTCGAAGCGGTTGAAGGGGTCCACCACCAGCACCTTCACTCCTTTCCGGCTCACCAGTTGGGCGGCAATGCGGAGCACACTCTCTACCGAGAAGTCCTCTTTCGGCATAATGGAGAAGACACTCTGTGCCAGGTAACGGATGGCCTGTCCGGCTTCCGGCAACGGCATCCCCTTGTGTTCGAAACGCTTGCCCACCACGCGGCGTATCAGCTTGCGGTAGTGATAGGCCAGCGGGGTATTCTCCGGGCTGAAATAGCCCACCTTCCAATCGTGGCGCAGGAGCAGGCGCATGGCAATTTCGTCCACAAACTCGCTTTTTCCGCTGCCGGGAACGCCTGTGACCGTGAGCACAAAACCACGCTCGAACTTGATCAGACGGTCCAGATTCTCCAATCCCGTATCGGCTCCCTCCGGCATTCCGTTGTAATAAATATCCATCAGCGTATCCCATTCGTCCATGGGGCAGAAGACTCCTTCCAACGGGATTTCCGCCGCCTGCTCCACCTGCTGGCGGAGCCTCGGAAGATCGTACTTCAACAGATACTCGTTGGCATCCTTGCAGCCTTCTCCCCAGGCCACCACCTTGCAGCGGTCCACGCCCAGGCGGCGCACCAGTTCGTCGCGCAACTCCACTCCGCGCTTGTCGGTATCCATGGCCAGGATGATTTCCGCCTTGTCATCGAAGTGCGACTCCACGAAGCGGTCCAGCCACTGAAGGTTCGCGCCTCCGGCTCCGTTGGGTACGGACACCACCTCTTCCAGTCCTGCGGCTATCAGGCTGAGGGCATCTATCTCGCCTTCGGTGATGTAGCACTTTTCCTTCCCTTTTATGGCGTCTATGTTCCAAGGAATCAGCTCGGCTCCTTTCACCATCTTGAAATGCTTTGCGGCATCCCGGAATTTCATGTTTTTCATTACTCCGTCCTCCAGGTAAGGGAAGCAGATGCAGGCTTCTTCCTTGCCGGTCTGCGGCAGGAATTCCAAGCGTTCCTCTATCTTCATCCTTGTCAGGACGTCCATCGGAATACCTCGTCTGCCGACCATGTATTCCATCATTTCTCCATTCATAATTTGTTTGTTTTTATTGATTACCGGGCATACGTAATGTACAGGCGGTTGCAGGGGGATGTGAGGCTTGCGTTGCGACGTGTTATGGTGCTGCGATGCTGCATCGTGGTGCTGCGACGTGTTATGGTGCTGCGATGCATCCTTCTGCTGTTTCTGCCGTTCCCGGTCTTGTTGTTTCTGTTCTCTTTTCCACATCTCGTCCTCGTTCCACGCTATGGCGAAATCACAATGAAAGCATTTCGCCCATCCCCCTTCACGGGTGATATGCACACTGAACGAAGGATCTTTGGGATTGCTTCGCGTTGCGGAACATTCGGGACAAGGCATACGGAAATGGTCCTTTCTGCGCGGCAGGCTTTTCAGCCACCGCACATAATCTGCATGTTCTTCGCGCGTCATATCCAGCTCTGTTTCAGGTTATCCCAGGTGGCACGTCCGTTGGGGCGCGGGGGTGCATCGGCAGGAAGAGGAACTCCGCAATACGAACGTTCGCCGGTCAGCGGATTGTACGTTTCGTAGGGCGAGAGCGAAGTCGATTCATTCTGCATCCGGCTCCTTTCTTTCAGCTTTTCTTCCAGAAAAAGACGGGTGGGCCTTTCTCGGCGGATGTAGTTGGCGAAATAAGCTTCGGCTTCGGACACGGAAGTGATTCCTCCTGTGTTTCCTTGTGCCACGACATGTTTCTTGAACAGATCACGAATAAAAGAAAGATTGTTCAAAAAGAGTTCTTTCAAACCTGACATCATCCCCACAGCCTCCAGCCAACTCTGAGTAATGAAAGCTTCATTGATGCATTGTTCCCATCGGGGTATCGTTTCGGACAATTCGGAAAATCGGGGAAGTTTATCAACAGCAGCAACAGCAATTATTTCTTTTTCTTTGTTATTGTTGTTTTTCTTCTCTCCTCTATTCTTTTCTTCTCTTATAAAGCTTTGCTTAAAGCTTGCTTGCAAATTCTTTCCATAATACTCATTATCAACACTTTGAATCACATTTTTGACTGAATTTTCATTTGTATTTTTTGCAGTCGTATTTTTCATACTTTCCGCACTACTTTTCACGTTGCTTTCCGTGCTGTTTTCCTTGTAGATTTCCTTATTATAATCCGAATGGATTGGCTTGCTGCTCTCCATGCAGACAGTCTTGTTACTATCTACATTCCTGCTTTCCATATAAATTCTCTCCTTGCTATCCATACTGGGTGCACCACTGCTTTTCAGGTAGACTTCCTTGTTATTATCCATGCAAGGTACACCACCACTTTCCATGTAGGCTTCCCCGTTATTATCCACGCAGAACGCATCACCGCTTTTCAGGTAGGCTTCCCCGTTATTATCCACGCAGGGTGCATCATTACTTTTCATGTAGACTTCCCCGTTATTATCCATGCAAGGTGTATCACCGTTTTTCAGGTAGACTTCCCCGTTACAATCCACGCAAGGTGTATCATCGCTTTTCAGGTAGGCTTCCTTGTTATTATCCATGCAAGATGTATCATCGCTTTTCGTGTAGATTTCCTCGTTACGATCCATGCAGGACGTATCACCGTTTTTCCCTTCGTTGATTCTGCCCCTTCCTATTGTAGACGCAGTTGCTTTTGCAGATGCTTTCACCGTACTTTTCTTACTGCTTCTCCCTCCCTTACTGCCGGCAGCGGCACGTTGCTCGGAAAGTTTGCTCTGATATCCCATCACCTCGTCCAGATACAGACATCGGAAATACCCGTCCTCTGTAATGAGAAACAAATCGAAGTCCTTAATAAGATGTTGCAGATTTTCCACGGTAGCTCCCCACTGATCGGCCAGCAAATCCAGTTCGTTAAAATCATGTTTGTATTCCTGCTGTTTTCGCAGAAACAATATCGTTTCAAGATACAACCCCAGCCCCATGCATTTCATGTCGGCATTCAGCTTCATCATTTTGTAATCCGACATCAAGCTGCAATTCAGCCGGATAAACTGCTCTGTATAATCCATTTCTTTTGTGTGTTAGTATAAATATAACGCAAAGGAACGCAAAATATAAATAGGGCGTTGCTCACAAAAACAGGCAATTGTTAATAAATATTTCCTATCTTTGCCGAGACATTTTGTAAGTAGCTATGATTATGCTATTTACAAATTATTATTTAATAATTTAATTTTTAGTAACATGAAAAAAATTTGAGATCATCAGCACTTGCATCAGTAATGCCGTGCGAAGAAGCGATTTAAACCCCAGCAACTTGAACGACAAAGGTGCGATAGGCCGATCCACCGCCACCAAAATTCGAGACGGAAAGATTGTGACTCCAAATTCTTACTTCAAACTGATGAAATGGATGGAAAAGGAGAAACCGGAGGTTTACAAAGAAGCCATGGAGCACATCCTGAAAGAACTGGGCAAGCTCAAAATGGAAGAGTAACCTCCCGGCTTCCCGGAAACGGGAATTTTCCCCGGTAAACGTGGGGAAACGGGAAACCGCCATAGAGCGCCTCTGTATGGAGACTGCCTCTATGGCGGTTTTTGCACCCGGGATGTATGGAATTATAGCTATTTTATTTTCAACTATAAATCCTCCTTTTTTCCAATATATTATTTTTCTTGTGACAGATAAATACAGAATTGTTGAATATTTACAATATTCACTTTAGGAAAATCTATATCTTTCAGCACATCATAATGATGGTCGTTGGTAACAATGTAGTGCGCATTGGCCGAAATGGCACAATCCACAAACTTATTGTCATCAGGATCGACTGTAATCAGATTAAAGTGATAGAATGGAGTTATCAATTCAACAAACGGACTGTTCAATATGGTTTTCACCACATATTCCGCCGTTTCATTGTCGGTAAGTCTTTGCAGAATTTCTATATATTCCTCCAATATTTCATTGGATACACAGAGCTTGTTCTTTCCGTCCACAAAGGATTGCCACAAGACATGGTAACGACTCCTTTGAGGAATGCTTTGAATAAGACAATTCGTATCAAGAACCAACTTAGCCATTGACGTTATTTTAATGAATGAATATCCATTTCAGCTATTTCATCCAGCTTTTTCTGGTCAAGAATTCCCTTATCCCAAAGTTCATCCAACTTTGTATTCATCCGTTTGGAATAATATTGAAAGAGCACCTCTTTCAATTCTTCCAGACCTTCCTGAGATTTATCGTAAGAAAACATTTCCAACAAATGCCTCTGTATGGGGTTGAATACTGTAGTTTCCATAATTATATCGGTTATAAATTCTATGCGAATATAGAATTTATAATGATAATATCCAAAATGTTTCTCATTAATTAACGCCTATGAAATATGACTCGATAAATCTTGCAACAATATCTCCCTTACATCCGATGTTCAAAGTGTTGTAGAGTAAAATCTATTCCGAAGATCCTAATCGGATAATCTTTTTTATCATTTCAGATGGATTTTGAAGTAAATGCCACCGGAGAAATATTTCCCGTTGTTCAATTCGGCAATCAGGTTGATGTGGTCTTTCCAAAGCTGATAGTGTGCCCCGATGTTCACTGTGCGGGCATCATATTCGGCCATCAGATCCAAACCGTTCAAAGCTTTCACCGCCAGGTTGTCTTCCGGCAATAGATTGAATTTGAAATTCACACCCGCGGCAGGCCTTCTGTAATGAGGGAACCAGCAGGCACGGTAATCCACGTATGCAGCGTGAACACCCAGCGTCCCTACCCCGGCGAAACTGAAATGCTTGGTTGCCGCCAGATAATATCGTGTAAAATGATTGTTCTGCATACCGTCCTCATCGAACTTGATGGCCCCACCACCGTATGCTTCATGCGAAGTGGGATCGTCCAAGCCAAGGACTATCTGCGGAGTCCAGGGCTTCCACCAGCCTTCTTTCCACAACCGCAGGCGAGCATTGAAGGCACGGTCCTGATTGGTGTACTTTCCCCAAGACTGTTCCGGAAAATAAGTGGAGCCATGATTTGCATAATTGATGGTACAAGTATACCCCACTTCAAGCCAAGGAAAGATGGTTATGTTCAGATAATAATTGAATGTGTATTTTATCTCATTACTACTGATATACTGCAACGGAACAAGATGTAACACATTCCCGCCCGCCATAAATGTCTTGTCTTTTTGCATCTCGGCAGTGGGGGCATGAAGAAGTCCCGTTGTGCCGTATAGTGCCTGTGCCTGACTCCGTAACGAACTAATCGCAATAAGGCATACTAAAATTAATCGTATTTTTCTACACATTATTATGAGAATTCCATCTATCTTTGCTTCCATGAAACGTTTGCAAGCAATAGTGTTATTAGTATTGAATGGGATGGTCTGGCTGGTGTCTTTCATTAGGCATTCATCTATAACCAATTCTTTTTATTTCAAAATATCTTCATCTTACTAAGAATCCAATGATATAAACAGGCTACAACATACGAAAAAATAAATGAAATAACAGCTATTGCTACCATACCGAAAGTTTCCAACTTATACAAATAATAAAAAGTACAACTAAATACCAACATATGTACTAAGTACCATTCATAAGAAATCTTATTAGTCAGTACAAATAACCCATTAATAGGCTTTATATGTAATTTATATATAATCAACAATGTGAACAAATATCCAATCATAGAAGGTATATCATTATATAGTTTCCAAATACCTCCTTTTAACCCGGCCACTCCTGTAAAAGCAACACATAGTATACAAACAGGAACTAATATCTTAAAGTTCAATAAATTGACTATTTCAGAATTAAGTTTATAGCATTTAGCTAAATACATGCCTAAAACAAATTCCCAAAGATATTGTAAAAAGAAACTATTCCATACACGTACATCGCTTTTCCCAAGCATCGCTACAATAGTAGCCCACAACATACTTATTAGCAAAGCATAAATCACCCCGATCGATTTATTAAACAATTTCAACAAAAAAGGCCATATCAAATAAAATTGAATTATTGTTGAAACAAACCACATCTGCCCTCCAAAAGAATTCTCCAAATCATTAAAAAACATTTTAAAGAGAAATATATGACTAAGTATTTGGAGAAGTTTATCTGATGAAGTATTATAAAAGGGAATCAGAGCACTTACCAATATAATTATTATGTATGGCAAATAAACTTTTAAAAAACGTCGTTTTAAAAATTGACTATAAGTAAGCGGTTTATTTAAGTATGATAAATAAAGCCCAAATCCACTACACAAGATAAATACATGTACTCCTGCTCCACCAAAAGATGAAGCAGCCATTAAAAACGGAGGTATCGGATAACTTTGCAACAAATGCATCAACACAATGGTAAAAATAGAGAATCCTCGTAAAAAATCAATAACTTCTAATCGCTGCAGCATAGTAACTTATTTAATTCAACTTTTCGACAGTCTGAGAGAAACTTAAAATTAATAATATGATAAAATTATTTTTATATTTATTGTTCTGCGACTTTAAAATATTCAAGTATATCTTTACATCTTTCCAATAAATACATAATATCCATAATATCTACACCTGCTTCCGTAATCAAAGGCGTTACAACAAAGCATAACCAAATTAATCGCATTTTTCTACCCAGTATTATGAGAATTCCATCTATCTTTGCTTCCATGAAACGTTTGCAAGCAATAGTGTTATTAATATTGAATGGGATGGTCTGGCTGATGTCTTTCATTCTGCTCCTACCCGTTGTTTCCTTACATAGTTTATGGAAACTATGCAAAAGGATCTTTGTAAAGCCCCAATAATTGTTTGGCAAAATAATAAAAGAACTGAATATCATCTATAAAATAGCGTCTGAACAGTCGCTTGGGTTCTTTCAGAAAGCGATAGAACCATTCCATCGCCAAGATTTGGAATATTCTAGGAGCACGTTTTATATTACCTGCTTCGAAGTCTATGGTAGCGCCAAGAGCCATAAATAATTTCACACCGGACATACGGCTACGGTATTTTGCTATCCACTTTTCTTGCTTGGGTGCACCAGCACCAACCAACAATACAGTAGCTCCACTTTCATTGACAATATGTATCAGTTCTTCACACTCCTGTTCGTTCTTCTCGAAACCGTAAGAGGGTGAATGAGCACCGACCACTATTTGCCTCCCTACTCTCCTGTTTATATTCTCCATCGCCTTTTTAGCAACTCCTTCGGCTGCTCCTAACAGAAAAATTTTACAATTAGGATTATTGGCATGATAGTTATAGAATGCCGTAAAGAAACTGCTTCCCGGAATAGCCATCGGTAAGGATCGCTTTAACAGTTTTGATGCAAGATAAAGGATCTGGCTATCGCATACTATCCATTCCGCTTGCTGGTAGATGTCGTAAAATTCTCTGTCATACTGGAGTTTTATTAGGTGGTCGAGGTTGGGGGTATAGAGTACACCTTCGGCCATTTGCTCTAACAACTCTTTTTGGGTGAGAGAAAAGATTTTTATATTAAGAATATGAATTCTTACCTTAAATTCCATCAATCTGTGTTTTATTTTTTACAATTCTTACTATTATCAAATTCAAAATAGCATAAAATCAAGAGCGGATTAATAAGATAACTTTCATAATTATATCAATGGTTCCAACCCCAAAGAGCATACAAACTTTGCTCAAGTGTTTTTGTAAAATCAGACTTATGCCATTATTTAAAAATAGAATCCATAACACTGAGCCACTTATATACATAAGAATTCCTATCAATACCCATTCTCCCAATAGATTCTTTAGCATCATCTCCCTCTATTATACATCTTTGAGGATTTTCAATGTAATACATCATCGCTCTTTTCAAAGACTCTACCGATACGTTCTCGCATATGTATCCGTTACATTGATGTTCTATTATTTCTGGCATACCTCCTTTATTAAAAATAATACTCGGTTTTCGAAATGCTTTAGCTTCCACCAACACATTTCCCAACGGTTCTTCATAGACAGAAGGAGTACAAGAAACATCTATATTGCTATAAAAAGTTTCTATATTTGTTATTTCATCAAGAAAATGAATATGTTGTGATTGAGGAGATTTATTAAGCAGAGATTTAATCTTCCCATAATAAATAGGATCTGTTTTTGTATTTCCTCCTATATATAATTCCATATTATAACCTTTTTCCAATATTTGCAAACTAGCTTCTACCAATAAAAGAACCCCTTTGTCTTCTACAATACGTCCTAAATATCCAAAAACAACATCATTACCAGTCTTACTGATTTCTACTTGCTCAGTATTATTAGAAAATCTGTTTGGAGGAAAATTATAAATAACAACATCCTTAGGGTTAAATCGTCTTCCAGATTCAAGCAATTTCTCTTTTATAAAATTAGAAACAGAAACGACAACAGATATTTTTTGTACCACAATTTTTCTCCATAACCATGAATAAATTCTAACAGCAAAACCTTTATCTTTCTTACGATAGCTAATTGGAGCATCTCCCATCCTAAATAATATTCGAAGTTCTTTATGGAAAAAAAGAACGGGAAGAAGATATATAAAAACTATTTCTGTAGGAATTAATAATACATCTGGTTTTTGTGCAGCCAATAGCATAGAAATCCTTAAATTAGAATATATTACAGCTATAACATATTTTATTCCTCTCCATGTACCATAAATATTCCTAGGAAAAAAAATAGGAATACACCTAAATTTATTTATTTCTTGCTTTAATCTTTCCGATGCATCTTTATTATAAAGTATAGTTATATCATAACCATGCTCTTCTAATGTTTTGCAAACTTCTATATTAGATAATTCTTTTCCATATACATCTTTACTATCTAATACTGCAAAAATTTTTTTCATGATATTACCTTCTTTTATCTATCAAACTCCACATAAAAGTCAAACTTCGATCTATCAAATTACTACACTTTGATTCTAAAATATTTTGAAGAGGAATTCTCACTATTTTATCTAGAGCTATACTAATAACACATATAGACATACATAATAACAAAAATAACACTGGAACTTGAAGTCCATTAAAACAAGTATAAATCTCACGTACATAGTGATGGTAGATCATGGATGTATACTGATTTTCATGAAAAAGATATATGGAAAAAGATGAACTTGCTAAAAAGTTTATCCATTTCTTTTTTATCTTTATCTTAGAAAATAACAAAATTAAAACCACACATTGCAATATCAAACCAGGTCCTTGATATGCAAAAAATACCCCTCTGTAAGCTCTTGAAAAAGAAACAGGAACTAAAAAAGTACCTACCGAAATAATAAAAACTATAAGTATATAAGCAGTAAAATTCTCCTTTAATGTAGCCAAATACGGCAAATTCATATTGAAATCATTTAATCTTCTTAATAGATTTCCTGTTAAATACAATCCTACGAAGTACACTATACTTTTACCTCCATTCACTACATCACTTTGCCATACAAGTCCCCACCATATTATTGCAAACAGATTTATCAACACAATAGCGCAATGTTCTTTCAACGACATGTTCTCCACTAAATTAAGAACAGGAGCTAATAACATCAACCAAAAATAATATGTTATGAACCATCTGCCTCCGGTATGGCTGAAGGGAAACCATTGCATCATAAAATCTTTTAAGATAAACTCTTCACCTAAAAATAATACTGATATTCCATAGCACATTAAGTACCATAAAAAACAATACAAATAGAAAGAAATTAATTTTCTTATTGAAAGTTTTATAGTCCAATACCCAGAAATTAGAATAAATACAGGAACACCTATGTGAAATATGGTATATCCCAACAAAATCCATCGGTTTTCCGTATCTATCCCAGCCTTAACAGATGAACAAAAATGATACAAGACTATGAATATCATCGCTATAAGACGAAGTAATTCAAAATTAGATTCTCTTTCTTTTTTTACTAATACCATAAATTTTCTTAATAAGTTTTCCAATCTTCTGGAAATATATGAGGATTCCCGAATTCCGAGTTTATCCACTTTGTAGGATAATAGACCAACTCCTTTTTACGCCCCAACATAGCTCCCCAATAGCTAAATGTACTATTTGCTATTATTGCATATTTACACTGGCTCATTAGAAACATATCCAATGGACTGTTCTCACCTGTATTCCAATCTATAAAATAAGCATCATTAAATGGCAGATTCTTTTTTACCCATTCTATATCATCTGAAAAATAAAAAAATTTCGGATGGTCTACGCGTTTCTTAATATCTTCTATTGATTTATTATAATATTCCACAGGACAAGTTCCTTCAAATCTTGCTATATATTTAGGAGATAAATAATCGCCTCTACGCACATGTATGAATATAGATTCAGATTTTCGAATGATTTCCAATGCCTGCTTATTTTGAAAAGACAATGATTCTTCATCTATTTTCCATGTGATCCAATTATATTGAGGTATATATTTATTAGAAAGTTTAAAAGCAAAATAAATCAAAGCATTTTCATTTATGCACAACCGTTGATTTAAATCTAAAAATCTGTTTTTTGGACACAAATGCTTAACTATATACATTATTCCCGTCAAGAAAGTAGCTTTCCAATGCGATTGAGGAAGAATAACATTAAACCATTTATTAATCTCAAGACCATAATGTTCTGACAATTTTTTATGATTATATATTCCATAAAAATTTTGTTGGGGAAACTTATCTTTTATCCAACAATAAAAAGCATATCCAAATATTTGATTACCTAAACCTCCTGTAAATACCAATATTTTCATATCAACAAAAGCATTCAACTCAATAATTAACTGTTAATAATTTATCTAAGACTTTTAATCCTTTTGTATACATATAACATAAAATATTTAAAGGAAAAAGAGGATAATCACCCAATTCAAAGGAAATTGTATCTAAATCAAAAGCAAGGAAACGCAATTTTTTATCACTTATAAATCTACCTGCAATATAACCTCCTTTTCTGAAAGTATTCAACTGACGTAATTCATAGACGCCAGAATAATGAGTCATACAATAATTACCATAAGTTTCAAATTCTGAAAAAGGATTGTGCGCTTGAGGATTAGTTGCATTTATTATTTTTTGTACCCAGTTTTCTCCTTTTATATGAGAATTGCTTATTTCATCAATTAAAGATTTCATTATACTTGTTTTAAAAACCATATGTTCGGTAATAAATGAAAAATCATTAAAAGGTTTTAGATGTAATAAATTAAATAAAGTTTCGAAATAAGGTATATGCCTTTCTTGCTTCTGTGAAAACAAAGGATGTTCATCTCGAAAAAAAGACAATCTCCTCAATGGTATAGTATCAGCATCCCATGATAAATAATAGTCACATTTACAATAAGGACTAAGAGAAAATGCCATTTTTATAAACTGTTGTAAGAACCATCCTGAACGTTGTGCCACAGAAGTGTGCATTTCCAAATATTGTTTTACCAATGAATATGAAAGATTACTTATTAATTTATCTTCATCCAAAATTTGACAAATAGGTTCTTCTTTTATTTTATTAGAAATAAAACGACTCTTTTTAATATTCGTAATTATAAAAATGGAACTAGGGTTTATATTCTTTATAATATAAGGTATTGTTCGCTCCAAGAAAAAATAATCTTTAAAAGCAACGGGTATAATAACATCAAACTTCATCATAATAACTTTTTTAGATTTCGTTGCCGACTCTGAACTGTAAATTCAATTATGTACATCTTCATTCTCCTTTTCATTTTAAAATATCAACATTAATAATTAATTTTTCTCATCTTTAATGATATTCAGAGTTCAATTTTCACATACTCTCTAAATATTCGATTTTATGACGAAATTATCTTTAAACTAATAGAGAACATTTCATAATTATATGCCATATTCAATAGTATTATATAAATAAGTTCTTACATTAAAAAATCTTATTTATACAATATCTTACCCTAGTTTTAAACTTTGTATAAAATAAAGGGATAAAAAAGAAATGCAGACATTCTACATATTTTTTCCATCCTATTTCTATTGGATGCAATAATAGTTCACCAGCTTTCTTATGAATCATCTTTCGATATTCATCATAAAAAGATTTAAACTCTTTTGTAAAAATCATTCTCCTAGAAAAGAGAATTGTACACTTCAAGCAGTCAAATATTTCCGCTCTGTATTTCCACTTATCTTTTTCCAAAACACGATTTTCACAAAAAACTTCTAATTCATTATAGATTTTTATCAAGTCATAATTCATTTTCATCTTTCGTGATGACATTATAGACCCTCCATCTCGAAGCAAATAGCAATAAACAGGTTTTCTTAATACATAAACACTCTCTGCTAAATAAAGCATTTTATAACCAAACTCCCCATCCTCATGGCAAACTCCTTCCATAAAAAAAAGATTATTATCAAGTAAAAACTGCCTACGAAGAATAAACCGCTGAGTAGCGCCACAACGATTTCCTGAAAACATATATTCTTTACCTGTATATACTTTCTCATTAGGAGAGTATTCTATTAGCTTTTTACTTGAATTTTCTTTTTTTGTTAGTAACACAGTAGCAAATACATCAAATCCCAGATGGTTACTTAGTACTTCAAATACTTCTTCTATGGCATTTGGAAGTAAAGTGTCATCACTATCAACAAACCATATATAATCACCACGTGCCATCATTAATCCAGCATTGCGAGCAGATGACAATCCCCCATTTTCTTTATTAATTATATAAATTCCCTTTAGGTCTTTTACCGCAGTCTCAACAATGGACATTGAATTATCAGGAGTGCCATCATTAACCAATATCACTTCAACCTCATCTGCGTTTTTCCGTTGATTAAGAACACTTTCAACACAATCTTTAATATATTTTTCTACATTATAAATAGGAATTATTATCGACAATATCATAAATAAAAGATTTTATAATCTATCTAAGTGAACTCATAGTACTCAGCTTATTTATTAACCGACTAGGATATTTTGTCATACACCAATAAAGATATTCTAAGCTAGGGATTCTACTCAAAATAGGATAACGCATTTTTACTTTTAAAATTTTTTCTTTTATCCCCTTTAATCTATAATCTCTATTTGTTGTAATAGAATGATTACGCAATAATTCATCATTTGGCAATGCACTTTTAAATAGTAACTCCCATTCTTCAATTACAACATCAAATGAGAAATTATTTTTTATATATTCATAAGTTTCTTCATAATGGTTATCTTCCTTCTTTAACAATTCCACTACCACTTTTGATAAATCTGTTGTTGAATCATATAAAATACCATTTTTAACCGTATCCAAATACCCAGGACATCTTTTTGTAGCAACAAAACATCCCATTAATTGCATTTCTACAGCCGTGCAACCAAATGTTTCAGTTTTTCCATTAGGATTAGGTACGCCCACCTTTGAATTTATCAATATATCATTCTTTTCTTCACCCATGATACCCATAAAGTGTACTGAAGGCAATAATTTCCCATTCTCCAATAAAAAATGCATAAATTTTCTTTCATAAGCCTCATCCGCTATCCCCCATTTCCCTAAACGCAAAGATCTGTCATACAAACGTCCACTTCCTATTACGTATAAATTTGCATCTGGAACACTTTTCAATATATCTTTCCAAGCTCTAGCTAAATAATAGAACCCTTTACACTCTATTAAGGATCCTATATACACGACATTATTGCCTCTATTTTTAAACAGAGATAATTTTGATTGATATTTAGCATCTATATCTGTTGAAATCGCATTATATATATAATCAGACTTATAGAATGCCATATCATCACAATACAATTCCATTTGTTCTTTACCTACAGTAATTAAACGAGCAATATTAATATTATCTCGATAAAAAGATAATTCACCTTCTACAAAGTTGTGACACCATATCACAAAACGTGTTTTTCCTTTATATGGCTTTAATATTGTATGCAGGCCTGAATTATGTTTAACAACTAAATAATCTACAGATAAAAAATCTATAGATTTAAAAACATCATCAAAATTGCGCACCAAAACAACAGGTAATCCCGATAATTCAACTTTTGTTTTTGAATACAATAGAACTTCAATCCCGTTCACACGCATGGACAGCAAGTAGGCTATACAAAGTATCATATGCTCCGACCCACCCATCCCCGGATTAGCACGTAAAATATTAGACAAATCTACATTTGATGCAATATTACTATCTAAATAAAAAGCGACCTTTCTCATTTTAGATTTTCTATTAAAAAATTTCGAGATTTACATTGAAGAGGAAATAATTTTTGCTTAACTTCCATATAGTTAATAGAAGAATAAAAAAAAGAATCAAGATTATGAATAATTCTATCCGTCAATTCTAACGTATCCAATAAATCTTTCAACCTTAAAAATCCTCCTTCATCTATAACATAAAATTCTTTTTCTAATATTATAGATAAAGCCAATCCATGAAAAGAAGTAGTTATTACATATTCTGCATTATTAATATAACCTAATAGTTCTAGAGGGTCCAAACCTTGTTTATGCCTATCACTTAATAAAAAAGGAATAAAGCCAGCATGTATTTCTATTATTTTTAAATTTGTCTTTCGAGATAATAATTCAGCGAATTCACATCCTTTGGCACTCTCACGTAAATGATAAACCAATATATATTTGTCTTCACGCGGTTTCACTGCCATATCTTGATAAAATTTTTTATCATGAAGAAACGTGGGATCAAGTACTACATCCATCGTTTTCTTAGAATATTTTTGTAATTCTAAAGCCAAAACTTTTTCTCTTACTGATATTGCTGTTAAACCATTTAAATATTTTGTCAATAGTTTATATTCTTTTTGATAGTTAGCAAACGAATTAATTTCAGAACTAGCCGCATAAGATATCTTTTTCGAATTCTTTTTTGTTTCAAAATAAAGAAAATAAACGGGATCTAACCCTTTCAATAATGCAGAATTCCAAATTTGATCACTACCACAAATATAAAAATCAAAATCTCTCGGCATTTGCTCTTCATTATATACAGGTAATGTAAATTTAAAATTTCCATTTAAAAAGCTCATATATTTTCGTTTCCTCAGAAGTCTTTGCTTTCGAGTTAATAACAAAAATAAACTATCTCGTACTGAACGATATAATAAACGAGCGCTCTTAAAATTAACATAAAAATGATTATAATCATAGGCCTTTTCAATAGCCATATTTCGATAATCAATTACTACAACATCAAAGCCACTATAAACTAAATAATGATAAAGCGATAATAGCTGTAAAGAAGCTCCAAAATTTTCAGCTCTATGAAAGGTCAGCAATCCGATTTTTTGTTTCATTTCCGCTATGAATTTTAGTTATAAGATATAAGACCATTGTTTGTATAATAAAACTACCTCCACGACAAAATTCTAAAGTAGTAACCGACACTAGTAACAGATAAATAAAAAAGAAATTCAAATAATAATATTCAGGAGGAAGTTTTATGAAAGCAGCTTTTATTGAATATCCAATCATACCAATAACGGCAGGGATTCCTATCATCCAACTTAAACCAACAATTCCCCAATCAACCCATGAAATTAAAGTTTCTTCTCCAATCCATCCCATAAAGTCACCATACTTACTTCCTGAAGCTGGCAATCCACTTCCTAAAAAGAACTCAAAATTATTTTTAAAATGAGAAGTTGTAAAGTAAGCCAACTGTTTCCATCGTATATAATCCTCATTATTAAAATTCCCTCCTTCTTCATTTCTTTCCATCATATTACTCCAAACATTTTGAAATAAATCTGTTTGAGTAAATAAAATCATAAGTAAAAAAATCAACAAACCATATTTAATTGTTTTCTTAGAAAATCCATTATATTTCAACAACAAACCTAAAATACATATACTAATTCCTGCTAACATTGTTCTAAATCCCATCATAACTAAAGGAATTAAAAAGAACAACAATAATAAAAGACAATACTTATTTTTAAACACAAAATATTTATTCAGACACTGCAATGCTCCCAATGCTGCCAAAACAGAACCATTCATTCGTATTCTTTTTTGTTCTACTGAGTTATTTAACTCATCCAAAGCTCCAGCAAAAATAGGCGTTGGATATAAAATATATTGAGCTATATAACACACACTAAATAAGATGGCCAACATCAAAATACATTTTTCCACTTGCTGTATAGTATACTGTCTAGTATTCATAAAAAAATAAAAGAACAAAAAATAAATACCAGATGAAGCACCAATAGTCTTAATTATTGGCTGATGCCTAAAAATAAAGCAAGAAATGATAGAGATAGAAAGACCTATAGCAATAAATAATATCCCTCGCCCAAACATCAACTGCTTATATTTTATAACTGAAGACACAGAAAAAAAGCAAAGTATTATAAATAATAAAGTCCCTCTGCCAGAAAAATTCAAAGCATTGATTCCAAAAAAATGCAAGTAAATTAAAGTAATAAAAACAAGACCAAGAGTTCTTTTCTCCATTATTATAAAAAAAATATTCTTACTATATGTCTTTTCAATACAGAATATAGGCGCATTCTCCAATTGGTTTTGATATATTTTCGACTTACATAAGAAAAGCCATACTTAATAAAATCATTTTTAAATTTCTCGCTTAATGGAGATAATTCTGTCGGTTTCTCCAATTGAGGTTGTAAACACTGAGCTATCGTAATTTTAATGCTATTTATGCTTTCACCTATACAATCAAACCACTCTTTACCTTTTAGAGTATTAACCAACAGTAATGAAACACCTTTATTATCACCATTCAAATTTTTATCTATCTTCTCCCATCCCCAAAAATCAGCTAATGTTATATCTGAAGGTCTATGGATATTTGTAAAATGGCATCTTCCACATGCTGGTCTAAGCATCAAACTTTTATAATAAAGAGCTGTATATGTATAAGCAGATATATATTTATCTCCAAAATTAAAAGACTCCTTATGCTCCCCCCAACCAAATTTTTCTTTATCTCTAAAATTTACTTTTGTAATTTCAAGTCCATACTTATTTTCCATATAATCTAAATAACTATGCCATACAGCGGGAGATGGCACTCCATGACATATAATATCAATAAGATAAAGTTTTTTACGCAACTTATCCCCTACATAAGAATTTAACCCTGAAGTTTGACATGGCGTTCCTGAAAATAAAACCAATAATCCATTTTTTAAATCATTCTTCACTTGACGAAATATTGTATTCATATCGCTTTGGACATATTTACTTCCCTTAAACTCATTTCGTTCTTCTTTAGTTGCTGCACGCTTATGTACGACCCGAAAGTGCTCAGTATATCCCACTCCATAAACAATACCTCCTTGTTCCAATACCCAATCAGACAAAGCAATAAAAGCAGCGCCACTCCGGCTTGTATTTATCTCTTTGATACTCTTATGACGAACAGCATAAGTCAAAGGTTCTCCTAAATTTAAACCTGTATCATAATGAGAATTAAAAGCACACACTTTTTCACATAATCCACATTCCACACATTTATTCTTATCTACTTTAGGATATAAAAAGCCAAGTGCATCGGGAACCATTTTAATAGCATCATGAGTACAAATACTATTACAAGCTGTACATCCACAACAATCTGCTAAATTATTTATCTGTATCATTTTTTTTTAATTTCATACATATTTGTTCAAATTTCTCTATTATATACTGTCTTTCGCGACTATTGCATCCGACACAAAATATAGTGATCAATGTACATATAATAGTTAACGCACTGCTACATAAAAAGAAAAGAAATGATTCTGGCAACCAATAAACAAACAATACCGGAAATATAAAAGCTATTATTGTAACCATTACTACATTCAAATAAACACTTTTCAAATAAGCAATAAAAGAAAGCCCTATCATACCACGGAGCAAATACAAACGTGCTACCAAACAACATTGTGATATGCAAATAGCCACAATCAAAACTGTTTGAGGCATACAACCCATTTTAAGTAAGATATAAGACAAAGGTAGATTTACAAGTTGTAAACCACCTACTATAATCTGATAATTTTTGATATTTCCAGTCGCTAACATCGTAGTTATCAATGGAGTTGAAATAGACTCACTCATAGCAAAAATTAATACTAACTGAACAAACGATACCGTATAATCGGGTACAATATTCAACCAAATCGCTAATATATAATGAGTATTCACCAATATAGGTAGTGACAATATCAAAAGCATGTAATAGGAGAATCGTGCACCTTTAAATATTAAAGTCATCATATATTGATTTTCTCCTCTTGCATAAGATTTTGTAATCTGTGGATTCAAAGCAGTCATAAAATTTACTACAAATTGCTGTACTGCACCACTCACCTGAAATGCTATTCCCCGTGCTGCATTTACAGCCGGACCACAAAATAAATTTATTATGATATTTCCTCCTTGATCCCTCAATATAGCAGAAGACGCCCCAATAAAATTCCATCCGGCAAAATTAAACATTTCTTTTAGCAAATATTTATCAAATACAAAATGATAAGTACATTCTTCAAAATACCTTCTACAATACCCTCCATAAACTAAACGAACAATAAAAGCAACAACACACATCAATATAGCATAGAATACCAATTTATCTATAGGAGAAATAATTATGAGAAAGGCTATAGCTAGTTTACCACCAGCTTCAAGTATACCAATATATGCAAATACAGACATTTTTTCATGAGCTATAATAATAGCATTATATGGTATACTTACCAAATTAATTACAAATGTAATGATAGAAAACTGTAAAACCCAATTAGCAGCAACTATACGCTCATCAGGAATATTCATTTTTGTATTAAGAAACCATACTCCTATTGTTTCAGCAACTAATACAATCAAAAATCCAAGTACACATTGGATAGTAACAGAAGAAGAAAATATTTTTTTTAATTTTCCTATATTATTTGTTCCAAGTTCATACATAATAAATCTTGTAATAGCAGCAGACAGTGATCCTGAAAGCATGCTAAACATAGCCACTATTCCACCTACAACATTATAAATGCCAAAGTCTTCTACACCTAAGGAATTCAACACTACACGACTTGTATAAAGGCTTACAACCATCATAAAAAACATACGGAAATAGAGTAATAATGTATTTTTAGCTATACGACTATTATTAGAAGATGTATCTAGCATAAAATAAATAAGTCAATAGGAATATTTATTATCTATTCCTTTAAATTCTTACTACAATGATATCTATTGAAAAGTAGATAAAATATTTTCAAGATATCAACACTTAATATTTCTATTCTTCCTTAAAATCAAGGAAATAATTTTAGTTTATACAATAAACAGCAGATCGAATAAGGATTTAGAACACTGATTCTCAATTATTTGAATTTCATTCTATTTCTAGCATTCTTTTTCCAATTATTCACTTTATCTTAATACGTTAAGCAATAACAAAAGACTATCTTTCTATACGACTTTCAAACACCATATTTCTATTTTTACAAACAGAATTCCACAGATACAAGCATCAAGAAGATATTGTTTCATAATTCAATCTCCCTATTTGAAGTTCTCGCACCACGTATATCCTCAACAACCTCATCTGCTGTACGATTATCTTCCCATCGTCCGGCAAATTCTGAAGTCCAATTTAGAGCATCTAGCGTATTATCCTCGACTAGTAAGGAAGCAGAGAACTGTTTCATTGATCCTAACTCAATATCAGAGTCTATTTTTTTCAACATATCCATTGAATAGTTTTTTTCTGAGAAAAAAATGTAATATTTAGCTATCACAAAAAACATAAAGCCAAATACTACTCCGGCTTCTGACTAAGCAATTGAACAGTTTCGGTAAATTCTGCAATGACAGAGGTTAGTCTAAGATTATCAAGGCGGACAATAATCGCTGCATAATTCGGTATTCCTTCAGCATCTCGAATATCAGCAGACATAAAAACAAAATCGGACTTACGCAATGAAGAATTAAACCAAATTTCGAAAAGACGATTACGCATTCCCTGTTTACTGTCCCCTGTTTCACAGATATATAATAAGGTTGTATTGGAACATTCAAAAAATTCATAAACGATAGCCATTATCGTTTGCCTCATTTTAGAATCTCGCGGCGACTTTTTATTATTGGTATTGGCTATAATGAACTGATACGACTCATCACTAAGCATCAGTTCATCTTCAAGGAAACTGACATTATAAGTTACTCCAAAATCCGTAACAAACTGAAAGGACATTGAACCTTCAGAAGCAGTTACCACATAAGGAGAATGAGAATTAATACGATCAAGGTTAAGGTCTACCATACTTCAAAATAGGTAGCTTCCTGCCCTGTACGTTTCTTGAAATCCTCTTTCATTTTTTTTTCCAGCTCCTTAACATATT
>ERZ780214.356-NODE-356-length-22646-cov-2.11633_pt1 | contig 22646 bp, 18 predicted proteins | sample MGYA00510976_ERZ780214 | MGnify/ENA primary metagenome ERZ780214 (study PRJEB29588, sample SAMEA2154920) | human gut metagenome | biome: human gut; feature: human-associated habitat; material: faeces | place: Denmark | collected 2008/2010 ... | reverse complement strand
GGATAATCCGAATTTACGGAAAATACGATCCATGATAAATGCGATACGTGACATATATCCACAGGACTCAAGGAATGCCAGGAAAATGAACAGTACCAGCATCTGTGGTACGAATCCAAGTACAGCACCCACACCGGAGATGATACCATCTACGACAAGTCCTGTCAGCCAGCCGGCACAGTGAATGTTCTCAAGTAAGGTTCTTGCTCCCGGAACAATCCACTCAGCAAACAATGTATCATTTGTCCAGTCGGTAAGGAATCCACCAACTGTTGTGATAGATACATAATATACGATAAACATAACCAATGCAAAAATCGGAAGTGCAAAAAAACGGTTCGTAACAATACGGTCGATCTTATCCGAAGTGGAAAGTTTCTCACCCTTCTTTGCTTTTGTAAGACACTCTCCAATGATGGAAGAAATGTATACATAACGCTCATTGGTAATGATTGACTCGGTATCATCATCAAAATGATCCTCAAGTTCCCTGATCTCTGCAGATACATCTGGCATCAGACTTAAGAGTTCAGAAATCTTATCGTCTTTTTCCAGAAGTTTGATTGCGAAAAACCGCTTCTGTTCCTGTGGAATATCCGAGCTGATCTTATCCTCTACCTTTGCAATGATATCCTCAACCTCTGATGCGAACGCATGTGCAGGTGTGACTTTCTTCTTCTGCTGTGCGAGAGCAACGGCCTTTTCTGCTGCCTTTGTAATTCCTGTTCCTTTCAGAGCGGAAATCTCAACAACTTCGCAGCCCAGTTTCTGGCTCAGCTTATCGATATGTATCACATCACCATTCTTGGCAACGATATCCATCATGTTTACTGCCATGATTACCGGGATACCAAGTTCCATGATCTGTGTAGAAAGATATAAGTTACGCTCAATATTTGTACCGTCCACAATATTGATGATTGCATCCGGTCTGTCTGCAACAAGATAATTTCTTGCTACCACTTCCTCCAGGGTGTATGGGGAAAGAGAATAAATTCCCGGAAGATCCATGATGGTAACATCTTTATGACCCTTCAGACGTCCTTCCTTTTTTTCTACTGTTACACCCGGCCAGTTACCAACAAACTGATTGGAACCGGTCAATGCATTGAACAATGTCGTTTTTCCGCAGTTTGGATTTCCTGCCAATGCAATTTTCACTGCCATAATTCTCCTCTTTTCTGTGCTGGCGCACCTTTGTTTTATCAACCTTGCTAAAATTTGAAATCGCTAGTTTCTGTAAGCACCTGCTAGTTTTTGTAAGCCGTTACTAACCTTATGGTAAAAAAAATTACTCTACCTGGATCATTTCAGCATCTGCTTTACGCAGGGACAGTTCATAACCTCTGACCGTAACTTCCACCGGATCTCCGAGTGGGGCTACTTTACGGACATAAATCTCTACGCCCTTGGTAATTCCCATGTCCATGATACGACGTTTTACAGGTCCTTCGCCTGTCAGTTTTGTAGCTTTGACAGTCTCGCCAACTTTTGCATCTTTTAATGTCTTCATCGCTGTTCCCTTTCTAAATCATTATTTTATTTGCCATATCCTTACCGATAGCAACACGCGCTTCTTTCACATTCACAATCATGTTTCCATCCGTTTCAGATATCACAGCCACTTTTCCCCCGACAACAAAACCAAGATTCTCAAGATGGCGTCTTGTTTCTTCTTTTCCACCGATCTTTTTGATCTCATTCTCTTCTCCTGCTTTGCACATTGTTAAAGGCATCATAAAAACATCCTCCTGCTTTCCGCCGCGTGCAAGCGACTTTATTGAGAATCATTTCCATCTCTTACGTCAGTTAGTATATGCTAACGAGCATAAGTTGTCAATAACAAAATAATATTTTTTCAGCTTATCCGACATTTTTCTCCCTAAAATACTCAGGTGCCAGCACACAAAATTTTTCTGTTATTAAGCGTTTGCAAGCGCTTTTCCAAGTGCCTTGCACTGTTCAATCGCATCTGCATCCGGAGCTTCCTGACAGATGACACCTTCTCCTCCTACGATCGTTGCACCAGCTCCGCTCATACGTGCTTCCCAGTCACGCATCCACTGTCCGTCACCCCATCCGTAAGAACCAAACAGTCCAATCTTCTTTCCGGAAGCAAATCCTTCCACGTCTGCAACAAACGGCTCCATCTCACTCTCTTCGAGTACTTCGGCTCCCATGGCAGGACATCCTAATGCAAATACACCCTCTCCCTTTAACTCATCAATGTTCATATCACTGACAAATACAGCTTCCGCCTCTTTGCCTGCCTCTTTGATTCCTTCCACGACGGCATTTGCCATGCTTTCTGTGTTTCCACCCTGTGTCCAAAATACAACTGAAATCTTACTCATTTTAAATTCTCCTTTTCTTTTTATAATGTTATGATGCATATTGACAGTCACAATCAACCAGCTGCCAGATTTCCGTATTGCTGCAAATCGCAATAATCTCTTCAATGCGCATTCCATATGACAAAAGCTGGATCAGTTTTTCTCTGGAATGTTCATATTTTTTAAACAGCCGGATTTTTTCATGTGGTCTGTCGTATACTTTCCAGTACCCCGAATACAAATAGTTTTTCCCCTGATTGCGGATGAATCCTTTTACATCCTCCGGCGGATATCCAAGCAACAGTCCCATCTCATGCGGAAAAACTTTCTTTTCCCTCAGATACTGCTGGTAATGTGCACGAAACACCGGTAATACCTGTTTTAAGTTTGTGTCAGTATAGCCAATCTCATGCAACAATGCCTGCACGCTTTCTTTGGAAAAAAATGCTTCCAGACGATCCGGATGATACAAAAACACTGTAATCTTCCCCGCATGAATTCCCAGCGGATAAATCGTCAGTTCACTTTCTTTAAAAATATCTTTCATCCGCTGGTAATCCTGTTTTTCGATATTCAACAGATTCGATTCTTTCAGTCCGGTGATCAGCGGTGCACACTGAAATGCTATCTGAAGTTCGATTTCATCGCCACGCAGTTTCCGTATGATCTCCCATGTTTCGCTGCTCAAGTCCGTCACCCCTCCCTAAAGTTAGTTATATCTAACCCAAGAAAAGAATACACGAAAAAACAGGCTCTCGTCAAGAGCCTGTTGTGATATTTTTTATCAATTATATTTTCTGTTGCGTATACCGTACCAATGCCTCCCGATAAATCGCCCCCAGACGGCTTGGCAGAACTTTTTTATGGGTCACCATGCCAATATGCATATCTCCCTGCGCCTGCAGCGGAACCGAGACAATATTCTCTCCGTTTAATTCCTCGTCAATCACCCCGCTGCAGACTGTATAACCATTCAGACCAATCAGCAGATTAAACAGGGTTGCCCGGTCTCTGACACGGATGTTTTTCGGCCGGTCCACGGTACTGAATATCTCCTCGGAGAAGTAAAAAGAATTGTGTTCTCCCTGTTCAAAAGAAAGATACGGATACGGCTCCAGTTCTTCGATTGTCACAGACTTTTTGCCCGCAAGCGGATTTTTCGTGCTCACAAAAATATGCGGTTTTGCCACAAAAAGCTCGGTAAACACAAGGTCATGTTCCTTGAGCAGTTTCTCAAGTACGGTACGGTTAAAATCGTTCAGATAAAGAATTCCGATCTCGCTTTTCATCTGCGCGACATCCTCTATGATTTCATACGTCTGGGTTTCCCGCAGACAGAAATCATACTTTTCGCTTCCATACCGCTCGATCAGTTCCACAAATGCATTGACTGCAAACGAATAATGCTGGGTGGAAACACTAAATTCCTGTTTCCGCCCAGCTTTTTTCTTGTATGTTTCCTCCAGCAGTGCCGCCTGTTCCAGAACCTGTCTGGCATACCCTAAAAAAGTCTCCCCCTCTTTGGATATGACAATTCCGCGGTTTGTCCGTTCAAAAATGGTAATCCCCATCTCTTTTTCCAGTTCCCTGACTGCCTTTGTCAGACTCGGCTGGGAAATAAATAATTTCTTTGCCGCATCACTGATCGTTCCGGTCTGTGCAACGGTCGTAACATATTTCAACTGCTGTAAGGTCATAAAGCATCCTCCTATAAGATGTCAATATACTCTCCGTTTAATGCTTTATTCATGCTGCGGACAGCGCAGAATTTACCGCACATGGAACAGGTATCCTCCTGTTCCGGTGCCCGGTCCGCACGAATGGCTTTGGCGGTCTCCGGGTCCATGGCACATGCCCACTGTGCTTCCCAGTCCAGTACTCTTCTGGCATCCGCCATCTTATTGTCCATCTCCATGGCTCCCGGTACATGCTTTGCGATATCTGCCGCGTGCGCTGCAATCTTTGATGCCATAATTCCCTGCTTTACATCGTCCACATTCGGAAGTGCCAGATGCTCAGCTGGTGTCACATAGCAGAGGAATGCCGCACCGTTGGCAGCAGCGATCGCACCACCGATGGCAGAAGTGATATGATCATATCCCGGCGCAATATCGGTCACCAGAGGTCCTAATACATAAAACGGTGCACCCATGCAGATGGTCTGCTGGATCTTCATATTTGCAGCAATCTGATCCATCGGCATATGTCCCGGTCCCTCCACCATAACCTGGACATCCTTTTCCCATGCACGTTTGGTCAGTTCTCCCAGACGGACAAGTTCCTCAATCTGACAGACATCCGAAGCATCTGCAAGACATCCCGGACGACAGGCATCTCCCAGGGAGATTGTCACATCATATTCCCGGCAGATGTCAAGAATTTCATCATAATATTCATAAAACGGATTTTCTTCCCCGGTCATTGTCATCCACGCAAATACTAAAGAACCGCCACGGGATACAATGTTCATCTTCCGCTTGTGGTTTTTGATCTGATCGATGGTTTTTCTGGTAATGCCACAGTGCAGGGTAACAAAATCCACACCATCCTCTGCATGCAGACGTACAACATCAATAAAATCTTTTGCCGTGAGTGTTGCCAGGTCTCTCTGATAGTGTATCACAGAATCGTATACCGGTACAGTTCCAATCATCGCCGGACATTCCGAAGTCAGTTTTCTCCGGAATCCGGTAGTATCTCCATGGGAAGACAGATCCATGATTGCGTCCGCTCCCATATCCACCGCTGCCATAACTTTCTGCATTTCAATATCATAATCTTTCCAGTCTCTGGATACTCCAAGATTGACATTGATTTTGGTCCGGAGCATGGAGCCCACACCCTGCGGGTCCAGACATTTATGGTTTTTATTTGCGCAGATGGCAACCTTTCCGGCTGCCACCAGAGGCATCAACTCTTCCACACGCAAGTGTTCCTTCTGTGCAACTTTCTTTAATTCTTCTGTTACGATTCCTTTTCTTGCAGCTTCCATCTGCGTTTTGTATTCTCTCATTGGTTTCTCCCTTCCTTGTATAAAATAAAAAAACACACGTATAATGCTTACACGTGTGTGGTAACTTTCATTTTCCCTACGTTGGCATTATCCAAATCAGGTTATAGGTCAAAGCAATACAGCTTACTCTCAGCCTTCTTTTTGAAAGCTCCCTTTTTCTTATTTTAAATATAGTTCATTATTATACAATCCATGGATGCTGTCAAGATTTTCCCTGTAAGTTCCGATAAAAATACATAAATTTGCCAGGAAGTAGATTGTCATTTTCTGTGTTTTACGCTATGATGAAATTATTAGGCAAATTTACAGGAACCTCTTATTACGGAGAATACATGTTATGAAAAAACCTGATTTAACCAAATACAAAACTACAAGCACGCTTTATCTGCTTATTCTTATCATTGCAGCTGTTGCACTGGTTTTCGGCTGGCAGTGTACCTCATACAGTCTCAGCAACCACAGCGCGGATCTGCACATCCAGATGCTCCCGTCCCGGCGTGTTAAGGTATCCAAAGCAACTACTGTTTACCGGATTTCCGATGTCCGATGGACCAAAAAGGCTTCTACCCTGATGTTTTACAGCCAGCATCAGACCGTGGTTGTGGAAGCAGACGGAAAGCTGCTTTATACGCGCAGCCTCAAAACGGACAGTATTCTGCATACAACCGGACGTAATTGTGAAATGGTCTCTGTCCCGGAAAATACACGCAGCATCCTCGTCACACTCACCAACTGCAACCTGGACAAACAGGTGTCTGATCCGGTTTTCTATCAGGGCGATGGTGTCCATATGTTTCGCCATGAACTTTTAAAAGCAGGGATCCCCATGCTCCTCGGCATTATGAACGTTGTACTTGGCATTCTGATGCTCATCTACTGGCTGTTTGTGCATCATTGGGCATATGTGAGCAAATCCATGCTGTATCTGGGAATTCTTACAACGGATCTTGGTGCATGGTTCTGCCTGGAAACAAGCTCTTCCATTCTTCTGTCACAGAACCCGGTGTTCCATTCCTATGTGACCCGCATGCTTCTTCTGCTGCTGCCCATTCCTTTTATGATGTTCGTCCGGCATTATTTAAAAGCAAGGGACCGGTATCTTTGCCGGATTTTTGTCTGGCTGGATGTGGCAGAGATTGCAGTTGTTTTATTCCTGCAGCTTATGGATATCCGTGACCTGACGCAGACACTCTGGATGACCCATGTCATGATCGGCCTTGCAGTTTTATATTTTATCTATACCATCTGCAACAAATTTTATCACCACACGACGACACATGCCCTGTGGATCTGTACCATAGGGATCATTATTCTGATCGGTACTCTTTTTTCCGACATGTACAATTATTATCAGGGGTCGCAGGACATCGAAATTGTCGGCCGCATCGCCATGCTGCTTTTTATCGTAACCCTTGCCTGCGACACCGCATTCGTATCCCTAAAGGAAATCGATACCGGCCGTCGCGCGGCTCTCTACCGTGAACTTGCGGAAAAGGATCTCCTGACCGGCTGCTACAACCGGAATGCTTACCACGAAGATACCAGCCGGTGCAAAAAACTGACAAATCTTCTGTTGTTTGTATTTGACCTGAACAACCTGAAATACTACAATGATAAATTCGGACATGACTGTGGGGATCAGTATATTACGGATGCCGTACATATTCTCCAGAAAGTTTTCTCACGTCACGGAAAACTGTACCGCATCGGCGGAGATGAATTCTGTGTTTTGATTGACGACCATAACACCTGCGACATCAACCATCTGATCTCCTGTCTGCGAAAAGAGGAGGCCGTTTACAACGCCTCCTCCCGAAACATCCATCTGCAGATTGCCTGTGGATATGCTGTCTTTGATCCACGGACAGATACGAATCTGGATGCCCTTCAAAAGCGGGCAGATCAGAATATGTACGAAAACAAAAAACAGTTAAAAACATTTTCTTACCGCTGAGGCTTAAGCCTGCAGCGGTATTTTTGCGACATCTTTTTTACGGAGTTTCTTTACCTCATACAACTGCTCGTCCGCAAGCGAAAGTGCATCCGCAAGACTGTGCTCATCGCCCGGCTCTAACGCACAGGCACCGATGGAAACCGTTACGTTATACGGTTTGTCACTCTGTTCATTCCGAACGGTGAATGCATCGTATAACTCCTGTAATAACAGTTCTTTTTTCTTTTCCGTCATCAGTGCACATGCATACTCATCCCCGCCGATTCTCGCAACAACCCCATCCCCTGTCTGCTCCTTTTGGACAATCTCTGCAAGAATTTCCGCGATGGTGTGCAGGGAATAATCCCCTTCCTCATGTCCGTACCGGTCATTGATGATTTTAAGATTGTTCATATCCGCATAAAGCACCAGAAATGTTTTTTCCGCTGCTCTTGCTTTTTTCAGCATAGGCTCCGCATATTCGAAAAATCCTCTCCGGTTACAGATCCCGGTCAGTGGATCTTTCTTTGAAAGTGTTTCCAGTTCCAGATTGTTTTCCTTTAAGACATACAGAGATTCCTCTAACTGTTTCTGAATATTCTCATTGTTTTTCAGAAGATTCAGCATCTTGACTGCTGCCGAAATCTGATTACTTAAAAATTCTCCATATTCCAGCACTTCATCGGTCAGATCACACACTAAAATTCCATACAGCATTTCATTGGCATACAGAGGAAGCGTTACCATCCATGCCCGGTCAGACATTCCCAGCCTGGAAAACCGGAAAATATTTTTTGCCTTTTTTTTCTGATGAATGGCGGGTATATTTTCTACATTTCCATGAAGTTCACTGGCTTTCAGCAGCAGCTGCTCCGGCATCTGAAATAATTCATGATTCAGATGAATGACCGGCTCCTCATAGATGTACAAAAATGCATTATGTATCTTTAACCATTCCATTGTTGCAAGAATTTCCCCAAAACTCTGATCGGTTCCTTTTTCAAAACAAAGCAGTTTCAAAATAAAGTTTTTCATTTCGAAATTTACCCGTTTCTGCTTTCCGAACAGTTCATCGGCCCAGTGATTCATGGACTCGTACTTTTCCAGCACATCATTGCGCGCATCCACTTCTTCCTGATTTCCCCGGCAAAACGAATTCCGGATCACCAGATCGGTCGGAAGGCGCACAGAAGAGACTTTTTCTCCCTGCATCATCCGGCATAACAGTTCACATGCTTTGCTGCCAAGTTTTGACACATCCGCACGTACCGAAGAAAGTGTCGGATAAATCTGGGAACACCACTCCGTATCATCATACCCGAAAACCGAGATATCCCTTCCCGGCATAAGCCCCCGCGCCTTCAGTTCTTCATAAAATCCGGCTGCAGTTTCATCATTGACGCAAAAAACGGCTTCCAGATCCGGATTGTCATCCAGAAGTCTGGCATAGGCGCTATGCGCATTTCCCGTCAGATCCCCTTCCACATACCGTTTTTCCTGCGGTAAGATACCGTTCTTCCAGAGTGCACTCTCAAACGTAGCTTTGCGCTCCATTGCATCGGAATTTTCCTTCGGCCCGCCTACCATTCCGATTTTTGTGTAATGCAGATCCTGCACGAGATAATCGATTCCCTGCCGGATTCCACGGTCATTGTCATAACTGACATTTACATATCCTTCCAGATCAGAGGAAACCAGAACGCATGGAATTCCATCATAGTGATGCATAAATTCAACCATACGTTCTTTCGTCGTGTAACAGCCAATACAGTTTGCCGCTACGATAATCCCGTCCAGACGGCCTTTTTGTACACTCGAAAACAGGGTATCATACTGATATTCATACATAATATCCGTGTTCTGCGCGTAATCACGGTCTAAAAATTTTCCCGGAAGCACTACCATGTTGACATCCTGCTCTTTTGCTGCCTCCCTCAGACCTTTACACAAAAAACGTGTAAAATCGTCTGTGATGCCTCCGACCATCACGCCTATGGTTTTCCTTGTTTTTGTCATATCTATCCGCCCCTTAGCTCATTTCAATTAAAGTTAGCTCATTTTCTATTCTTAATAAAATTATTTTAATATAATTTTATGTTTATATCAATTATATTTTTAGCTAATTTTAGTCGGATAAATTTGTGGAATGTGATCTAAATCTCTTCACATTCTCCGGAATCCTCGATAATCCGAAGTCCGGCTGTGCTGGTAACCGGAAGAGAAAACGCAATGGTTCCCGCTTTTGTCCCGATTCCGGCTTTTTCCATGATGGATTTCATAATCGCATTTTTCTGTTCCGTTTTCGTAACAATTAATATAATTTCTTTTTCGGAAACCAGCGATACGCCGAGAAACTGTTCTGCCCGTTTCATTCCGACACCTTTCCCGTGAAAAACCGTTCCCCCGGTGGCTCCGCCTTCTTCTGCCGCACGCATCACCTGCGTATTGTATCCGTAATTGGCAATTGCAATGATCAGCTCATGTTTTGTCTCCTTCAACGTTGTCTCCTCCCCTTTCTCGAATTCCTGTTCTCCCAGCATAAATTTCAGCTGATGTTTTCCGCCAATACTGCTAAGCGGTACCAGAAAGACAATTCCCGTCCCGGGCACATCAATTTTCAGTTCCGTCTGCAATCCCTTTTTCACGGTTTTCCAGGTGGGACGTGTGACCAGACAAAAATGAATGCCTTTCTCATCCTCCTCGAGTCCGAAGTAATCCAGTACATCGCTGGCCGCTGTTCCCATGGCAAGAGAAATATTTCCAGTATCCACGTGATTTTGCTTATAAAACTTCACAAATTTCTGCATCTGTTTTCGATTGCAGATCGTAACCATCATATAGATCTCACTCATTTGTCCGCTCCTCTTTCCTGTTTTTCTATAATTCTATAATTGCATCATCCGCATACCCGGCAAACACATCCTCTGCCTGCAGGAATGGCTGTTCTGCCATTTCTTCCTTTTTATTACTCTTAATCTTATAGATCAGCCCGAGGACCTGCAGCGTAATCAGCGGAGTCATGGCAACCATCGCTACCACGCCGAAGGCATCCTTTACCACATCGCCGCCTACTGCCGTACAAGCGCCCTGTGCCAGTGGCAGCAGAAAAGTTGCCGTCATCGGACCGGATGCCACGCCTCCGGAGTCAAACGCAATCGCGGTAAAGATTTTCGGAACAAATAACGTCAGAAACAGTGCAATGGCATAGCCCGGAATTAAAAAATACATAATCGGAATTCCGGTAAGCACCCGCAGCATGGAAAGCCCGACCGAAGCAGCCACACCAACCGAAAGGCTGATCTGCATCGCTTTTCCGGAAATATCCCCATCGGTCAGTTCTTCTACCTGTTTCATCAGGACATAGACGGCCGGCTCTGCCTTGACAATGAAATATCCGATCACCATTCCGACCGGGACTAAAATCCACGGACACGGCAGTGATGCCATAACGGTTCCAAGATAGTTTCCTGCGGGAATAAATCCGACATTGGCACCGGTCAGGAAAAGTACCAGTCCGACATACGTGTAAAGCAGTCCCACACAGATTTTAATCAATGTCTTTTTATGTAGTTGAATGGAAACAAGCTGGAAAATTCCAAAAAAGAAAACGATTGGAAGCAGGGAACCTGCAATTTCTTTGAGATAATAGGGAATTTCGGATAAAAACAGCCGGCCAAGTTCCACAGAATTGAAAGCTTCCGGCACGTCCGCTGCCACATAACTTCCCTGGGCAGGATATACCAGTCCCAGGAGCAATACCGCAAGAACAGGACCGATCGAACAAAGTGCAACCAGTCCGAAACTGTCGTTTTCCGCATGCTTATCATTTCGGATTGCAGAAATACCAACACCAAGTGCCATAATAAACGGAACCGTCATCGGTCCGGTCGTCACACCTCCGGAATCAAACGCCACCGCCAGAAAATTATCCGGAACAAACCTTGCGATCACAAATATCACACCATAGAACACAACTAATAACGGGGCTAACGCTATTCCAAATAAAATACGAAGCAGTGCTACAACAAGAAATGCGCCAACCCCGGCTGCCACCGAAAGAATCAGCACCATATTCGGCACCGACGGCACCTGAGCGGCAAGCACCTGCAGATCCGGTTCTGAAATGGTAATGATGACCCCGAGAAAAAAGCCCAGAAGGAGGATCACCCATAGTTTTTTGGTTTTAAGCATGCTGCCTCCTACACGTTCCCCCATAGGAGACATTGACATTTCGGCACCCATGGAAAAAAACAGCATGCCTATAATTACAAACACCGCACCGATCATAAATTCCAGCAGAATACTGGCGGACACCGGTGCCACTGTAAAACTCAGTAACAATACAATGAACAGAATACTGCCTGTATGGATTCTTTTGCTTTTTCTTTTCTCTTTTCCAAACAATCCCTCCTTCTTCCTGTATATTTTCATACAATTTATATATGTATGCCATATTATCATACACTAGAAGGAAAAACCAGCAAATTTTCCCTAAGATTTGGTTAAAATATTATTTTTTAAAACCGGCATGCGGAAAATCTGTATCAGCAGAGGAATGACCATAATAAACCATACGAGTGGTTCCGCCACGATTACACCTGTGTAGCCAAACCACGGAACGAGTGTTGCTGCAATCACGATTTTGCCGATCATTTCCAGTGAACTTGATACCAGCGGTGTAATATGGTCTCCCAGCCCCTGCATGGCATTACGGACGACACATATCACTGCCGTGACAAAATAAAACAGCGTATCAAACTTCAGATAATTGGTTGCATTCTTCAGTACTTCGGCATTTTTGCTTCCAGTTACCATGTAAACCAGCCAGTCTCCGATTGTATAACTTGCAACAATGGTAAAGCTGCACCAGATACAGGTATATAAAATTGCAAGCCCGATTCCCTTTTTTATCCGGTCAATCCGTCCTGCTCCAAGATTCTGTCCGCAGTATGTTGCCATCGTCTGTCCGAATACCGTAAACATAATCATAAACATTTCCGATATTTTGCGGGCTGCGGTATGTGCAACGATAATGTTCTGTCCCAGTTTATTGATTGCCGTCTGCAGCGTCAGGGAACCGATATTGATCAGGGAACTCATAAACCCCATGGACAGACCCGCGCTTAGCATGCTTTGGATCATCTGCGGCTGTGGCTCTTTGAAATCGTCCCTGGACAACCGGAGCAGTTCATACCGTTTTATCATATAGATCCAGCAGATCACAAACGCCAACGCCTGTGCCGAAACCGTGGCAACCGCGGCTCCCCTTACCCCCGTTTTTAAAACGACCACAAAAAAGAGATCCCCCGCAATGTTCAATATGACAGAGATTGCAAGAATCACCAAAGGCGTAATGGTATCTCCGAGTGCACGCAGTGCAGCAGCGCAGGCATCATAAAGAAATGTTGCAATCAATCCCGCAATAATAATTACAATATAAGAACCCGCCATTGTCCTTAAATTTTCCGGTACATTTAAAAAGCGTAAAATCGGCTGCAGAAAAAGCAGACCGAGAACCGTCAGTCCCGCAGCAACGGCAATTCCGAGTGTCAGTGACATGGCAAACGATTTTTTCACCCCGCGCAGATCCTTTGCTCCGAACCGCTGTGCAGTGATGATGGCAAACCCGTTGGAAAGCCCCATCAGAAAGCCGATGATCAGATTGCTCAGTGAACTTGTAGCACCGACAGCTGCAAGTGCATCTTCCCCCAGAAACGATCCGACAATCCGGGTATCCACCAGGCTGTATGTAAGCTGCAGCAGATTGGCCAGAAAAATCGGAAGCGCAAAAGCGAGTATTAATCGGGAAGGTTTTCCTTTTGTAAGATCTTTCATTTTATTACCTCGTAAAAAAATTTCTCTTTTTTCATAAAATAAACATATTTTTGTCGAAAATAATAATATCACAATTTGTAAAGGATAGATACTATGAAAACAACAGGAATCGTTTCTGGAAAAAGCCCAGAAAATCCGGTCAGGGATTTAACCCCTGTTCGCGCTGCTTCCGGAAATAGGTCATCATCTCCCTAGTAAGACTTAATCCTTCCGGATCATCCGGCACATCCCGGTAATCTACCCATTCGGCAAGTGACAGTTCCTCTTCTTCGAGCCGGATCTCACCTTCTTCTGCCAGATCGCAGAAAAATCCCATCAGAAGGTTACTGTCAAAGCCCCATGGCTGGCTTTTATAATAACGGATATTTTTTACTTTCAGCCCGACTTCTTCCATCACCTCCCGGTGGACAGTTTCTTCCGCGGTTTCCCCGATTTCCGTAAACCCGGCAATGAGCGCATACCGTTTGTATTCCCTGCCTGCATACTTTGTCATCATGATCTGATCGTTATTTGTCAGTCCGATGATGACTGCCGGCGCAATCTTCGGAAAAACCATATTGTTACAGACCGGACACTGCAACATGCGCTCCGTGCGGCTGTGTACAAGCGGATGTGCGCATCTGCCGCAGAATTGATTATCCCGGTACCACACATACAGATGCCATGCCGTTGTTGCGGCAAATACACGCTCCTTCGGTTTCATGGACCGGACCGCAAACAGTTTATGATACATAAATCCCGGAATTTCCACATCTTCATAAAGCTCTGTCAGATAAAAAGATATGTCATCCACGGAAAACAGATATACCAGTCCGGGCACTTTTTTGTGATGTGTCTTACAGTATTCCACCCACACGTGATACTTAAGAAATGTGATCTCCCCCTCGTTTTTCAGATAAACCGTCCGATCACGAAATGCCAGTATCCTGCTGTCTGCATCCGGTTCTTTCATTTGAAATGCATTGTCTAATTTCATTGGATAAATGTCCTGTATCATGATTGCTTCTCTCTTTTCCTGTTTATCATTGTTTTGTCCGCATCTGACTCCGGTAAGGTCAGATCAACCGCATCAATTATCGCATAAAGCCTCTTAAATATCAAATTTTCTTGACGAAAATCCGGGATACGGCTATACTATATGTTTATCTATCTACACACAACAGGGGGATTTTATATGCAGATACAATTATCTGAACATTTCACTTACAAAAAATTATTGCGGTTCGTCCTTCCTTCCATCGTCATGATGATCTTTACTTCCATCTACGGTGTAGTGGACGGGCTCTTTGTTTCCAATTATGTCGGAAAGACTGCTTTTGCCGCTGTCAATCTGATCATGCCGTTTCTCATGGCAATCTCCGCTCTAGGCTTCATGATCGGTACCGGAGGCAGTGCGATCGTTGCAAAGACATTAGGCGAAGGCAAAAAGAAACAGGCAAACGAATATTTTTCCATGCTGGTATACCTCACGCTGATCGGAGGCATTGTCCTCTCCGCGCTCGGCATCCTCTTTTCCCCGCTGATTGCACGCGGGCTTGGTGCCGACGGTGCGCTGTTGACAAACTGTGTGCTTTATGCCCGCATTACGCTGCTCTCCATGCCGGCCTTTATGCTCCAGAACGTATTCCAGAGTTTCTTTGTCACCGCAGAAAAACCAAAACTTGGTCTTGGTGTCATCGTCATCGCGGGTGTCACCAATATGGTTCTGGACTTTTTACTGGTAGGCGTTTTCCAGATCGGTCTGGCCGGTGCGGCATTTGCAACGGTCACCAGCGAATGTATCGGCGGTCTGTTTCCGATCCTTTATTTTGCACGCAAAAATTCCAGCCTTCTTAAACTCGGGCGCACACACTTTAACGGGAAAATTTTTCTGCGCGCCTGCGGAAACGGTTCGTCCGAACTGATGACCAACCTTTCCAGTTCCATTGTAAACTCTCTGTACAATATTCAGCTTATGAATCTTGCCGGAGAAAACGGTGTGGCTGCGTTTGGAACGATCATGTATGTAAACTTTATTTTTATTGCAATTTTTCTGGGATATTCCATCGGAAGTGCGCCGCTTGTCAGCTATCACTACGGAGCGAGCAACCATGACGAATTAAAAAATCTGTTCCAAAAAAGTCTGCGGCTCATCGGAATCTGGGGACTCATGCTGTTTATTCTGGCGCAGCTGATCGCCAGACCTCTGGCCGCCATCTTTGTCGGATATGATGCGGATCTGTTTTCCATGACCCAAAACGGTTTCCGTATTTACTGCATTGCCTATCTGATCAATGGATTTAATATTTACGGTTCTTCGTTTTTTACGGCATTAAACAACGGACTGATATCTGCTGCAATCTCTTTTCTGCGGACACTGGTGTTCCAGCTGGCTGCTGTACTCCTTCTGCCACTGCTTCTCGGCATCAACGGAATCTGGAGTGCCGTGGCAGTAGCAGAACTTCTCACGTTAGGGCTCACGGTAACCTTCTTTGTCAGAAGCCGCAAAAAATATCATTATGCCTGATCCTTTTTTTCGCGAAGTCTGATTACCAGTTCGTATACCTCCGGCCTGCGCTCCCGCAGATGCTCATCCAGCAGATGTCTGCGTTCCCGGAAACGTTCTGCCAGTTCCGGATGTTCCTGTGCAATCCGGTCATGTACTTCCTGCCGGTGTTCTTCCAGCCTTTTTGCCAGTGTCTCCTCATCTTTCCCGGAAATATTGACAATTTCCTTTAAATGTTCTTCCAGATGCTCCAGCCATTCATCCTCATCCAGCGCCTCCATATGGGACCAGCGTCCGTGAATCAGCTCCTCCACATCCTTATCCGATGTCAGATGCGCAATCTGGCGGGCAATCTGTTTTTCCATTTCCTGTTCTGCCTCCGAACCAAATGCCCAGACAAATTCCTGCACCCGGTTATCTGCCCGCTTCCGGGAGGCGCTTTTTTCAACATTGTCCACACCGCCCTCCAGCGGATACGGACGACGTATCCCCATATCCTTAAGTGCAATATGAATGGTTCTGCGCACGCAGCCTTCCTCCACCATATACCCGAGTCCGAGTCTGCGCAGCTGTTCGTTCACCTCCGCAATATGTTCCGTCATATAAAACCGGATACCTTTTTCTTTCAGGGAGCCATAAAGCCGCTCCAGACAGTCTGCCGCCGTAATATCAATACTCCCGATGCCTCCCGCATCTAAAATCACCGCACGGGTATCCTCGCGGATGGCATCCTCAATATCTTTCTGCAATACCGAAACATTGGCAAAACACAGATTACTGCTGAACCGGTAAATGACCACATGCTCCACGGCATGGATGGAACTGCTCTCTTTCAGATCCCGGAAATGACTGTGTCCGGTCTGTATGCCAAGAAAACACCGCGCCGGTTTTGCCGTACGGATAATCATCTCGATAAAGGAAAGCATGATGCCGATCAAAACACCATTGATGGTTCCAAGCAGCAGCACTCCAAAAAATGCACCAAAAAAGATCAGACATTCCGTGCGGCTGACTTTCCACAAACGGACTGCAAGTTCAAATTCCGTGGCTCCAAGCAATGCGGAGATCACAATCGCGGTAAGCACCGGAACCGGAAGAAATCCGATAAATCCTGTTCCGCACAAAAGCAGAATCATCATGGAAATTCCCGCCACAATTCCTGTCAGCTGGGTTTTCCCCTGATACTGTTCTCCCATTGCGGTCCTTGATACGGACCCGTTGATCGGACAGCATCCGGTCAGAGCTGCTGCAAAATTTCCAAGGGAAAATGCCAGCAATTCCTGATTGTCGTTGATCCGGTAGCGGTTTTTCTGGGCAAAATTATTTTCTGCCAGAAGAGTCTCTGCCATAATCACTACTGCCACCGACAGACTGATCGTTATGGCATCTTTAAGCGGCACTGCAGACAGATCCACCGCCTTCCACCGCGGAAGTCCCGTCTGCACAGCACTTAATGTCTGTATGCCCCACTCCCTGACCGGAAGAAACTTTGTCATAAGGGCTCCAACCGCCATCAGTACGACCGCCATCGGAAATTTTGGTATCAGTTTCTTTGCCGCCAGCAGAATTACCAGTGCAATCACACCCATTATAAGGGACGGAACATGGATCTGTCCAAGTGTATTTCCGATATGTCCGGCCAGCTCCAAAAGTTCTCCAGTGCCCGCAGTCCCGCCAAACAGTTTCGGTACCTGCATGAGAATAATCGTCGTGCAGATTCCGGTAATAAAACCGCCCATCACCGGTGCAGATATGTAATTCACGAGTTTTCCCGCTTTCATCAGATAAAATGCCAGAAGCCACACGGCCACAAACAGAGTCAGGACCGGCACAACTTTAAGTGCTGCTTCTGAACCGCTTTCTATGTGCAGATCAATCAGCGCTCCTCCGATCAGTGCCGCCGGAGCTGCATCCACACCAAAAATGAACTGTGGTGAAGTCGAAAACAGTGCAAACAACAGGATCGGAAACACCGATCCATACAGACCGTATACCGCCGGAAGACCGGCAATCTGCGCATATCCCATGGAAATCGGGATGGAAACGGCCATAATGATAATTCCGGCACAAATATCTTTCGGCAGGTTTTTCTTCTCATAATGCTGCAGTGTCTGTGCAATTGTTACTCTCATATTTCCCCTACTTTCTTGCAATGCGGTGCAGCTGCGGCCGCAGCGTAATCTCTGGCACAACCATGCCCTCCCGCTGGTCAAGCACATAGGCAACCGCCTTTGCCACTTCATCCGGCAGCAGATAACTTTCCGGCTCCTCCCCACAGGTAAAATCCGCATCCCGGTACAGATTGGTATCTGTCATGTCCGGATGAATCGTTGTCACCTTGACACCGTACTTGCGTGCTTCCTCAAACAGACTCTTTCCGAAGCTGGACAGTCCCGCCTTGGTTGCCGCATAGGCACAGCCATGCGGACTGCTCTGCTTGGCCGTCACGGACGAAATATTGATGATATATCCATGATTTTTCTTCAGCACCCGAAGCAGCCGGTTCGTCAGAAGCAGGGGAATCTCTAGGTTTGTACGGACCAGGGCCTGTATCTTTTTGGGAGTCAGTTCCTCATGCAGACCATAATGTCCGACTCCTGCCGCATTGACAAGTACCTCAATGTCTGCCGTTTTTGTGATCTCTTTCACCGCATCGCATAATTTCTGTTCTTCTAATAAATCGCCTTCTACCGGATGAAATGCCGCGGTCTGCTCTACAAATTCCCTTGTCTGTTCTTTTGCAAAATCCCGTCCAAATCCGTAGACTTCATACCCTTTCTCACAGAGTACCCGGCTGATTGCCAGTCCGATTCCGGAACTGGCACCGGTTACAATCGCTGCCTTACTCATGATATATGTTCTCCTTGTCCATTCTCTGTGTTAATTCCGTGATCATAAAACTTTCCATTTTCTTTAATAATTCCGGTGGATACTGATATACCCCGTTGCAATTGACATAAGGATACTGTACCGCTGGTGCAAAAGGTTCTACCCGCCGGAGTTTTTTCATATATTCCTGTGAAATCCGGAACGTTCCCACACTTACATCAACCAGTTTCTCCCAGCCGTCATGCAACATACGGTCACCAAAAATACGGTCAATCTGACTTAGCAATTGCAGATAATCGGTCTTCCAAGACGGCAGATACAGCATCGGATCAAAGCACAGGCGCACCGGAAATCCTTTTTTGAGTCCCTCTGCGGCACAGACTATACGTGCAAACGCCGAAGGTGTTTCTTTCTCAAACGCATCTATCATCCTCTGTGGAGAAAGGGTAAACGCATAGATCACATTGGACAGACAGGGCAGATCCCACATCGCATGGCTGGCGCATTTTGTCCTGATTTCCAGCTTTAAGTTTTCATGTTTTGCAGCATATGCACTCCAGAGTCTGACATATCCTGTCACAGCCTCCATGGCAAGCAGATCCGCATCATAAGAAATGCACACATACATATTCTGTGTCTTCAGAATATGGTCAAGTTCTTCCAGGTAATCTTCGATATTCACAAAAAGCACCATGTGACCGGACGGATACATGCCTTTCAGATAACAGTAGCTGCAATCATAGATGCAGTTCATCATTGTGGAACAGTAATAAAAATTGGTATTGCCAAAATTCTGACAGACCGGTGCTCCTTCATAAAAAAAATGATCGGTTTTTTCTGCCAGAATGAGAGCCTGTGCCTGATGCTGCCGGACACAGTCCTGTCCATGCCGGTTAAATACATCCTTGTAATGTTCAATCTCCACAATCTGTGCCTGTGGGAACCGCAAAAGGATCTGTTCCGTACGCGGATGATTGCGGATGCGGCGTTCCACATAAATATGGGAAAACCGTGTATTATAACACACGTGCTCTAAGTTCTTCAAGAATCCTCTTTCCTTCCCGTTTGTCTTTTGCCGGCAGCCGGCCTGCCTGTTCATATTCCCGGTACCATCCGGACATGGTTTGCTTCCCGGATGCTTCTTTTGCTTCGCAGAGTGAATGATACAAAATCATTTGCCGGATCTGCGCTTTCATGGTTTCAGAACCATGCAATGCCTCCTGCCACAGCTTTGCCTGTTCTTCTACCTGGCTTCTAAATGCTTCCTGCATACTCTCCTGCCTGCTGTTTTTTTCCTGCATTGTCAGAAGCTGCCGGATAAATGTTAAAACCTCTTCTGCTGCCCGGTCCATGATCTGTGAAAAATGTTCTCCACTCCCGGCACTCTGCGGCTCCTGTGTTGTTCCATGATCGGTTACTACCTTGAGAAACAGCATCTGGTGCGGTGCATAGTAATAGTTTCCTGCCTGATATATTGCAGCAGCCTCCATATCCACCAGGATCTCTTTTCTTCTGTCCCCCGCCCCGGCATCTTTATCCAAAAACTGTTGGAAAGATTCCCGGTCCTGTACCGCGGGAAAACTGTATAGTTCTGCTTCCTCAAACGGATGCCGGTATAAAATATCGGGATAAAATGTACGTCCGTCTACCGTTTGCGTCAGTTTGTTACAAAGCGAAACAGTGCCGACAGGAATATTTTTCCTGCCGGCACAGCTCCCATAATTGATCAGAAAATCCCCGCTATCCGGTTCTTTTCTGGTCGAACACTCTGCCACCGCCGCAATGGCGGATGCCCCGGTAATGACAATCTGTATTTGATTGTTTTCATCCGAAAATACCTGAAAATGATTCTGTGTCATATCTTTTTTCAAAGAAAGCGCCCGGATCAGTTCCTTTGCCTCCGGATAAAGAGCTGTAAATATTGTGATCAAATAGCCTTTCCTTCACTTTCTAAAATGTGTCTTGCCACATAAACACCACTGGCAGATGCATGGGACAGTGAATGGGTCACACCACTGCCATCTCCGATGATATAAAGTCCCGGATACCGGCTCTGCAGATTCTCATCCAGCTCTACTTCCATATTATAGAATTTTACTTCCACACCATACAGCAGGGTATCGTCGTTTGCGGTACCCGGTGCAATCTTATCGAGCGCATAGATCATCTCAATGATACCATCTAAGATTCGCTTCGGAAGAACCAGACTTAAATCTCCCGGTGTTGCGGAAAGTGTCGGTGTCACAAGCCCCTCCTCGATACGTTTCTGATTACTGCGTCGTCCGCGCACCAGATCACCAAAACGCTGTACGATCACACCACCGCCTAACATGTTCGATAACCGCGCAATGCTCTCTCCGTATCCATTGCTGTCTTTAAACGGCTCCGAAAAATGTTTGGCAACCAAAAGTGCAAAGTTTGTATTTTCTGTGCGAAGATCCGGGCTGTCATAGCTGTGTCCGTTTACCGTCACAATACCATTGGTATTTTCATTTACCACGATACCGTATGGATTCATGCAGAACGTACGGACATTATCCTCAAACTTTTCCGTACGGTAAACAATCTTGCTCTCATAAAGTTCATCGGTCAGATGGGAAAAGATCACTGCCGGAAGTTCTACCCGCACACCGATATCCACACGGTTGGATTTGGTAGGAATTTCCAGATCCTCACAGACATTCTCCATCCACTTGCTTCCGCTTCGTCCAACCGACACGATACATTTTCTGCACGCATATTCTGCATCTTTTGCCGAAACTGTGTAACCGTCCTCTTTGACCTGAATCTTCTCCACCGGGGTATCAAAGAAAAAGTCCATGTGTTCCTTCATCTCGTCATAGAGATTTTTCAGCACCACATAATTGACATCCGTGCCCAGATGACGAACCGATGCATCCAGAAGCTTCAGCTTATTCTGCAGACACACTTTTTTTAAATCTGTGCCCGCCGTGGAGTACATTTTGGTACCCTCCCCACCGTGGGACATATTGATGGTATCCACATATTTCATCAGTTCAAGTGCTTTCTGTCTGCCGATATATTCATATAACGTACCGCCGAAATCATTGGTGATGTTGTATTTACCATCCGAAAAGGCTCCGGCTCCGCCAAATCCGTTCATGATTGCACAGGTCTTGCAGCTGATACAGCTCTTTACCTTTTCCCCATCAATCGGACAATGTCTCTGTTCCAAAGAATGTCCTGCATCAAACACTGCAATCTTTAAATTTTCATCCTGCTTCATGAGCTCATAGGCAGAAAAAATTCCACCCGGTCCTGCTCCAATAATAATTACATCATACATCCGACGCCACCTCCGGCTTTTTATTTTTTCTCGCGGCTCTCATTGCGGTACTGCAACGGAGTCCTGTCAAAGCATTTTTTAAAGGTACGGTTAAAATGCTCTACACTCGGATATCCAACAACATCCGCAATATTTTCAACCGTCATATTACCGTTTTTCAACAATGTCTTGGCACGCTTCATACGAATATGCGCTACATGTTCTCCAAATGTCTTGCCTGATTTATCCTTGATATATTTGGAGATATAAGGCTCTGACAAATGAAACTGTGCTGCCATGCTCTCAAGTGTTACTCCCTGATAATTGTTCTGGATAAAGTTAAGCATCGCAGTCAGACGCTCATCCTGTGCCCCATCATTTTGTGCAATCTGCGGTAATTTATTTACAGCAACTGTCAGTGCATGGATGGACGCTTTGATAATATCCTCATCCATACCGACACCCCAGTAATTCTTTCCTTCACAGGTAATGCCCACATAGGCGATTGCCTTAGAAGAAGATCCATGGGACAATGCATGTTCTTCATAGGTAGAAAGTTCGTAGCTGATACCGAAGAACTGCTTAATTGTGTTGCTCACGGCGTCCAGACGACCGTTTCCGTTTGCATCGACGATGGTCTTCTTTCCGCCAAAGTTAATTTCTGTCTCTGCCATAATACCATCATTCTGCTTGAAATGGCAAGAATCGATTGTAAAGTACGGCATTTTGTTCATATAGTTTTCTTCAAAGATCTCGTATACCCACTGTGGAGAAAGTTCCTTGTGTTCTTCATCCGATACCTGTTTCACTGCATATCCGACTTCTTCTTTCATTGCCTGCGGCAGAGAAATGGAGAAATTCTGCTTTAAGATATAACTGATTCCTCCCTTTCCAGACTGGCTGTTGATACGGATAACATCGGCATCGTAAGT
>ERZ780214.355-NODE-355-length-22668-cov-2.12595_pt1 | contig 22668 bp, 19 predicted proteins | sample MGYA00510976_ERZ780214 | MGnify/ENA primary metagenome ERZ780214 (study PRJEB29588, sample SAMEA2154920) | human gut metagenome | biome: human gut; feature: human-associated habitat; material: faeces | place: Denmark | collected 2008/2010 ... | reverse complement strand
CGCGGTGCTTTTTCGAAAGAAGCAAAACCGGCAGCAGATGTGAAAAAAACAGAAGTTGCAAAGGCAGGTGCAACAAAAACTGCGGATGGAAAAGAACGTCCAAAGAAGAAATCCAGCATCACAGCCGTATTTAATGCACAGTACAGCAAACAGTCCAGAAAGCCGGCAAACGGAAATAACAACAACCGTGGAAACGGAAATGGAAACGGTAATAACAGAAGACGGGAGGACAATAAGCGTCCGGCACAGCACAGCATCATTCGTCCGCGTCCGGTCGGGGAGCGTGCAATGCGTCCGATCAGTGAGCGCACGCCTTCGCCGACAGCGGATCTTGAAGTAAGTAAGCCGGCAAACAATAAACCGGCAGAAAACACAAATACCCGCAACAGCCAGGAAAACCGTGGAAACAACAATCATTCCGGTGGCGAGAGAAACAACAGACCGCAGAATGACAGAAACAATGACAGAGGCGGGGAGAGAAATAATAACCGTCATCAGGGAGATAGAAACAATAACAATCGTCCGAACGGAGACAGAAACAACAGCCGTCCACAGAACGACAGAAACAATAACGGCAGAAAGAACCGTTTCAGTAAAGAGCCGGCAGCAGTTGCAGCACCGGAAGAAATCCGCGGAAAGGACTCCCGTGGAAATAATGACCGCCGCAATAACAACAATAATCATCGGAAAGATCATGATAAACTTGGCGGAAAGAAACAGGAAAATTATGTAAACCTTGAGAAGCACGGCGGCAGAAAGAAACCACAGCAGCAGCCGAAGCCGAAGGAAGATGAAAATGTAATCAAGACGATCACACTTCCGGAAAAGATGACAATCCGTGATCTGGCAGACAAGATGAAACTGCAGCCATCTGCCATTGTAAAAAAACTCTTTATGAAGGGTGAAATGGTAACGGTAAATCAGGAAGTAGATTTTGAGACAGCGGAAGAAATCGCACTGGAGTTTAACTTTATCTGCGAGCCGGAGGAGAAGATTGATGTCATCGCGGAACTCTTAAAAGAGGATGAAGAAGATCCGAAGAATCTGGTTCCACGTCCACCGGTTGTCTGTGTTATGGGTCATGTCGATCATGGTAAAACATCCCTGCTGGATGCGATCCGTTCCACACGTGTGACAGACCGCGAGGCCGGTGGTATTACCCAGCATATCGGTGCATCTGTGGTGTCCATCAATGGACAGAAGATCACATTCCTGGATACTCCTGGTCATGAGGCATTTACCGCAATGCGTATGCGTGGTGCAAATTCTACCGATATTGCAATCCTGGTTGTCGCAGCAGATGATGGTGTTATGCCACAGACCATCGAGGCAATCAACCATGCAAAGGCTGCCGGTGTAGAAATCATCGTTGCTGTCAACAAGATTGATAAGCCGAGTGCAAACATTGAAAAAGTAAAGCAGGAGCTTTCCGAATACGAACTGATTCCGGAAGACTGGGGTGGAAGTACGATTTTCTGTCCGGTTTCTGCACATACTAAGGAAGGTATCGACAATCTTCTGGAAATGATCCTTCTGACTGCAGAAGTGATGGAACTGAAAGCAAATCCAAACCGTAATGCAAGAGGTCTGGTCATTGAGGCACAGCTGGATAAGGGACGCGGTGCGGTAGCAACGGTTCTGGTTCAGAAAGGAACACTTCATGTCGGAGATTCCATTGCCTGTGGAAGCAGCTACGGTAAAGTCCGTGCCATGATCGACGACAAGGGACAGCGCGTGAAGAAGGCAACTCCTTCCACGCCGGTAGAGATCCTCGGATTAAACAGTGTACCGGCAGCCGGAGAGACATTTGTTGTCTGCGATTCCGATAAGGAAGCAAAATCATTTGCAGATACTTATATTTCAGAGGAAAAGAACCGCCTGATCGAAGATACCAAGGCAAAGATGTCACTGGATGATCTGTTCTCCCAGATCCAGTCCGGAAATATGAAGGAACTTGATATTATTGTAAAAGCGGATGTACAGGGTTCTGTTGAGGCAGTGAAACAGTCACTTGTGAAACTGTCCAATGAAGAAGTGGTTGTAAAAGTGATCCATGGTGGTGTCGGCGCAATCAACGAATCTGATGTTATTCTTGCTTCCGCATCCAATGCGATCATCATCGGATTTAATGTCCGTCCGGACCCGATTGCAAAAGTTACTGCAGACAATGAGGGTGTAGATATCCGTCTGTACAAGGTTATTTACAATGCGATCGAGGATGTAGAGGCTGCCATGAAGGGTATGCTTGATCCTGTATTTGAGGAGAAAGTTATCGGTCATGCAGAAATCCGTCAGATCTTTAAGGCATCCGGTGTCGGTAATATTGCCGGTTCTTATGTACTTGACGGTGTGATGGAACGCGGATGTAAAGTTCGTATTTCCAGAGAAGGCGAGCAGATCTTCGAAGGAGATTTAGCATCCCTGAAGCGTTTCAAGGATGATGTCAAGGAAGTTAAGGCCGGATATGAATGTGGTCTTGTATTTGACGGCTTTAATGACATTCAGGAACTTGATCAGGTAGAAGCTTATAAGATGGTAGAAGTACCAAGATAGGATAGAATATGAGAAAAAACAGTATTAAAAATATTCGGATCAATGAGGAAGTGATGCGTGAGCTTTCCAATATTATCCGCGGGGAAATCAAAGACCCGCGGATCAATCCGATGACCAGTGTAGTTGCAGTGGAGGTCGCTCCGGATCTGAAAACGGCAAAGGCCTATATCAGTGTGCTGGGGGATGAAAAATCACAGCAGGATACGATTGCAGGACTTCGCTCCGCAGAAGGATTTATTCGCAGGAGCCTGGCAAAGTCCGTAAATCTGCGCAACACACCGGAGATCAAATTTGTATTGGACCAGTCCATTGAATATGGAATCCATATGTCAAAAATGATTGATGAAGTGACCAAAGATATAAAGGAGAAACCGGATGAAGAGGCTTGATGAGATTCTTGCAGGGAAAAAATCGGTAGGTCTTGCCGGACATGTACGTCCGGATGGGGATTGTGTGGGCTCCACACTCGGAGTTTACAACTATATCCGGAAATATTATCCGGATGTGGATGTGCGATTGTATCTTGAGCCGATTCCCAATATCTTTAAATTCCTGAATTTTTCATCGGAAATCCGCAGTGACTATGAGGAATCCGTGGTGTTTGATCTGTTTATCGCCATGGACTGCGGAGATGAGAAACGTCTGGGGAATGCTGCACGTTATTTTCAGGAAGCAAAGCATACAGCCTGTATTGACCACCATGTCAGTAACCAGAGTTTTGCAGAGGAAAATTATATTTTCCCGGATGCAAGTTCCACTTGTGAGCTGATCTGTGAACTGTTAGATACGGAGAAGATCACAAAAGAAATCGCGGAATGTCTGTATACCGGAATGGTTACCGATACCGGAGTGTTTCAGTATTCCTGCACGTCTTCCTCCACGATGAATATGGCGGGCATGCTGATGGATAAAGGAATTGATTTCACAAAAATTGTGGATGAAGCTTTTAATCAGAAAACATACAACCAGAACCGTGCCATGGGACAGGCACTGCTTTCCAGCAGACTTCGTCTGGGTGGCAGAGTAGTGACTTCTTTTCTGACGCTCGAAGAGATGCATGCACTCGAAGTTCTTCCGAAACATATGGAAGGAATCGTGGAGCAGATGCGCAATACCAAAGATGTGGAACTTGCAGTATTCCTTTATGAGAATGAGGATCATACGTTTAAAGTAAGTTTTCGTGTAAACGGTGCGTTTGATGCGGCATCGCTTGCGATGCATTTTGGCGGCGGCGGACATGTCAAGGCTGCCGGATGTACCGTGGAAGGACCGGCAGAAGAGGCAATCGAGCGTATTCTTGCCGAGGTTGAGAAGAGATTATAATATGATAAACGGAATTATAAATGTTTATAAAGAGCGGGGCTTTACTTCCTTTGACGTGGTAGCAAAGCTCCGCGGCATTTTACATGAGCGTAAAATTGGACATACCGGAACGCTCGATCCGGAAGCGACCGGAGTACTTCCCGTATGCATCGGAAATGCAACAAAGGTATGTGAACTTCTGACGGATAAGGATAAAGTGTATCGTACGGTGATGCATCTTGGCATTACAACCGATACACAGGATATGACCGGAACGGTGAAAGAAGATCGTTCCAGAGAGGCTGCATTGCTGAAAGAACAGACCGTGGAAGCGGCTATTTTGCAGTTCGTTGGAGATTATGAGCAGATTCCGCCAATGTACTCGGCACTCAAAGTCAACGGAAAGAAGTTATGTGATCTGGCCCGCGCCGGAATTGAGGTAGAGCGGAAAGCCCGCACGGTTAAAATTTTTTCCATAGAAATTGAAAAAATCAATCTTCCTTATGTGACGATGCAGGTGCACTGTTCCAAGGGAACTTATATCCGTACGCTGTGTGCGGATATCGGAGAGGCGCTTGGCGTAGGCGCGTGTATGGAATCCCTGGTCCGGACAAGAGTGAGTGTTTTTCCTCTGGAAGAGGCACACACGTTGGCAGAAATTGAAAAGATAAGGGATGAAGGAACGCTGGAAGAACTGATTCTTCCGGTGGACCGCGTGTTTGAGGGAAAGACAAAACTGACGGTTGTACCGGAAGCGTTTCGTTTTCTTCAGAATGGAAACCGTTTAAACGATGGAAATTTTACGGATGTTCCGGAAAAAATTGCGGATGGTGAGCAGGTACTGGTTTATGATCCGATGGGACATTTTTACGCTGTATATCAGTATGAGAGAGAAACAAAGGACTATAAAGTCCGGAAAATGTTTGGTGCATAAATATGATTTGCTGGAATAAGATAGAAGATTTTCATATAGAAGAACCAACGGCATTGTCGCTGGGAAAATTTGACGGAGTACACCGTGGACACGAAGCACTGATTGAACACCTTCTGGAAAAGAAGAAAGAAGGGTTAAAGGCCGTTGTTTTTACGTTTGATATTCCACCGAAAAAACTTACGGAGAATAATAATTACCGTGTCCTTTCGACCAATAAAGAAAAGCAGGAAATTCTCAAAGAACGTGGAATTGATTACCTGTTGGAATGTCCGTTTACCAAAGAAGTCATGTGCATGGAGCCGGAGGCTTTTGTTGCATGGATTGTAAAAAGTCTGCATGTAAAGAGCATGGTAGTCGGATCGGATTTCCGGTTTGGTCATAACCGGAAAGGGGATCATATTCTGCTGGAAAAATTGTCCGCGACATATGGCTATACCCTTAGGGTGGTAGACAAGATCCAGTATGAGGGACGGGACATCAGCAGTACGTTTGTGCGGGAACAGATCATAAAAGGCAATATTGAAAAGGCAAATGATCTGCTTGGGTATCCGTTTTTTGTAAAGAGTGAAGTGATTCATGGAAGGCAACTTGGAAGAACGCTCGGAATCCCGACGATCAATATGGAACTTGTGGCCGAAAAACTTCTTCCGCCGAAAGGTGTATATGCAACTGCGGTAGAGATTGGTGGAAAATATTACACAGGTGTGACAAATGTCGGATGCAAACCGACCGTCAATCATTCCAATAAAGTAAATGTGGAGACGCATATACTGGATTTTTCCGGTGATCTGTACGGATATGAACTAAAGGTCAGCTTTTATTCTTTTATACGTCCGGAACAGAGATTCTCGTCTGTAGAGATGTTAAAAGAACAGATGGAAAGAGACATTGAAACGAGCCGCAGTCGTATGATGTCGATAAACGGCGACATGTAAACATATTACATAAATATTACAAAATTATGTTGACATTGTAATTATTTGTTGTTATACTCGTTTTGTTATGAGATTTCATGAGACATGAGGGAGGAATCTGTGAAATGAATCGTATGACAAAAAAGAGAGTTGGAATGGTACTTGCTTTTTCTCTGACACTGACCGGTGCGGCAGCCTATATCGGGATACAGCAGGGAAATACAGATAAAACAGAGCTCACAGCCGGTGTTTCCGCATCTTTGAATGCAAGCGAAGTGGAGGCGCTGGATGTGACGGCAGGAGTAACCAGTCAGCTGTATGATAAAACAGATGTTGCGGTGGCTGCGAATGAAAAGCAGATGGTTGCACAGGGAATCGAAGATACGCAGACAAAAGAAGCGGTTTCGGAAAATACCACGGAGGATACCAGCATTTGTGGGTATAAAAATCTTGGAATCGCGCAGGTGCAGGGAAGCCTGAATGTGCGAAAAAAGGCATCCACAGACAGTAAAGTTGTTGGAAAAATGACGGATAAAGATGCCTGTGAGATTGTCTCGGTCAAGGGAGATTGGGCAAAGATCACCTCCGGCAAGGTGGAAGGTTATGTAAAGACAGAGTATCTTCTGACAGGAGATGCGGCAAAAAATGTAGCAAAGAAAGAAATTACAAAAGTTGTTACAGTAAATACCACAACCCTTCGTGTAAGAGAAAAGGCTTCTGAAGATTCTGCAATACTTTCTCTGGTTGGAGAGGGAGAGGATCTTGTTGTGGAAGATACAAAAGACGGCTGGTATAAAGTGGAAGTGGATGATCAGAAGGGATATATTTCCGGAGATTATGTAGAGGTAACAGAAAAACTTCCGACAGCATCGACGGTAAAAGAACTGGAATACGGAGAGGGATACACGGATTCCCGCGTTTCTTTAGTACAGTTTGCATTACAGTTTGTAGGAAACCGTTATGTCTGGGGTGGAACAAGCCTGACAAACGGAATTGATTGTTCCGGATTTACGATGCAGGTATATGCGAGATACGGAGTCGGCCTCCCGCATCATGCGGCAAGTCAGCCGGCATACGGAAAACGAATCCGTGCATCTGAGGCAAAACCGGGAGATCTCTTTTTCTATGGAAGCGGAAGCAGCATCAGCCATGTGGGAATTTATATCGGAAACGGTCAGATTGTGCATGCCAGCAATGCACGTACCGGAATTAAAATTTCCAATGCCTATTACCGGACACCAATCTGTGTCATATCGTATTTAAATTAAAAAACTGTTTACAACGATACGGATTTATGATACATTAGATTAGTATGGTTTAACCCATATTCGGTGAATGGACACTCCGACCTTTTGCTGAGTATCGGGTGCAAAAATATTTTAAGGAGGATCATAAAATGATCGCAAAAGAAAAGAAACAGGCAATTATCAATGAGTATGGAAGAACACCAAACGACACTGGTTCACCAGAAGTTCAGGTAGCTGTTCTTACTGCAAGAATTCAGGAGCTTACTGAGCACTTAAAGCAGAATCCAAAGGATCATCATTCCAGAAGAGGTATGCTTAAGATGATCGGTCAGAGACGTGGATTATTATCATACTTAAAGAGCATTGATATTGAAAGATATCGTTCTTTAATTGAGCGTTTAGGACTCAGAAAATAATTGTAAACAAAGAGCGGAGTTTTATATTCCGCTCTTCTTTTTGTTGTATGGCAGAACTTTTTTCCGGGACCACTGAAGAGGACAAAACGCTGTTTTGTATTGTTCAGTAGTTTCGGGGTTTTGACATACCGTATTAAATTTTGAAGGAGAGAATACATGTACAAAAGTTATTCAATGGAACTGGCAGGCAGAACACTGACCGTTGATATCGGAAGAGTATGTGCACAGGCAAATGGTGCCGCATTATTAAAATATGGAGAGACTACCGTATTATCTACGGCTACTGCTTCCGACAAGCCGAGAGATGGCGTTGATTTCTTCCCACTGAGCGTGGAATTTGAAGAAAAAATGTACTCGGTTGGAAAAATTCCTGGCGGATTTAACAAGCGTGAAGGAAAGGCATCAGAGAACTCTATTCTTACCGCACGTGTCATTGACCGTCCGATGAGACCTCTGTTTCCGAAAGATTACCGCAATGATGTAACCTTAAATAATATGGTTATGTCTGTAGATCCGGAGTGCCGTCCGGAGCTGGTTGCCATGATCGGTGCAGCACTTTCTACTACCATTTCCGATATTCCGTTTGACGGCCCATGTGCCATGACCCAGATGGGAATGAAGAATGGTGAATTTATTGTAAACCCATCCCAGAAAGATTGGGACGAGGGAGATTTAAAGCTTACGGTTGCATCTACAGCAACAAAGGTCATCATGATTGAGGCCGGTGCCAATGAGATTCCGGAAGCAAAGATGATTGAGGCTATTTATAAGTGCCATGATGTCAACCAGACAGTCATTGCATTTATCAATAAGATCCGGGAAGAGGTTGGCAAACCGAAGCATGCGTATACAAGCTGTGCGATTCCGGAAGAAATGTTTGCAGCTATGCGGGAAATCGTCACTCCGGAGCAGATGGAAGAAGCGGTATTTACCGATGAAAAGCAGCAGAGAGAAGAGAATATCCGTGAAATCACAGATAAATTTGCAGAGGCTTTTGCAGAGAACGAGGAGTGGCTTGCTGTTCTTGACGAGGCCGTTTACCAGTATCAGAAGAAGACTGTTCGTAAGATGATCTTAAAGGATCATAAGCGTCCAGACGGACGTGCGATCGATCAGATCCGTCCGCTGGCTGCAGAAGTAGATCTGATCCCTCGTGTACATGGTTCTGCCATGTTTACCCGTGGACAGACACAGATCTGCGATGTTGTTACACTTGCACCGCTTTCGGAAGTACAGAAGATTGACGGACTTGATGAGAACGTGACAACCAAGCGTTATATGCATCAGTACAATTTCCCGTCCTATTCTGTTGGAGAGACAAAGCCAAGCAGAGGTCCGGGACGTCGTGAGATCGGACACGGTGCGCTTGCAGAGCGTGCATTACTTCCGGTTCTTCCTTCTGTGGAGGAGTTCCCGTATGCAATCCGTGCAGTTTCCGAGACATTTGAATCCAATGGATCTACTTCCATGGCATCTACCTGTGCGTCCTGTATGTCACTGATGGCTGCAGGTGTTCCGATTAAAAAGATGGTTGCAGGTATTTCCTGTGGTCTTGTGACCGGAGAGACGGATGATGATTATCTGGTACTGACAGATATCCAGGGACTTGAAGATTTCTTCGGAGATATGGATTTCAAGGTAACCGGTACACATGATGGTATCACTGCAATCCAGATGGATATCAAGATCCATGGCCTGACCCGTCCAATCGTAGAAGAAGCCATTGCCCGTACCCGTGAGGCACGCGTCTACATTATGGATGAAGTTATGAGCAAGGCAATTGCAGAGCCACGAAAAGAAGTAAATCAGTGGGCCCCGAAGATTGAACAGATCACCATTGATCCGAATAAAATTGGAGATGTTGTGGGACAGAAGGGTAAGACAATCAATGAGATCATTGCCCGTACAGGTGTCAAGATTGATATTACAGATGATGGTGCGGTTTCTGTCTGTGGAACAGACAAGGAGGCAATCGCAAAGGCCATTGATATGATAAAAATCATCACAACCGATTTTAAGGAAGGGCAGATCTTTACCGGTACAGTTGTAAGTATCAAAGAGTTTGGTGCTTTTATCGAGTTTGCGCCGGGCAAGGAAGGAATGGTTCACATTTCAAAGATTGCCAAGGAACGCATTGAGCATGTCGAGGATGTACTGACACTTGGAGATGTTGTGAAAGTTGTCTGTCTTGGAAAGGACAAGATGGGAAGAATCAGTTTTTCCATTAAGGACGTTCCGGCAGATCAGAAATAAAATACCATACAGAATTAAGATCCATGAAAGATGTACTTCAGGGGCCGCACCATGCGGCCCTTTTTTCATACCATGAAAGAAAAAGGCGATGATTCGAAAAGTTCGGAGTTGAAATATGAATCGTGTCAAACAGCTTGTACATGCAGAGAATGTATATCGTATGGGTTACACGGGGAAAAATATCCGGGTGGTGACACTGGACACAGGCGTTTATCTGCATCCGGATCTGCGGCAGAATGTGGTTGGATTTCTGGATTTTGTGGCAATGAAACGAGCCTGTTATGATGACAATGGACACGGAACACATGTTGGCGGAATTTTGTGTGCGAATGGCAGAATGAAAGGAATGGCACCGCAGGCACAGCTGATTGCGCTGAAAGTCCTCGGGAAGGATGGAGGAGGACAGACGGAGCGGGTGATTCGTGGCCTGCAATGGGTGCTTGCACATCATAAAGAACTGGGAATCCGGATTCTGAATTTTTCTGTAGGATTTCTTCCGGGGGCACTCGACCGTGAGCAGAAGCAGATTATGGAACTTTTAGAACAGCTGTGGGATGATGGCGTGACGGTTGTCACAGCGGCCGGAAATAATGGCCCGGGAGCCGGGACAGTCACGGCTCCCGGTATTTCGAGAAAAGTGATTACGGTGGGGGCAAGTGATGACCGGAGTTCTCCGGGGGAAAGGCGTGGTGGCTACAGTGGCAGTGGTCCGACCGGATGCTGTATTATGAAGCCGGAAATTTTAGCACCGGGGACGAATATTGTAAGTCTGGATCATCACGGAGCACTATATTCCAGAAAAAGTGGTACCTCTATGGCAACCCCTGTCGTATGCGGGGCACTGGCACTTGCATTACAGAAAAATCCAAAGCTGCGGCCGGAAGAACTGAAACTGAAATTATATGAATCGGCGCGGAAAGAAACGGGAATGTCCATGGCGTGGGGCGTTCTTGATGTTGATAATTTGCTGGCATTGGTATAAAATACTCTCTAAAAGCCTGTCGGTGACATTTTATGAGAACCAAAGGAGGAGACAGATGAAACGAATATTAAATAAACTCTTTAGTAAACTTGTCCTTGGAGGATTGATTATTATATTGCAGTTCAGCTGGTTTGTCTATCTGTTGTACAGTGCGACCGTATACAGTTCCATGGTAGATGCATTGTTTAAAATTGCATCCATTGTGCTTGCATTGTTTGTCTCCAGCAGGGATATGCGTTCCACATATAAAACTTCCTGGATTTTTCTGATACTGGCACTTCCTCTGTTCGGAATTCCGGCATACTATCTGTTTGGCCGTCCGGGACTGACAAAACGGACCCGTATGAAGATGGACGTGGTCAGCAGCAGGATACGGGCATACAGTTCTCCTTCCGATGATGTGATGTCTGCCTTAAGGGCAGAGGATGATTCTGTCGGACAGCAGGCGCAGTATCTCACCCGTTATGCGGGGTATCCGGTGTACAGGGAGGCGGATACACAGTATTATTGCTGCGGAGAAGAGATGTATCCGCAGTTTCTGGAAGATTTAAAAACAGCAAAATCTTATATCTTTCTGGAGTATTTTATTGCAGAGCCTGGAAAGATGCTGGATGCAATTGTTGAAATTCTGGCTCAGAAAGCAAAAGAGGGTGTGGATGTGCGATTTATGTACGATGGAATCGGATGTATCCAGACACTGCCGAATAAATATTATCGTTATCTGCAGGAAAAGGGAATAAAATGTGCATGTTTCCAGCCATTTCGACCGCTGATGTCAATTATCCAGAATAACCGGGACCACCGGAAGATTACGGTGATTGACGGAAGGGTTGCCTATACCGGGGGGATGAACCTGGCGGATGAGTATATCAATGCCAGAGTGCGTTTTGGGTATTGGAAGGATGCGGCAATCCGTCTGACCGGAGAATGTGTCTGGAGTTTTACAAGCATGTTCTTGGAACTGTGGGATTATATTTTGAAAACAGAAAGCGATTATACATTTTATCGTGCAACCTCCATGGAAAAACACAGGCTGCAGGAAAAAATCCATGCAGATGAAAAAGGATTTGTCCAGCCGTATACCGATTCTCCGCTGGATTACGAAGATGTCGGCGAAAATGTATATCTGAATATGATCAGCAGGGCAAAAAAATATCTTTACATCTTTACTCCGTATCTAATCATCGGGTCCGAGATGCGCACGGCACTTGTAAATGCGGCAAAATCCGGAGTGGATGTGCGTCTGGTTGTACCGGGAATTCCGGATAAGAAACTGGTGTATTTCCTGACACAGTCGAATTTCCCGTATCTGATCAAAAACGGAGTGAAAATATACACATATACGCCAGGTTTTATCCATGCAAAATGTTTTGTGTCAGATGATGTACAGGCAACCGTGGGAACGGTAAATCTGGATTACCGCAGTCTGTGTCTGCATTTTGAATGTGGCGTCTGGATGTATCGTACCCGGGCAGTTTTACAGGTAAAAGAAGATGCGTTAAAAACATTTGCGGAAAGCCACGAAGTGACTCTGGAGGAATTTCAAAAGAAATCGTTTCTTGTGCGTACATTTATGGGGGCATTAAAATTGTTTGCACCCCTTCTGTAAAACACTAAATATAGTAATTTGTCCTTGCATTTTCTACAACATAAAGATAAAATATAGATTATGACAGAAAGGACGAAAGGGATGGAACTGACCGTTAAACTCCAGGTATTTGAGGGACCGCTGGATCTGCTTTTGTATCTGCTCGAAAAGAATAAAGTGAATATCTATGATATTCCGATTGTGGAGATCACGGAACAGTATATGGAGTATATCCGGGAAATGAAACGACAGGATCTGGAGGTACTCAGTGAGTTTCTGGTTATGGCTGCAACGCTGATCGATATCAAATCACGCATGCTTCTCCCATCGAATCCGGACAGCGAAGAGGAAGAAGAAGATCCGCGTGCGGAACTGGTACAGCAGCTTCTGGAATACAAGATGTACAAATGTATGGCGTATGAACTAAAAGACCGGCAGATGGATGCCGGTCGTGTTATGTATAAGAAGCCGACGATTCCAGAGGAAGTGCGTGCGTATGAGCCGCCGGTTGACATCCACGAACTGATGTCGGACATTACGCTTTCACGTCTGCATGAAATTTTTGAGAGCATTATGAAAAAACAGCAGGATAAAATTGATCCTCTGCGGTCAAAGTTCGGAAAGATTGAAAAAGAAGAGGTATCACTGGAAGACAAGATGGAGGATCTGAAAAAATATGCGGCCGGACACAGGCACTTCAGTTTCCGGGGACTTTTGACGGCACAGTCATCGAAAGTGGAAGTGATCGTTACGTTTCTTGCGATTCTGGAGCTGATGAAAATGGGAACGATACGGATTTCGCAGGAACATATTTTTGATGATATCCAGATTGATTCGAAAGTTGCAGCATAGATTATCATGTATTGCAGGATGGACGAAAAATATGGAAGAAAAAAAATACAAGGCAATTATAGAAGGAATTTTGTTTTCTATGGGAGAATCCGTAGAACTGGAAAAAATTGCAGGAGCTCTTGGACTTGATCAGAAGAAAACAAAGGAACTGATCGATGAAATGAGAAATGAGTGGGAAGAACAGAAACGCGGCGTTACCATCACGGAGCTGGATGGAGCCTACCAGATGTGCACCAGACCCGAAATTTACGAATATCTGATTAAAATTGCAAAGCAGCCCAAACGCCGGGTTTTAACCGATGTCCTTTTGGAGACGCTTTCCATTATTGCATATAAGCAGCCGGTGACAAAGATGGAAATAGAAAAAATACGTGGCGTGTCATCGGATCATGCGGTAAACAAACTGGTGGAATATCATCTGGTGTGTGAACTTGGAAGACTTGATGCACCGGGGCGTCCGTTACTTTTCGGAACAACAGAAGAATTTTTACGCAGTTTCGGCGTACATTCAATCGATGATCTGCCGGTACTTAGTCCGGTACAGGTGGAAGAGTTTAAGCAGGAAGCAGAAGAAGAGATGCATGTGAAACTGGACGTATAAAAGAAGCAGGAATAATCATATACATAGAATAAAAATGTATATGGTTATTTTTTTATGTTTCAAAAAAGAATCTGCACAAAAATAATAAGTCTGTTGCTGGTAATCGGATGTCTGATGAGCGAACCGGTTTTGGCAGAAAAGCAAAAAGAACCCGAAGCGCAGACACTGTATTCAAAATCCTGCGCCATGGTGGATGGGGACAGTGGACGCCTTTTGTATGGAAAAGAGGCACAGACAGCACTGCCGAATGCAAGTACCACAAAAATTCTGACCTGTATCGTGGCGATGGAACAATGTAAGCCCGATGAAGTGGTCACATTCAGCGCAAAAGCGGCATCACAGCCGAAGGTACATCTCGGGGCGAAAAAAGGAGAACAGTTCTATATGCAGGATCTGTGGTATGGGCTGATGCTGGAATCCTATAATGACTGTGCATATGCAATCGCAGAACATGTGGCGGGATCTGCGGAAAAATTTGCAGCACTTATGAATGAAAAAGCAAAGAAGATCGGGTGCACCGACAGCCATTTTGTGACACCGAACGGTCTGGATGCAAAGGATGAGCAGGGGGAACACCATACCACAGCATATGATCTGTGCAGGATTATGAGTTATTGCGCATGGAAGTCTCCGGTAAGCAAGCAGTTTCTGGAAGTGACGCAGACCCGGTCACATACATTTCAGAGCCTGGAGGGAACCGGATATGCTGTTTCCAATAAAAATGCCCTGCTGGATATGATGGATCATGTGATTACCGGAAAAACCGGATATACGTCCAAAGCCGGATATTGCTATGTGGCTGCACTTGAAGAAGGGGGGAGACATTATGCAATCGCACTTCTTGCCTGCGGCTGGCCGAACCACAAAAATTATAAGTGGTCCGATGCAAAGACACTGTTTCAATACGGAATGGATGCCTATCATCTGTATCGGGGATCGGAAGCATCCATGGAGCTGCCGGAGATAGAGATTGCGCAGGGCTGTCGGAAAGAAACACTCGAGGAATGGGCTACCCATGCCAAACTGCCGGTTTATGTTGATACGGATATCACAAAACTGACGTTTTTGAAAAAAGACGGGGATACCGCTGAAATAAAGAAAGTATTGTCTGATCCGATAAGCCTTCCGGTCAAAAAAGGGCAGACGCTTGGACGTGTTTCCTACTGTATGAACGGCAGGGAAATTTACTCCGGAAAAATCAAAGCAGAGGTTTCCGTAAAAAAATGGTCTCTTGAAAAGTTTTTTCAAATTATGTGGAAAGAGGCACTGTTGGGCAAATAGGAAATTAGTCACAAAGAATTAGTGAAAAAATTAACAAATTATGTTGAAAAGAAGTGGGAAATGAGATACAATACAAACTAGCGGAAATTTTTATTTTTTATAGATGGAGGGCATAAAATGAGTAGTAACAATGAAAACTTGGCAATTCAGCGTATTGCTAAGTTGGTCGATGAGAACAGTTTTATGGAAATCGGTTCTCTCGTAACAGCACGTAGCACAGATTTTAATCTTACCGCTGCAAAGACCCCTTCAGATGGCGTTGTAATCGGTCATGGACTGATCGACGGCAATCTGGTATTTATTTACAGCCAGGATGCATCCGTATTAAACGGTACCATCGGAGAGATGCACGCAAAGAAGATTGCGTCTGTGTATGACATGGCAATGAAGATGGGAGCTCCTGTCATCGGTCTGATTGACTGTGGCGGCATTCGTCTTCAGGAGTCGGTTGATGCATTGGATGGGTTTGGAACTATTTATGCGAAGGAAGTAGCAGCTTCCGGTCTTGTACCTCAGATTTGTGGTGTATTTGGCAATTGTGGCGGCGGCCTTTCCGTTGTCCCGGCACTTTGCGATTTCGCGTTCATTGAAGAGAAGAAAGGACGCATGTTTGTAAATGCTCCGGATGCAATCGAAGGCAATAACACAGAAAAATGTGATACAGCCAGCGCAGCATTCCAGAGTGAAAACAACGGATGTGTAGATTTCGTTGGTTCAGAAGATGAGATCATGGAACAGATCCGTCAGCTGGTATGTATGCTTCCAAGCAACAATGAGGGAGATGTGTACACAGATGACTGTGAAGATGATTTAAATCGTGCCTGCGAGAGTATGGAGAATATGAAGGGAGATCCGAGATATCTGTTATCCCAGATTTCAGATAATAACGTATTCTTCGAGACAAAGGCAGATTATGCCAGGAATATGGTAACCGGACTGATCAAGTTAAACGGAATGACAGTCGGTGCTGTGGCAAACTGCAGCGAAGTATATGATGCAGAAGGCAAGAAAGCAGAGAGTTTTGACAAGTCCCTGACCGCGCAGGGATGCAACAAGGCAGCTGAATTTGTTCAGTTCTGTGATGCATTCTCAATCCCGGTACTTACCATTACAAATGTGAATGGATTGAAAAACTGCATGTGCTCTGAGAAGAAACTTGCAAAGGCACTTGCGAGAATGACTTACGCATTTTCCAATGCAACCTGTGCAAAGGTAAACCTGATCACAGGAGAGGCTTATGGAAGTGCTTATGTATTTATGAATTCCAAGTCTGTCGGAGCAGATCTTGTATACGCATGGAGCGGAGCAAAGATCGGTGCGATGGATTCTACTCTGGCTGCAAAGATTATGTATCCGGAAGCTGGTGCAGATGAGATCAAGCAGAAAGCTGCTGATTATGAAAAACTTCAGGATTCTGCCGCATCTGCTGCTGCAAGAGGATATGTGGATCGTCTGATTGATCCGGCAGATACCAGAAAATACCTTGTAGCTGCTTTTGAAATGCTTTATACAAAGTATGTAAGCGAGCCAGAAAAGAAACACGGTACCAAGTAGAAAGGTGAAGTTTTATGAAAAAGAGAATTGCTTTTGCACTTTGCATGATCCTGATGGTTCTGATGCTTGGTGCATGTGGAACAGACCCGACTACCGTGGATTACAATGGAAAGTCCTATTCAGATCTTCAGTCTGAAATGGATACCAATGCGGGCATGGTACAGAGTCTGGCTCAGTTGTTCAAAGAAAACAAACTGACAGCAGATACTCTTCCGGACGATGTAAAGGATCAGCTTACTTCAAGCTACGGTGTCACAGAGGCACAGATTGAAGCAGCTGCAAAGTGGCAGGATACTTTGGATGAGTTTGGTGAAATGAAAAAGATCGAAGACGATACTTTTGAGGTTACCAAATCCGGTAAGACACTTACCACAGATATGACCATCAAGTTCGCGAAGAAAGATGTGAATTTCGAAGTAGTATATGATTACTATTCCATGGATGTTACCGGTATTTCGGTAGATCCGATTTATACACTCGGTGAGAAAATGGAAAAGGCAGGACTGAATACTGTAATTTCTATGGCAGTTGTATTTGCTGTATTGATTCTGATCAGTCTTCTTATTTCCTGCTTTAAGATCTTCCCTTATCTGGAGAAAAAGAAAGCTGCCAAAGCAGCCGGACAGGCTCCACAGCAGGAAGAGACACCAGCCGCAGCACCGGCACCTGCCCCTGTTGCAGCACAGACAGATGACACTGAACTTATCGCAGTTATTGCAGCGGCAATCGCTGCAAGCACCGGAACTTCTACCAGTGATTTCGTAGTTCGTTCCATCAATCGTAGATAGGATAGAAAGAAAATTTAGGAGGAACATATTCATGAAGAATTATACAATTACCGTAAATGGTAACGTTTATGATGTTACAGTAGAAGAGACCGGAAGCACATCCGGCGCAGCAACACCGAGACGTACAGCTGCAAAGCCAGCTGCAGCACCGGCAGCACCAGCTGCTTCAGCAGGAGCCGGAAACATTAAGATCGAAGCAGGAGCAGCCGGAAAGGTATTCAAGATTGAGAAGAAAGTCGGCGATGCTGTAAAGAAGGGAGACACTGTCCTGGTTCTTGAGATCATGAAGATGGAGACACCAGTCGTTGCTCCGGAAGACGGAACTGTTGCAAGTATCGATGTAGCAGTTGGTGATGCCGTAGAATCTGGTGCATTACTCGCTACATTAAACTAATCCAAGGAGGAAAACACTGTGAGTTATGTAGGTGAAACATTATCGAACCTCCTGCATCAGACAGCCTTTTTCAATCTGACCTGGGGAAATTATGTTATGATTTTAGTGGCATTTATTTTCCTGTATCTTGCGATTAAGAAAGGTTTTGAGCCATTACTGTTAGTTCCGATTGCATTTGGTATGCTTCTGGTAAATATTTACCCGGATATCATCGCAAGCCCGGAACAGACCAGCAACGGCGTGGGCGGTTTACTTTATTATTTTTACACATTGGATGAGTGGTCTATTTTACCATCTCTGATCTTTATGGGTGTAGGTGCAATGACAGACTTTGGCCCGCTGATTGCAAACCCGGTCAGTTTCCTTATGGGAGCTGCCGCACAGTTTGGTATCTTCAGCGCATACTTCCTTGCAATTATACTTGGATTTAATGACAAGGCTGCCGTATCTATCATCGGTGGAGCAGATGGACCTACTTCCATTTTCCTGGCTGGTAAGTTGGGACAGACCGGTCTGATGGGACCGATCGCCGTGGCTGCATATTCCTATATGGCACTTGTGCCGATCATTCAGCCACCTATCATGAAGTTATTTACAACAAAGAAGGAACGTGCGATCAAGATGCAGAACCTTCGTCCGGTCAGCAAGCTGGAGAAGATCCTCTTCCCAATCGTTGTTACCGTTGTTGTCTGCGTACTGCTTCCTACCACAGCACCACTTGTTGGTATGCTGATGCTTGGAAACCTCTTCCGTGAGTCTGGCGTTGTTCGTCAGCTGCAGGAGACTGCAAGTAACGCACTTATGTACATTGTCGTTATCTTACTGGGTACCTCTGTTGGTGCAACTACCAGTGCAGAAGCTTTCTTAAATGCAAGCACCTTAAAGATCGTTGTATTAGGTCTTGTTGCATTTATGGTTGGTACTGCTGCCGGAGTTTTATTTGGTAAGTTATTATGCTGGATTACCAAGGGCAAGATTAACCCTCTGATTGGTTCTGCCGGTGTATCTGCCGTGCCTATGGCAGCCCGTGTATCCCAGAAGGTTGGTGCAGAGGAGGATCCTACAAACTTCCTGCTCATGCATGCAATGGGACCAAACGTTGCCGGCGTTATCGGTACTGCGGTAGCTGCGGGATGTTTCATGGCTATATTTGGAATTTAATAAGGAGGAAAAGTCATGTCAGAAGTGGTAAAAAAACCATTAAAAATAACAGAAACTGTTTTGCGTGATGCCCATCAGTCACTGATCGCTACACGTATGACAACAGAGCAGATGCTTCCGATTATCCCAAAGATGGATAAGGTTGGATTCAATGCTGTAGAGTGCTGGGGCGGAGCAACATTTGATGCCTGCCTGAGATTCTTAAAAGAGGACCCATGGGATCGTCTTCGTAAATTAAGAGACGGATTTAAAAATACAAAACTGCAGATGCTGTTCCGTGGACAGAATATCTTAGGATATCGTCCGTATGCAGATGATGTGGTAGAGTATTTTGTACAGAAGTCCATTGCAAACGGAATTGATATCATTCGTATTTTCGACTGCTTAAACGATATCCGTAACCTGCAGACAGCAGTTACTGCATGTAACAGGGAAAAAGGTCATGCACAGGTAGCTCTTTCTTACACCCTTGGAGATGCTTATACTCTGGATTACTGGATGGAGATGGCAAAGCGTGTAGAGGATATGGGAGCTGATTCTCTCTGTATCAAGGATATGGCAGGTCTTTTAGTTCCTGCTAAGGCTACAGAACTTGTACAGGCACTGAAGGATTCTACCTCTCTTCCGGTAGAACTTCATACACATTATACTTCCGGTGTAGCTTCCATGACATATATGAAGGCAGTCGAGGCCGGTGTAGATATCATTGATACTGCAATGTCTCCATTTGCTCTTGGAACCAGCCAGCCTGCAACAGAGGTTATGGTAGAGGCTTTCAAGAACACACCATACGATACCGGTCTTGATCTGAATCTGTTAAGTGAGATCGCAGATTACTTCCGTCCGTTACGCGAAGAGGCACTTGCAAGCGGTCTGATGAACCCGAAGGTACTTGGTGTAAACATCAACACTCTTCGTTATCAGGTACCGGGTGGTATGCTTTCCAACCTGATTTCCCAGCTCAAGGAGCAGGGAAAAGAGGACAAGTACGAGGAAGTGCTTGCAGAGGTTCCGCGTGTGCGTAAAGACCTTGGTGAGCCACCGCTTGTTACTCCGTCTTCCCAGATCGTTGGTACACAGGCTGTATTTAACGTATTGATGGGAGAGCGTTATAAAGTTGCAACAAAGGAGACAAAGGATATTCTTCTTGGTAAGTACGGCCAGACCGTTAAACCATTCAATCCGGAAGTTGTTGACAAGGTTCTCGGAGAGGATAAAAAGAATGCGATCACCTGTCGTCCGGCAGATCTTCTTGAGCCGGAGCTTGATAAGATTGAAGCTGAGATGAAACAGTACAAGCAGCAGGATGAGGATGTATTATCCTATGCATTATTCCCACAGGTTGCTACTGATTTCTTCAAATACCGTGAGGCACAGCAGACTGGCGTAGACGCAAAGACTGCTGATACAAAGAACGGAGCATATCCGGTATAGTCATATCCGGTTTCTACGAAAAAGACGCATCAGATCTGGTGCGTCTTTTTTTGATGGGAAAAATTCTTTTTGCATGAAATCTTGCATTTTCCGGTTAAAGTGATACAATCAAAAGTGCTGTTTGTGGCACAGCTTTTATGGGATAAAGAGGAGAATATGATGTCAAATACCAATGATCTGTTAAACCGGATTAATAATTGTTACAGTTCGATGAGCAAGGGACAGAAACTGCTTGCAACTTACATTACAGATAATTATGATAAAGCGGTATTTTTAACAGCCGCAAAGATGGGGGAGACGGTTGGTGTCAGTGAGTCGACCGTTGTACGTTTCGCAACATATCTTGGATATAAAGGATATCCGGAATTTCAGCGTGCCTTAGAAGAACTGGTGCGCAATAAATTAAACTCCGTACAGCGCATGGAGGTAACCTACGGAAGAATCAGCCAGTCGAAGATTTTAGAGACAGTTTTATCGGCAGACGCGGACAAGATCAAAACGACACTGGAAAAAATTGATCACAGTGCGTTTGAGGTGGCCGTCTCGACAATCCTTGAGGCAAAAAATATTTATATTGTCGGGATCAGAAGCTGTGCGCCGCTTGCAAGTTTTCTCGGATTTTATCTGAATCTGATGTTTGATAATGTGCGTCTGCTTACGACAAACAGTTCGAGTGAACTGTTTGAACAGATGGTAAGAATCGGGGAAAATGACGTTATTATCGGAATCAGTTTCCCACGATATTCCATGCGGACATTAAAGGCATTGGAATTTGCAAATAACCGGAGTGCAAAAGTAATTACAATTACTGACAGCATACATTCACCGATGAATCTGTATTCTTCCTGCAATCTCATTGCGGACAGTGATATGGCATCCATTGTGGATTCCCTTGTCGCACCGCTTTCCGTTATCAATGCGCTGGTAGTGGCTCTGTGCATGAAGAAACAGAAAGAAGTGGCGGGAACACTGACGATGTTAGAAGACATCTGGGATGAGTATCAGGTATATGAAAACGATGAGATCAATTATATTGATGATTCGATTAAGGTACATTATGCAAAATTAGGGGATATCGATAATGAGTAAAGTAATCGTGATCGGTGGAGGACCGGCGGGAATGATGGCTGCGTATGCGGCAGCGGAGAGCGGACATGCAGTGACGCTTTTAGAACAGAATGAAAAACTCGGAAAAAAGCTGTTTATTACGGGAAAAGGGCGCTGCAATCTGACGAATGCCAGTGATATGGAACAGCTGTTTGCCAATGTAGTCAGCAACCGTAAATTTTTATACAGTGCTTTTTACTCCTATGACAATGAGCAGGTGATTTCTTTTTTTGAGAGTCATGGAATGCCTACAAAAACAGAGCGTGGGAACCGGGTATTTCCCGTGTCGGATCATTCTTCCGATGTGATTGCGGCGTTATCCACCGCATTGCGGGGGCAGCATGTGGAAGTTTTACTGCATACAAAAGTAAAGCGTCTGCTGCTTGAAAAGAGGGATGAAGAAAAGCGTGTTACCGGTGTTGAGCTGGCTGATCATACAAAAATGCATGCGGACGCAGTGATTGTTGCAACCGGAGGAATTTCCTATCCTTCAACAGGGGCAACGGGGGACGGTTACCGCATGGCAGAAGAGAGCGGACATAAGATGGTATCGCCGACTCCGGCACTGGTTCCGATGGAAATGAAAGAACCGTGGGTCAGGGATCTGCAGGGCCTTTCGCTGCGCAATGTCCGTATGTCGGTTACCCGGGGAAAGAAAAAACTGTATGAGGATTTTGGAGAGATGCTTTTTACGCATTTCGGCGTCAGCGGTCCGCTGGTATTGTCGGCAAGCGGATGTATCCCGGCAAAAGCATTTGACCAGGAGCTTTCCATGACGATTGATCTGAAACCGGCACTGGATGTGGAACAGCTTGATCACCGGATCTTAAGGGAATTTGATGAAATGAAAAATAAGCAGTTTAAAAATTCTCTGGGGCATTTGCTCCCGGCAAAAATGATACCCGTTATGATTGCGTTATCAGGCATTGATCCGGATACAAAGGTGAATGAAATATCCAGGGAACAGAGACAGAATCTGTTACATCTGTTTAAAAATATGCCGCTTACAATTACAGGGCTTCGCGATTTTAAAGAGGCAATTATAACAAAGGGCGGTGTTTCCGTGAAAGATATCAATCCTTCCACGATGGAGTCAAAACTTGTGCAGGGGCTGTATTTCTGCGGCGAGGTGCTGGATCTGGATGCACTTACCGGTGGCTATAATCTTCAGATTGCCTGGTCCACCGGACACCTGGCGGGAATATCCGTTTTGTAATTTCAAAGATAAATAATTTATTTCAAAGGAGAATAGAAAATGGCATTTAATATTGCAATTGATGGACCGGCAGGGGCCGGAAAAAGAACAA
>ERZ780214.341-NODE-341-length-23189-cov-2.71466_pt1 | contig 23189 bp, 20 predicted proteins | sample MGYA00510976_ERZ780214 | MGnify/ENA primary metagenome ERZ780214 (study PRJEB29588, sample SAMEA2154920) | human gut metagenome | biome: human gut; feature: human-associated habitat; material: faeces | place: Denmark | collected 2008/2010 ... | reverse complement strand
GACATCAGAGCCGCTGGCGGTGTATCACGTATGAGTGACCCTAAGATGATTAAAGGAATTCAGGAAGCTGTAAGTATCCCTGTTATGGCTAAGTGCCGTATCGGTCATTTTGTTGAAGCCCAGATTTTACAGGCTATTGAGATTGATTATATTGATGAATCAGAAGTACTTTCTCCTGCTGATGACATTTATCATATTGATAAGACACAGTTCAATGTACCATTTGTATGCGGTGCAAGGGACTTAGGCGAAGCTTTAAGAAGAATTAACGAAGGGGCTTCTATGATTAGAACTAAGGGTGAACCTGGTACTGGTGATGTTGTTCAGGCTGTACGCCATATGAGAAAAATGAATTCTGAAATCCGCAAGATTACATCTATGCAGAAAGATGAACTCTTTGAGGAAGCTAAGCAGTTACAGGTTCCTTACGACCTTGTACTTTATGTGCACGATAATGGAAAGCTTCCTGTTGTTAACTTTGCCGCTGGTGGTGTTGCAACCCCTGCTGATGCTGCTCTTATGATGCAGCTTGGTGCTGAGGGTGTGTTCGTAGGTTCTGGTATATTCAAGTCTGGTAATCCTGCAAAACGTGCTTCTGCTATCGTTCAGGCTGTTACTAACTATCAGGATGCAGCACTTATTGCCAAGTTATCAGAAGACCTTGGCGAAGCTATGGTAGGTATCAATCCTAGTGAAATACAGATAATTATGGAAGAACGTGGACGTTAATAATATAATCGCACATAGAAATGAGGCTTACTATGAAGATAGGTGTACTTGCTGTCCAAGGTGCTTTTATTGAACACGAGCATATGATTGAAGAAATCGGACATACAGCAATAGAAATAAGACAACGGGATGATTTAGAGGGATTAGACGGTCTGATACTGCCTGGCGGTGAAAGTACTGTTCAGGGACAGTTACTTAACAAGCTTGATATGATGAAGGACATTAAGAATATGATTAGTAATGGTCTTCCAACACTTGCAACCTGTGCTGGACTTATACTTCTCTCTGAACATATAGCAGACGATGACATAGTCCATATAGGAACGCTTCCTGTCACCATTAAACGTAACGCTTACGGAAGACAGCTTTCAAGCTTTGTAACTAACGCTGATATTAAGCATATCGGCAATTATCCTATGACATTTATAAGAGCACCTTATATCGAAAATGTCAGCGATGGTGTTGAAGTGCTTGCAAGTGTTGATAATCATATTGTTGCCGCTAAATACAATAATCAGATTGGACTTTCTTTCCACCCTGAATTAACAGGCGACACACGCATACACGAATATTTCTTATCAACTATAAAATAGCTCTATTCAAAAATAAAAATCAGGACAATGCAGCAGAATACGCCACGCTGTATTGTCCTGATTTTATTATGCTTATATAGCGTTGAAATGTTATTTATATACGATGAATAGCAAAATTATAATTTACACTCTGACTTTTATGCCTTTTGTGTCTCTATGTGCCATTTTCATCTTAGCAAAGTCTATCTTCTTTCCTTTATATTCCATCGTGAATTCCATTCCGTCATCCATAATGAATATATCTTCTATATAATCGTCTTTGCCAAGCTTAATACCTCTGACACCTACTGCACTCTTCTTCTTAACTGGTATTTCAGAAAGAGGGAACTTTAAGAACACACCATTAGCTGTCTGTACAATTACATTTTTATTACTTACAATTTCTTCAACTTCACTTCTGCTGCCATCAAGATTAAACTTAGAAAGCGTTTCAACCTGAACGTCAGCCTTTTCAATGCTTACTATCTTGTCATCATCCTGAAGCTTTGTCGAAGCTACCGTTCTCTTGGCTACATCAAATTCTGCCGTGTCAACTATCTTCATCATGCCCTGACTTGTAACAAAGAGCAGCTTCTGATTTTTGATAGTTTCATATGCACACAGGTATATAATAAGCTCACCGCTGCTGTCATAATTTCCAAGATTATCTATTGGAGTACCTTTGTCCCTGAACTTAGTGAGGAAAGGAATATCCTTTACTTTAATCTGGTGAAGCTGTCCGTTATCCGTAAATATACATATTTTATCAGTATTCATACAGGTAAATACATACTTAAAATCGTTGTAGATAGCTTCCTTATTACGTTCATAAGAAGCTGTATCTATAGTCTTTGCATAGCCAAATCTATCCATAATAAATACAACTTCCTGTGCTGGAACTTCTTTTTCAACGAATACTGCAACCTTTGCATCAGTTATTACGGTCTTTCGTTCAACACCATATTCCTTCTTAATTCTTACAAGGTCGTCCTTTATTACTTTTGCCATAGCCTTCTTACTGCCAAGTATCTTTTCATACTTTGCAATCTTTGAAAGACATTCGTCATATTCCTTCTGGAGTGCAAGTATCTCAAGACCTATAAGCTTGTACAGGCGCATTTCAAGTATGGCTGAAGCCTGCTTTTCTGTAAAATCAAGCTTAGCCGCCTGATTCTTAGAGGCTTCTGACTTGAATTTGATATTATCAACATTTCCATTAATAAGGCAGTCCTTTGCCATTTTAAGATTAGAGCTTCCACGAAGAATTTCTATTATAAGATCGATTATATCGCAGGCTCTTATAAGTCCTTCTTTAATCTCCTTATTGGCAAGCTCCTTATTAAGAAGTGTTGTGTATTTTCTTGTATTTATCTCATACTGGAAGTCAATATGATGCTTTATTATCTGGCGTAACCCAAGAGTTTCCGGTCGGCCGTCAACTATAGCAAGCATATTTACACCAAATGTATCTTCAAGCTTAGTCTTCTTATATAAAAGGTTCTTAAGATTTTCAATATCTGTGTTCTTCTTTAATTCAAGAACTATTCTTATACCTTCTTTTGATGACTCATTTGACACATCAACAATATCAGTTGTCTTCTTGGTTTCAACCAAATCCACTATATCTGATATGAACTTTCCAATATTAGCACCTATCATTGTATAAGGAATTTCTGTTATTACAAGCCTGTCCTTCTCGCCTTTTCTTGCCGCTGGCTCATATACAACCTTTCCTCTTAACTTTATCTTTCCTGTACCAGTCTCATATATGCCTGCAAGCTCTGACTTATTAATAACAAGTCCACCTGTAGGAAAGTCAGGTCCGGGTATATACTGCATAAGCTCAGTTGTAGTTATATCTTCATTATCCATATATGCGCATACTGCATCGACAACTTCTGAAAGATTATGTGTTGGAATATTAGTTGTCATACCAACTGCGATACCGTCAGCACCATTTACCAACAGATTAGGTATTCTTACCGGAAGAACTGCTGGTTCTTTCTCTGTTTCATCAAAGTTAGGCACAAAATCAACTACATCTTTATCCAAGTCTGATAAATATACATCCTGTGTGAACTTCTTAAGCTTGGCTTCTGTATATCGCATAGCCGCAGCACCGTCACCTTCTATAGAACCAAAATTGCCGTGACCGTCAACAAGTGCCATTCCCTTTTTAAAATCCTGTGAAAGCACAACAAGTGTTTCATATATAGAACTGTCGCCGTGTGGATGATATTTACCCATTGCATCACCTACGATACGCGCTGACTTTCTATGAGGTTTATCATAATTTAAACCAAGCTGATCCATAGCATACAGCACTCTTCTTTGTACTGGCTTAAGTCCATCCCTTACATCCGGAAGTGCTCTTGCTGTTATAACACTCATTGAGTAATCTATATAGGACTTCTGCATCAGCTCAGAATATTCAGTTTTAATAATATTCTCTGCCATTATTATCTCCGTATAATACTTTTATTAATATATATCATAATACCAGGGTCAAAAGGTCTAAACCCATATGAGCTTGCTCATATGTGGGTGAATGACCTTGGGACCCGCCCCAATATGAGCATAAAAGTGGGATGATAGTCCCACGATATGCGAATATTGTGGAGGATTGTGGGAGTGCGTAGCACGGAACAATCCGTAGGTATCATAGTTGGGGGCTTTTGACCCCAACATCATATCATTTTTATGCATCAATCTCCGCTTCATTAGCGTGTGCATGTATAAATGCTCTTCTTGGTGGCACATCACTTCCCATAAGCATAGAAGTAACCTCTGTTGCCATTCTTGCATCCTCTATCTCTACCTGCTTTAATATTCTTGTCTCTGGATTAAGTGTAGTTTCCCATAACTGTTCAGGGTCCATCTCGCCAAGCCCCTTATATCTTTGCAGAGTAAATGTTCCACTTGCGTGAAGCTCTTTATACCTTTCCAGTGCTTTATCATCATAAAGATACTGTACTGTCCTGCTCTTATCTACCTTCGTCTTAGTTCCTTCTGCCTTCTTAGAAGCTTTGTCTGCCTTAGGTACTTTCTTAAGTTCAGCCCTGTAAAGCGGTGGTGTAGCTATGTACACATGTCCCTGATTAATAAGTTCAGGCATAAATCTATAGAAAAATGTAAGCAGAAGTGTATCAATATGTGCACCATCAACATCGGCATCTGTCATAATGATAATCTTATCGTATCTTAACTTGCTTATATCAAAATCATTGCCGTAACCTTCAAGGAAGCCACAGCCAAATGAGTTAATCATAGTCTTAATCTCGGCATTAGCAAGCACCTTATCAATAGAAGCCTTCTCTACATTAAGTATCTTACCTCTTATTGGAAGTATAGCCTGAGTACGTCTGTTTCTTGCTGTCTTGGCTGAACCACCCGCAGAATCTCCCTCGACTATAAACACCTCACATTCCTCTGACTTCTTGCTCTCACAGTTAGCAAGCTTACCATTGGAATCTATTGAGAACTTAGACTTAGATAAAAGATTAGTCTTCGTTCTCTCCTCTGCCTTTCTTATCTTTGCAGACTTTTCGGCACAGGCTATTACTGACTTTAACTGTTCAAGATTTCTATCAAAATATAACTGTACCTCATCACTTGTAACCGCACTTACAACTGTTCCCGCATCCGGATTATCAAGCTTAGTCTTAGTCTGGCCTTCAAATCTTGGTGCAGGGTGCTTGATAGCCACAATTGCTGTCATACCATTTCTTACATCAAGACCGGTAAAGTTATTATCCTTTTCTTTAAGAACACCTAACTCCCTTGCATACTGATTAATAATCATAGTGAACTTAGACTTAAATCCTGTAATATGAGTTCCCCCCTCCTGAGTGTATATGTTATTACAAAAACCAAGAATATTTTCCTCAAACTCATTAACATACTGGAAAGCACACTCTACCTCTATGCCGTCTTCACTCTTCTTAAAATAGATAATATCCGTCACAGCTTCCTTGCCATTGTTAAGTTCCTTTACATATGCCTTGATACCATCTGGTTCTGAATATGTAATCTTTTCCTCGCTTCCACTTCTCTTATCCTCAAAATGTATTGTAAGTCCCGGATTAAGATAAGTTGTCTCGTGCATTCTGCTCTTTATTGCATCTGACTTAAATCTTGTCTTTTCAAATATCTCACCATCAGGAAGAAATGTTACTTTAGTTCCTGTATCATTCTTTCTGCATGTTCCCACTTTTTCAAGTGGTGCTACTGCCTTTCCTCTTTCATAACGCTGCCTGTATACACCACCATCAACCTTTATCTCTACTTCAAGCCAAACTGAGAGTGCATTAACTACTGACGCACCTACACCGTGAAGTCCGCCTGATATCTTATACCCGCCATCACCGAACTTACCACCTGCGTGAAGCACTGTAAATACTACCTCAACTGCAGGTATGCCTGCCTTTGGATGAATTCCTATAGGAATACCTCGTCCATTATCTATAATAGTAGCAGTTCCATCATTATTAAGGGTTACTGTAATCTCGCTACAGTAACCCGCAAGGTGTTCATCAACTGCATTATCAGCTATCTCATATATAAGGTGGTTAAGTCCTTTAGTTCCAACACTTCCTATATACATTCCTGGTCTTTTTCTTACAGCTTCAAGACCTTCAAGAATTGATATACTATTTGCATCATATTTTGCTGCCATTATATTCTACACTCCTGTACTACTCTAATTAATTGTTATTGAATTAAATAAATCCTCAAATCTTACATTAAAAGATGGTGCAGAAGAAACTTTTAACTTATTCCATTCATCTTTGTTAATTTCAACATACTTTGAAGACTCATATTGTTCAAATTTATCATTAAATGCCTCTAACTTCTTCTTTTCAAGAATTGATGACTTATTAACTTCTGTCTTCGCTTTATCATTATCTGACGTACATCTTATTATATAAAATCTTCCGTCAGCTTCTACGATTCCGCTTGTCTGGCCTGTTGAAAGTGAATAAGCTGTATCTTCAAATGCTTTAGCCATCTCGCCTCTTCTAAGTTCATATTCATATTCGCCGTCAGCATTATATTTCTTGGCAATTGCAAAGAATGAATTGCCCTCATTTAATTCTGCATAAGCTTTGTCAATTTCTTCCTTTGAGTCTGTTACAATATATTGTATATTTATTACTCTTGCATCATCTGAACTCACTTCAATATCCATAAGTGAAGTTACATCATTGTAAAGCTTTGAAGCGATTGCAAATTCAGTAAACATCTGATTAACCTTATCCTCTGTGATATCATACTGGCTCTTCTGTTCTTCTGTAAGACCATCAAAATACTGTTCTGCTGCCTTAGCTGTTTCATTCTTTTCTTCTCTTCCAAGAACTACTCCTCTTTCTTTAGCCATAGAATTCATACATCTTACTCTTATAAGCTTTACTCTTATCTGTTCTTTTATATATTCCTCAAACGGCTGTCCGTCAATATCTTCTGTCCATATACTGCTTCCAAACATATCTTCATATTGTTTCTTAGCATCTGACATTAATACTTCTGCCTCAAATGTATAAGTCTTCTGTCCATCAACCTTCATAACAACAGATTTTCCCATACCAGTTGAAATATATAATAAATTACCATTAAAGAACTTCATAAATACTAATACCGCAGCCACAGCTACAATAATGATAAGTGCTGTTATTAATCTTTTCTTATTTCTTTTCATAACTTCTCCATTCTGGTTATTTGTGATAAGGTTCATTCTTCATAATTCTGTAGCTTCTATATATCTGTTCAAGAAGAATTACTCTCATAAGCTGATGTGGAAATGTCATAGGCGAAAAACTAAGCTTGAAATCAGCCCTGTCAAGAACCCTTTTATCAAGCCCTAATGAACCTCCTATAACAAACATTATATGACTTACTGAATCAATTCAAAGTTTTTCTATCTTTTTTGAAAATTCAACTGAATCAAGAATCTTTCCTGATATTCCAAGATTATCTATTTTCTGTGATAACTGTACAGAATCAAGCATTTTACCATCAATTGCCAGAGCTATCACATATGCTTCATCTTTTATGCACGAAAGAAGTCTTTCTCCCTCTTTAGCCTTTATTATATCATTAACAGTATCACTTGCATTATCAGGTGTCTTCTCATCTGCCACCTCTTTTACCTCAAGCTTGCAGTATCTTGACAACCTTTTACTGTACTCATCTATTGCCTGACAATAGAACTTTTCCTTTACTTTGCCTACACAGCATATTGTTATTCTCATATCAGCCCAACTATGCCTCTACGAAGAAATATCCGCCGTTATTATCAAGCTTGAACACTTCAAGCTGTTCCTCAAGCTCTGCATCAGAAAGTTCTGATACATCCATTCCCTCATCGTCCATAATCTGTCTTAATTCTTTAATATTACTGCAATACTGTGCAAAGCATTCCTCAAGAAAATCTTCTGCCTCCTCTAAATCATATACAACCGGCTCATCAAAAAGCTTCTTCTGATCTCTTAAAAATACCTTTGCACATTCTTTCATATGTTTTTCCATAATAATACTCCTCATTTCTACAAACATTATCTTATATATTAAACTCTTTTCTTAGTGTACCTTCAACCCATTCAGTTGTGTCATATGCATATTTCTTGATATCCTCACATGCTGTATCCATAACATACGCATATTTTACTGACTTAAGCATATCAATATCATTATAATTGTCGCCAAATGCCATACATTCATCTTCTGACAATCCAAAGTACTGCTGAAGCTGATGCATTGCTTTTCCTTTGGTAACGCTGCTCTCCATAAAATCAAGATATAAATCTCCTGAAACTGTAATCGAAGCTTTGCCATTCCATTTGCTAAAGAAATGTTCCTTGGAATTATCAATTCCGCTTAAATCACATACCGCAATCTTTAATATATCTTCATCTACATCTGTGAATTTATCTATAAGTGTAGTCTTGTAATTAACAACCTTGGTCATTCTATAATGATATTCTTCTGTCTTAGGCTTGATATATGCTGTATGCTGGCCTGATATAAGCACCTCGCAATCAGGCTGTTCATATACATCTTCTATTATCTCAAGAGCAAGCTTTCTATCCATTGGTGTCTTGGCAATAACCTCACCCTTATATTCACATAATGCTCCATTCTCAGCAATGTATACAAGCTTATCGCTTACAGGCTCAAAGAGCCTTTTCAGGCTTACTATCTGCCTTCCGCTGGCAGGTGCAAAGTACATTCCTTTATTAACAAGTTGTTCAATCACTTTAATTGTAGATGGTTCTACACTCTGGGCACCTTTTCTTAGTATTGTACCATCAAGATCACTTGCAATTAATTTAACCATAACTTTAACTCCTGATATACCCTTGCAACCGGAAGTCCGACAACATTATTATAGTCACCGTCTATCTTTCCAATAAATGCTGCAAATCTCCCCTGAATTCCGTAAGCCCCTGCTTTATCCATTGGCTCACCTGTACTTATATATTCTCTTATCTCATTATCACTAATATCATTACAGTATACATCTGTCTTTTCTGCAAAGTTACTTACAACATTATTATTCTTGATAAGTGTAACACCTGTATACACCTGATGACAATCACCAGCCAGTTCCTTAAGTATATCAAAAGCATTACCCGTATCCTTAGGTTTTGTAAGAATATGTCCCTTATGGCTTACGATTGTATCTGCACCTATAACTACAACATCTTCATTCCTGTAATCATCATCATCTTTTACCATATCCCATACAGCCTGTGCCTTAATCCTTGATAGATATTTCACATATTCATCCGGCTGTGTAATTAAAGTTGTCTCATCAACATCACTCGTAATTATATCAAATTCTATTCCTATCTGTTCCAGCAGTTCTTTGCGTCTTGGTGAACCAGATGCAAGAATAATCTTACTCATATATTCATTCCTTTCAGAATTAATTCATTAACTATAAGATTATAACAGCTGGTAAGTCAAAAATCCAGTTATTACTAAAAAAGAATATGAACTAAAAAAGAATATGCAAAGCACATTCTCGCACCGGACGCGGTCGCCTGCAACTGACTACAGCTTCGTGCGAGTGCATATCACCGGCACATTGTTCCCTTTATGTAATAGTAAATTCCAATATAATTATTCTATAACATAAAAAGGCTTCCTTAGTAAACAGAAGGAAATAGTACTATATCTCCTGCTGTTTAAAGGAAGCACATAATTATATGTCTGCAAATATATTCATATACGCAGATACAATATTTATACCGATATTATTCTTTACTCAGCCATACTTCTGTTCATTGCTGATTCTACCGCATCAATTGAAGCTCTTATGATATCGTGGTCGATACCTATGCCAAAGTATTCTTTACCATCATCACCCTTAATTCCTACATATGCAATAGCACTTGAATCAGAACCCTGCTTTAATGAATGTTCCTCATAGCACATTACATCACAAGGCTTTCCAAAATGCTTTGAAAGTGCATTACTTACAGCATCAAGACGACCATTACCACCCGCTTCTACTACTGTTGTCTTTCCATCAGCCTCAATTGTAACTTCTGTCTGGATACCATCAATCTGCTTGAAATGGACTTCTGAAATCTTGAATACCGGTGTGAACTTCTTATAACGCCTCTCAAATATCTCAAGAACCTCATCTGCTGCAAGTTCCTTATGGTTAACATCCGATACATCTTTAACAGCATAACCAAGGTCTTCTCTCATAGCCTTTGGAATAATCATTCCATAATTATGCTCAAGAACATAAGCAACTCCGCCCTTACCTGACTGGCTGTTAATTCTGATTACGTCTGAGTCATATGTACGTCCAACATCTTCTGGATTAATTGGAAGATATGGAACTGTCCACTTAGATGGATCCTGTTCAATTCTATAGTGCATACCTTTAGATATGGCATCCTGATGTGAACCAGAGAATGCTGCAAATACAAGCTTACCACAATATGGGTGTCTGTCATCTATCTTCATCTGTGTAAGACGTTCAAACATCTCTGCAAGCTCTGGCATATTAGAAAAATCCAATTCCGGGTCAACGCCCTGTGCGTACATATTCATAGCAAGATTAACAATATCCACATTACCAGTTCTCTCACCATTGCCAAATAATGTACCTTCTATTCTGTCTGCACCTGCAAGCATACCAAGCTCTGCATCTGCAACGCCTGTTCCTCTGTCATTATGTGGATGAAGTGATACAACTACATTTTCTCGATTATGAAGATTCTTGCTCATATATTCAACCTGACTTGCAAATACATGTGGAAGTGACATCTCTACTGTAGCAGGAAGATTAATTATACACTTCTTATCAGGTGTTGGCTGCCATATATCTATAACTGCATTACACACTTCAAGTGCGTATTCTGGCTCTGTTCCTGTAAAGCTTTCAGGACTATATTCAAAAAGGAAATTACCGCCATCTGCTTCTGCAAGTTCTTTAAGAAGCTTAGCGCCCTCAATTGCAATCTGTTTGATTTCTTCTTTAGACTTTCTGAATACCTGCTCTCTTTGTGCAAGAGATGTCGAATTGTATACATGTACAATCGCTCTTGGTGCACCCTTTACAGCTTCAAAAGTCTTCTTAATAATATGCGGTCTTGCCTGTGTAAGCACCTGAATTGTAACATCATCAGGAATCATATTCTTCTCAATAAGTGTACGGCAAAGCTCATACTCTGTCTCTGATGCTGCCGGGAAACCAATCTCAATTTCCTTAAATCCAACCTTAATAAGCTTATTAAAGAATTCAAGCTTTTCATCAAGACTCATAGGCTCAACTAAAGCCTGATTACCATCTCTTAAATCCACTGAACACCATACTGGTGCTTTGTCAATATACTCCTTCTTTACCCAGTCGTTACACTCAACCGGTGGCATAAAATAACCTCTCTTATACTGTCTGTAATCAAACATTGCATTATCCTCCTGATATATTAATTATATTAGCATAATAAGTAAATTATACAAAAAAAATCTTTCATCTCCAAAGGCCTTAACCTCTAAGAGACGAAAGATATAATCTCACGCGTTACCACTCTTATTCGCAATTAATAATTGCGCTCTCACCGAATACGTGCATATTGCATTATATTCTGTCCACTATAACGGTTGGCTTCCGTCTACGTCTACTCTTATATCCTGCTGATATAATTTCGGGTAGCAGCTCCAAGGTGAGTTCAATAAGTTCCTTTCACTGTCTCGCACCTTCCGACAGTTCTCTGAAGCTGGTCCTTATCTAATATTCCTCTTCATTGCATTTACTTATTATCAATTATTGAAATGATAACGCATATAATTTAAAATGTCAATAGAATTTTCAATTATGTATTGCAATATTAAATGCAATATTAAATCAAATTATGTATTGCAATATTAAATCAAATTATGTATTACAATATTAAGTCCAGTTATATATTTGAGCTATGTATTAAAATCATTTGAAGTTCTTAAGAAAACTTATATCTTCCTCTGATACTTCACCATTAGAATATCTCGCTTTCTCATAGTCATCTGTTATTCTTCGTGCTTTTGCTTCATCATCAGTTATCAGTTTGCTCGTAATCTCTTCCGGCATCATATGCGAATCAACCTTTGCACCTGCCAACTTAGACTTTGTGACAACCTTTTTGGACTTGGCATATTTCTTATAAAGCTTTCTGTACCGTATATTGGCTTTATCTTTAGTATCCTTAACCTTAACACTTTTCTTTACTTTATATTCCTTTTCCTCGTCATTATTAATATATTCCACTTCATCTTTATCATTATCTAATGACTTTCTGAACCTGGAAGCATATCTGACTATTGTCACTATTATTAATATAATCACTCCGATTATAAGGAATATTGCAACCACCTCCATAAGAGCATTACCAGCCGCATTATTAACCATAACATCCATCTCATCCTCTACTGGTTCAGGGGAAGTTGTCGTTTCTTCTATATAATCGTCCATTACTGTATCATCATCTCCGCGGAGCATTAATAACAGTTTTAATATCCATTTAATAATTGCAAGCAATGCCATTCCAATCATAGAGAATATATTGCCATATCTTCCGTGATAGAATATAAGCATGCCAAATACCAGAAGCAGTCCGAACACAATCATTATAAGCACATTAATTCCCATAATTCTTCTGGCCGGGAATTCTGATTTACCTTCATTAAATACGAACACCTCATACAGCCTGCTTACCTGATTATATACGAACTGGCATAATACAAACATAACAAATAAAAATGCCTGTATTTCCATAAGCACAGAATTACCTTCAATACCTCCTAATATATAAAAGCCTATCATAAATATTCCATATGCTATATGAAGCTTCTCACTCGCATTAACAGCAATCAGCATATCATCCTTGCTCTTACCAGTTTCATCATATATATTTTCCTGAACTCGCTCATATTGCTTCTTGTTTACATATAGATTCTTTAACCTTATTGAGTGTCCAGATATTGCCGCTGCGCATATCACATAACCTGCAAACTCCAGATCTGTGTCCGCAAGCAATGCCGCTATAACAACGAACACAAGATTAATCACCATAAATAATGGATAACTTTTAATATATTTTCTTGAAAAATATGTAACTATAGCTGGAATTATTACAATAAGGCTATAATATGCCTTAGATGTGTCATTACCGGCAATTCCTATATACACTCCCGCCGCCATTGATATGTACGCAACACACAATATAAGTATTTCCGTTATGATTTTACTATTTCTTAGATGTCTTATCTGCATCTTACTCTCCATTCCCACACTGCTTATACATTCTAATCAAGCTTTTCCAGATACAGGCTTCCATTGCCTGATACAACACACGGAACAATCCATATTTTATTCTGTTGTTTAGACATAAGTCTTTCTGCTGAAAGCTTTAATTTTCCGTGCTTGTTAGCTGATATAAGAACATACACCGAATCCTGCCTTTGGTTCTTATTATTGTATTCCTGCATATTATCAAGAATAATGCTGAATTCCTGCATAGGAAGCTTCAGATCTATTCTTGCAAATGCCGTGTTGATACGTCCAAAATGTGACAGTCCGCTTCCAGCCTCTATCACTGTCTGCTCCTTAGTATCAATATCACAGCCATTAGATGTTACAGATACATTGATACCCTTTCCTATAAGAAGCTGTGCCAGGCCTGCCGCTATTGATATTGCCTGTTCAATAACATCTTCCTGCATAAGAACGCCCTCGCTTTCAAGATTAAGCAAGATACATACATTGCGGCTCACTGTTTCATTATACTGATTAACCATAAGCTTTCCCGTTCTTGCACAGGCATTCCAATTAACATCCCTTATGCTGTCATAAGACTGGTAATCTCTTATTCCTGCAAATACGAACTTATCCTCTAACAGATATTTTCTTCTTTCAAGCTCACCTAAAATACTGTTATTGACCTGTAAAAGATTATTAACATTTTCTGGCTTGGGATATACTGTAATCATATGATTAACATTTTTATTATTAATCATAATATCGTTCATAAAAGCACCTGCAAATACAGTTTCAATGGCTTCTAATCTATATACACCCCTTCTGGCACACAATACATCTATCTTTCGTGTTACCCTCTGGTTAGAAAGAAGTGAAAATACATCGTTGCGGTAAGTCTTATCTGTAATTCTGGAATTATTGTCCTCCTGCCCAAACACCAGATTCTTGTCTATGCTGAATTTAATATTAACACAAGGCAGTGGCATTCTCTTAGCATTAGTTACTGTCTCCACCATCTTGATAGTATCACCTTTTGTAGCTGTATTGCTGGAAAATGTAACATCAACCGATAAATTCCTGCTCCAGTTATCCCTGTAGGCAACCCTCAATATGTTGTATACAATAACAACACCTATAAGCATTAATATTATATTCATCTATTGCTCCATTCTTCAGTAGGCACCTCTACCTGTGATAATGCCTCATTTATTGCCTGTTCCCTGTTCTCCTTAACAACTATTCCTGTATTAAATACAAGTCTGTGTCCCCATACGCATAAAGCAAGCTCTTTAATATCTGATGGAACAACATAATTACGTCCATTAACATAAGCGTATGCTCTTGCTGCATTAACCATAGCTATTGAACCTCTTGGGCTTATTCCTATTGCAACACTTCCCATATTACGTGTAACTTCTGCAAGCTTTACAATATATTCTATAAGCGAAGGATGAATATATATATTCTTAACCTCATTCTTCATAGCTTTAATATCTTCTTTGGAACATACATTAGAAATATCTTCTATTGGATTATCCTTAAGAAAACGGTTAAGTATTGTAATCTCCTCTTCCTTATCCGGATATCCCATTTCAAGCTTCATAAGAAATCTGTCAAGCTGTGCTTCTGGAAGCGGATATGTTCCTGCTGTTTCTATTGGATTCTCTGTGGCTATTACAATAAATGGTTCATCTAACTGTAATGTATCACCATCTATAGTAACCTGATGTTCTTCCATACACTCAAGCAATGCTGACTGTGTTCTTGGTGTAGCCCTGTTAATTTCATCAGCAAGAATGATATTCGCAAATACAGGTCCTTTCTTTAATACAAAATCTTCACTCTTCTGGTTATATATATGTATTCCTGTTATATCTGATGGAAGCAGATCCGGTGTGAACTGCACTCTTCCAAAATCGCAGTCAATACTTTTTGCTAATGTCTTGGCAAGCATTGTCTTACCCATACCCGGAACATCTTCCAAAAGAATATGTCCACCTGCAAGTATGCTTGTAATTACTTTTTTTGTAACTTCCTCTTTACCGACTATAACCTTTGAAACATTATCTAATATGTCTGTTATCTGCATTTAATTACCCCGCCTTTTCTTTAAATTATATATTCTGTGCCTTACCTCATTTCACATATTAATATAGTACCAAAAAACCACAGATATATCAATAACACCTGCGGCTTTCTCACATAGAATTTTACCAAATTTTATTATACTTATGCCTGTGGTTCTTCTCCCGGAAGCTCCTGATTAACATCAATTCCTCTTGGTGCAACAGGAGTTGAGAATACTATCTGTGTACTTGTCCTTCCGAACTTCTGTAACTGTCCGATAAATGTATCAAGCTCCATTGTACTTGGAAATACAACCTTAAGAAGCATTGAATAATTACCTGTAACACAGTTACATTCAACTACATTAGGGCAGGTTTTGATAAATGGATAGAACTCCGGCTTCTGTACAGGTGCAACCTCAAGATTAATAAATGCTGTTATATGATAACCTAATTTAATCTGGTTAATCTTAACCTCATAGCCTTCTATTATTTCTTCTTTCTCAAGTCTTTCTATTCTTGCTGAAACTGCTGGTGATGATAAAAACACATTTTCAGCCAATGCCTTAAGTGGCATTCTCGCATTATTCTGAAGTAATGTAATTAATTTCTTATCAATTTTGTCCATAGTTGTCCTCCATTAATCTGTGGCATTGCTTTCTTAACATCAAAAAAGAGACAACCCGAGCTTTGTATGCCTGAATTGTCCCCTTTGACTTAATTTATTAATTTATATGTAATATACACCTTTTTTTATAAATTGACAACCCCTGATTTTATGTTTTTTTATAGTTTTTTATTATTTTTCTTAACTTTTTATCGTGTGTCTTCTTAATTTTTCTTTTATAATGTTTGCTTTTTATACTACTTATATGGTAAAGTTCTTATTGTATGTTAATGACTATATTTAATGGAGGCACTTATGTCAGATAATAAAGATTTTAATAACAACTCTGAATATTCAACAGTAACATTATCATTAGATGATGGCACTGAGTTAGAGTGTGCAATAATCCGTACTTTCCCAGCAGGAGATAAGAACTATATTGCACTTTTACCTATTGCAGATATTGATGAAGAAGAAAGTGAAGTATACTTATACAGATTTTCTCTTGACAGCAACAACGAGCCAGTTCTTGAAAATATCGACTCTGATGAAGAATATGAAATCGTATCAGATGCATTTGACGAAGAACTTGATGCTATGGAATATGAAGAACTCTACGAACAGGAAGACTCTGAGAACGAATAATCAACATAATGGTCATCTATCTCAGTAACAAATCTTGAAATGGTTGTATCCTTGTTATATCTGCTTTTAGCATATAACAGATACAACTTTTCTTTTGCCCTTGTCATCGCAACATACATAAGTCTTCTCTCCTCTTCTATCTCATAATCAAGCACAGCTTTATTATAAGGAATTATCCCCTCAACCACGTCCATAATAAATACCACTTTGTACTCAAGTCCTTTACAACTATGCATTGTATGAAAATGTACTGCATTATCGTTATCTTGCGGATAAGAATTTTTAGAAGCCTTTATATTCTCAACTAATGCTGCATTTTTAGAATTATTCATACTTATATTATTGTTATTAATATATTCCAGCCAGTTATCTATTGTGTCAAACTTCTTTGCCATTTCTTTGAATTCTTCAATCTTATCGTAAGCTTCTGTCCCGTTAATCCTATGCGTTAATATATATTCCTTATAATATTCTTCATAACCAATACCTTTAATTATATAATTAACCGCCGCATATGGCGACATATTTTTAATTATATTCATATCAAACTGCCAATCATTGATTATATTTATCATTTCAGCATTATTCTCATAAGAAGCTCTTAGCTGTTCATAACTAAAAGGTTCTTTTATAAATGTCCTTTTTATATATCTTAATGGTTTATTGACAATCCTTAAGATATCCTCTCTTTTACATTTTCCCTTTGACACCTTAATATATGCAAGCATATCCTTAACAGCCCAGTAATCATATATATTTTCCTGTTTCATCACCGAAATGCAGGGAATTCCATCATCAATAAGTCTGGAATAATATATACCATTAATACTGTTGGTTCTTGATATAACAGCAATATCTGATGGTTCAATGCCATCTTCTATCAACTTCTTTATATTATCCGAAAGCATTTTCTTAAGACTATGTATATCTTTTGCTCCCTGTACCTGTATACATTCTCCTACCATACCTGCTGATTTGATATTTTTGTAATAGCGTAGAGAATTATTACCAATAAGGCTTCGTGCTGCTTTAACAATATTATCAGTACACCTGTAATTGACATTCAGATTTATTATTTCTGCATTACTATAATAATCTTTAAATGCAAGCATAATATCAGGCTTAGAGCCTCTAAATCCATATATACTCTGATCATCATCTCCAACAGCAAATATATTCGCACTATCCCCTGCAATCAATTTAATTGTGTCAAACTGCATTTTATTAATATCCTGAAATTCATCAATAAGAATATACTTGTATTTATCCTGCCACGCAGCTTTATAATCAGCCCTCTGTGTAAAAAGCTCATTGCACATAACTACCATATCATCATAATCTATAAGCCTTCTTGATATAAGCATTTTCCCATATTCTTTATATATTATCCTGAATGTTTCATAGGGACAGGCTGTACTGATATACTCATCTATATTAAGACACTCATTCTTTACCTTGCTTATCTGCGATAAAATGCTGTTTACCGTTTCATTTTCATCTGAATATTCAAGTTCAAAGCTTATAAGCTTGTCCCTGATAAAATTATATTGTAAATCTCTCGTAATAATGGAATTAACTGAATAATTATATGCGTGACGCAGTATCGTAAAAAATACCGCATGAAATGTGCCAAATGTAACTGGCACATTAAGATTTCCTTCTAAAGACATAAATCTTTCTTTCATAGACACCGCTGCCGCTTTGGTAAAAGTTATAACCAGTATTGATGACGGCTTGATATTATGCTTAATAATAAGGTTATATACTCTGTTAACTATAACTGTGGTCTTTCCCGAACCCGGACCTGCAATAACAAGTGCAGGTCCATCTTTAAAATGTATTGCTCTATTCTGTGCTTCACTTAAATGTATATCTGTTCTGCTAATGATTATCCACCTTTCTTAGAAGCTCATAATCTTATCCCCTGAATCATCTGTGTTCTCAATAGATAAAATCTCAATCCAATAGCTTATATTACTGTTGACGACCACTTCTACCCTATCTCCAGCCTTGTGTCCAAGTATTGCCTTGCCAAGAGGCGATTCAATACTTATAAGTCCTTCAAGAGAGTCACCTCTTACCGTTGTCACAAGCTTAATCTTCTCTGTAGAACCGTCGTCCTCATATTTAACTTCAACTGTATTATTAACACCAGCCTCATCATCTGCCGACTCTTCTGATATTACCGTTGCTGTCTTAATCATTCGCTGAAGATATCTTATTCTGCTCTCATTCTGATTTTTGAACTTCTTGGCGGCATAATACTCAAAATTCTCACTCAAATCGCCCTGTGCCCTTGCTTCTTTAACATCATCAAGAGCTTTTTTCCTCACAATGTGAACCCTGTATTCGATCTCATCTTCCATTTTCTTGATGTCACTTGGAGTAAGTTCATTATTCATGATTACAACATCTCCTTAATATAAACATACCATTACTATAAAAAGGCTATTCATTGCTTGTCTGTTTAACATATAAAATAGCTTTCTTTACCGGTGGAAGCATAATTACAATTATTGTAATAATTCCTTCTGCACCTATATATGCCGCATTATATGCTAACGAATATAATACAGCACTATTAAAGAATTCCGGTGTATACACCGCAAAGAATATCCAGCCTGATAAGAATGAGAAGAAGAATCTTCCAGCAATTCCTGCTATATAACCTTTAACCAACCCATTCTTGGAATTAGCAAATATTCCTGATAATCCTAATGCACCAAATGCAAAGATATAGTCAAGAAACATCTGTGGCAGACTGATAATATATGGATTAACAATAAGCTGTAATACTCCATACGCTATTGAAGCTGTCATACCTGCACTTATTCCATACCAGTATCCTATAAGCACGATAAACAGCATACTAAAAAGTGTTACTGAACCTCCCATAGGCATCTTAAATATAGTAATAAACAAAGTTAGTGTAGCGAGTGCAATAGCCATAGCTGATGTCACAAGCCTCTTTACGCTGTGTGTCTTCTTATCCTTTACTATAAAACCAACAGCCAGCATAACAATGACTACTGCTATCAGCACTACATATCCCAGTGGTGTAAGATTATAACTTATACCATCCTCACTCACAATCTTTGTTGCAAGCACTTATATCGACCTCCCCAATATTAAATAATTATATATTCTTTTAGTATTATAACATATTATTAAATATATGCAATATTCCGGAATAAAAAGTCGTAGAATATGTTTTTATTGAAGTCTGGGGTGTTAGCGGATTGTTCGGATTGCATAGCAATGTAGCAATCCAAACACCACAATAAGTGTTAAAATTCCTTTTAACCCTTACATCGTTAATATTCTATCAACTATTATAATCAATATATGATGTCTTGTTTATTTATCATCTTTCTACCAGAATAATTCCCTATATGAATACTCACCTCTGTAATTGGAAGCATTGTAGTCCGGATACTTATATGGCTTGTAAGCATTTTCCATCGGCTCATCATCCTGCGTGTATATATACATATAATTATAATCCCACGTTACAATTTCATCTCTTGCATCACCTAAAAGATTAACCGCCTCCGTGCAAAGAGTTGGGTGTCCGTCATCAGGGAACTTTACAACCTGTATTCCATTACCATCTATCATTCCACCTCTCTTAACATCTGCATTAAGAAGTATGAAATCCTGTCCATCACCTGTCCAGTTAACCGGTGTAAGAAGATTACCATTAAGCTCATTCTCCATTTCCCACATATCATTGCCTTCACTGTCGTAGAAATATATAATGCCCTGATGTCCCCAGAAATTAACTACAGCCATCTCATATCCTTCTTTATCCGGACAGTAATTAGCAAGACTCACTCTCTGTGCGTGTCCAATTCCGTCCTGTTTTAAAATATTACCTTCAAAGTCACAAAGAATAAAACCTTGTGTACCTGCAACACACGCAAAGAATTTTTTCCCTTTATTAGGACCTGTTTCAAATCTTCCTGGTACAATTTCATCAATGTGGTCTACCTTAAACGGCATAGTCCACATTTTCTTTCCATTACAATCAAGCATATTATATCCAACCAGCAGTTCATCATAGCCATCACCATTAATGTCAATTGCAAATGGAAAATGTCCTGTATTCTTATCACTCTGAAAATGCCACATAACTTCAAGGTCATCATTTAACGCATATACCCTGCAATATCTGTCCTTAATAAGAATATCCCTTGGCTTGTCAAGTCCTCTGAAATTGCATATCCTCATTCCATCAGGGTTAATTCTGTCAAATGCATATTCTCCATCAGGAACACCTATAATTGTGCCATCTTCTTCCATTGTCGATAATGGTGTCTTTGCTCTTTTCTTAACATTTCCTGTCTTTCCGTCAAGTATAAGCACCTCGAAATTCTTGGCAGTTATAACCTCATCGTATCCATCACCATCAATATCATATATCTGCATTGGCATATCAGCAGATATATTTCCTATCTCCATATTATCTGTAGGTTCACCATACTGCCATAATATATTACCATCTAAATCCATAGCAGTAAGACAGCTAATAGTTCCATATGCATCCCTGTTGACCCTTTTCTGACACTGGGCAAGCACCATCTGATACTCTCCATTACCAAGCAGATGTCCGAAACGTACCTGTCTTCCTGTTCCACAGCCTTTAAGGTCTATTTTCTTAACAAGCTTCATATGAGGATACCTGCTCTGTGCTTCTTTGCACTTATTCTTATATGCTTCCCTGTCGGCTTTAATGCCTGCATCTGTATCCTCGTCTACATTGACATTGATGTAGCCAAATGCCGCTGGTATAGTAGCCGTAATTGCTGCCTTTCCTCCCTGTACAGCATAAACTGTATCAATATCTATATATTTAGTGCCATTAACATAGCACTCAACATGACTGCCGTTAACACTTACATTTAATATATATGTATCGTCACTATTATAATCAAATGCTTTACTTTCAAGCTCTTCAACATTTTCTTTATGGCGGTAAACAAGCTTTACCTGCTTATCTTCAAACATAAATACAAGCATATTAAGAGAATTCTGTGCACAGAAACCAATACCGGCATTTCCCCATTTAGTGTTAAACATTCTGACACTTGCCTCTATATCATAATCTTTCCAAAATCTGTCCCCTGTTTCAAGTGTCGGAAAAGTTCTATGTGGCTCTGTATTATGAAGTCTCATCTGCTCCATATAATGCTTCCCACAATACTCCGTAATAACCCATGAAGCACCCTGTCCGTTATATCTGTAATTACACACTGGGTCATACCATTTTCCATAATACCCTGGATATTGCACAAAATGATACTCTCCCATTGCAGAATGATTCTTATCATATGGGAACTCTCCTATTGGAAAATTCTTAAAATCTTCTTTGAGCAAATATATACTCTTCATAACAATTCCTCCATTCATCTGATAAAAGCAGCACACATTCCATTATAAGCTGCTTATCACGCTAAAATATTTAGTTGTCGTTCAAGAAACTATTGTTAATATACTACATTTCCAGCAGCAAGACAAGACATTTAATAAAAAAAGAGATGGACATTTCATTTATCGATGTCCACCTCCAACAATTAATATTAAAAAGAGAGCCTTTAGATTTTCTAAAAGCTCTCTAAACAGCATAAATGCTAGCTTTCTATTAGAACTTACCTTCATCAGCAGCCTGCTGTACAGAAACAGCAAGTTGCTTATTTACTGGTATTTAGCATAATATTGTTAGTTACGTGCTAATTACATATCTGTTTTTCTACTACCTAATAGTGTTCCAACAATATAAATATTATAAATCATTTTTATGTGTATAGTGTGTATTTTTATTATGATATGAAAAGAGTTTCTTCCTTATTATATATGTCAGACTTTTTCAATGTTATGTACATCTATTGCACTTGTTACAGTATTGCCAATACCGATAACTGCTCTGTCTCCATTAACCTGGATAACATCATATTCATCATAATAAAGATTAAATGCTCTATCTGTATCATAATCAACATTAAGAAGCACTCTTACCTTATCACCGGCTTTTATATCAGATATGTCAGTTTCAGATTCTTCATTCCTTTCACCATCCGAACTGTCGCCTGCTGATACAATACATCCATCATTGACCCAGCCTATTCCATCGTCAATAAGATATGGGTTGGAAGCCCAGGGAATAACCCTTGTTATTCTTCCGCTATTAAATCCGGCTGATGGTGTGAGTGCAGCTTCTGATGTAGATGAGGCATATATTGCATTATATTCAACATAATCTCCTATCTCATGCTGCAGCTGCTCTGTAGTCTCATCAGCACCGGCATTATTATCTTCATCCGCATTATCATTATCTTCAACATCATCATTCCTGTGATCATACTCATTCGCTTTTGTAAGTCTGTCATAGACTTCATCATACATTATGTCATAATCTACTCTTGTCCCATCGTTTAAATAATAGTCACTAGACTCCTGCGACATAGCAAATTTATCTTCACAGATCTCACCATCATCATTCCAATGAGCTTCCCAGATAAGAGCACCGTGCTCTATAAGTTCATCTACATTCATATATTCATTTAACCAGCTATGGCTTGCATAGATACCCTTTGCAGTAATATCGGATAATGCATCAAGCCATATAAGTGCAAGCTCCTGTGTATAATGGTAATCAATGCCATTTTCAGCCTTGTATCCGTCTGCATCCTCAATATCAAGATACAATCCCATAACTGGATTACACTTGTTATACCATTCTCGTATGTGTGCAGCTTCACTTAATGATTCATCATTGTTGCCAGCATACTGATATAGATAAAGTCCATACGGAATACCTC
>ERZ780214.339-NODE-339-length-23351-cov-2.87667_pt1 | contig 23351 bp, 18 predicted proteins | sample MGYA00510976_ERZ780214 | MGnify/ENA primary metagenome ERZ780214 (study PRJEB29588, sample SAMEA2154920) | human gut metagenome | biome: human gut; feature: human-associated habitat; material: faeces | place: Denmark | collected 2008/2010 ... | reverse complement strand
AATGCCTAGCAGCAGGAACCACCACCAGCAACGTGTTCCCCAATAGTATTCGGCTTTAACTACAATAGGATGAAACAGTCCTATTATTAGAAAAGTACATATGCCTATTACTATTCCTTCAAAATGGAGAGTTGCAAGCCAGTCCATCCTTATTTTTCTTTGCGGATAGGAATTTCCTTCTTAATGCTCTGCTCGAGTGAAATCAGGGTTTCCGTTGCAGTCACACCGGGAATTTCCTGCATTCTGGAGTTCAGCAATTCCATCAGATGCTCGTTATCTGTTGAATATAGCTTAGTCAGCATTGTGTACGGACCGGTAGTAAAATGGCATTCTACAATTTCAGGAATTTTTTCGAGTTCGGCTACTACGCTTTTGTACATGGAACCTTTTTCCAGTTTGATTCCTACATATGTACAAGTGCTATATCCCAGGCTTTTGGGATTTACGTGGTAACCCGAACCAATGATAACTCCCAAGTCGATCAATCGCTGTACACGTTGATGAATGGCTGCACGTGAAACACCGCAGTCGGCAGCAACGTCTTTAAACGGAATACGAGCATTCTGCGAAATAATTTCCAGAATCTGTTTGTCTAGGTTATCAATTTTTTCCATAATAAGCAATCTATATTATCATTTTGTAAGCAAATATAGGAAAACTTTTTTATAAGTCTTATAAAAGCCGATAAAAAACATATTTTTTTTACAGAAAAGAACAGAAAATATTAGCTATTCGTCTACTTCTGCTTTGATTTCGCCTATTTTTCTTCTTCTTTCGAAGGAAAAAGTATCACTATGTGTATCTAGGTATTCCATCGTATACAGTGTCTTACGGTATAGTTCTTTTTTCTCTTTGGCAGAGCTTTTTATGGAAGCGTCATAACATAGCAGTTCGGAGAGCATCTCTATCCGTTGAAGGAATTCTTGCTTGGGAAATTCCGTTTGGAGATAATGAAGGATGAATTCGGCATCTTGTTCGTAAAAAAAACTTTCAGGCTGGTGAAAATAGGCACGGTACATGCTGTGGATTTCCAGCTGAAGAGTTGATGATTGTTTTTCGGCTTTCTCTTCTTTTAATTTTTCCAAAGCTTCGAAAAGCTGTCTGATTAACCGCATAATGTAATCTCGTTCCAACATGATTCTCTCTTTTTATAATTTGACTGGCAAATATAGATAGTTTTTTGACAGCTTTTTACTTTTGCAGACGGATGTTTATCACTCCTTTCTCAGGTGAATACCTTCTTATATATTTTTTTGTGTTAACTTCCCCTGTTGTGTTTTCATTTATCCTATCTTTGTAGAGTTAAATATTATAAATCTTTTAAGATATGCACCCGCTGGATTTGTTTAAATATTGTCCCAAGTGCGGATCCTCTCATTTCGAGATAAGAAATGAGAAAGCAAAAAAATGTGCCGACTGCGGTTTTACTTATTATTTTAATTCAAGTGCCGCTACGGTTGCTTTTATTTTGAATGCTAGAAATGAGCTTTTGGTATGCCGGAGAGGAAAAGAGCCGGCAAAGGGAACACTCGACCTTTCGGGAGGCTTTATCGATATGGCAGAAACTGGAGAGGAGGGTGTTGCACGTGAAGTTCGTGAAGAAACCGGTTTACAGGTTGTAGAGGCAACTTATTTGTTTTCGCTTCCTAATACGTATTTGTATTCTGGTTTTCTGGTACATACCCTCGATTTGTTTTTTCTATGCCGGGTGGCAGATGATAGCAAATTGCTGGCAATGGATGATGTGGCCGATTCGTTTTGGATGCCTTTGGATCAGGTTCGTCCGGAAGAATTTGGACTGGATTCGGTCCGTCAGGGTGTTGCTCGTTTTTTAGAAGAGCATAAAATGAAATAAGAATAATAATATCTTGCAGATATGAAGAACAAGAAACATGTATGGGTGGCAGGAGCCATGTGTGTATTGCCTTTGATGGGAATGGCACAGCAGACTGAGCCACTGACAGATTCCCGTCGTCTGTTTGACGATGGAAAAGAGTTATTTCTTCGTCGTGACTATGCAGCGGCGCAACAGACCTTGTCGCGCTTTGTACAGCAGAAACCGCAGGCTTCATTGGCTGATGAATCAGCTTATATGATTGCTTGCACGTCGTATGAACTGAAATCTCCTGACTGCATTAAGCAGCTGGAAGGGTATCTGGAACAATATCCGGATTCGCGTTATGCCAATAGGGTGCAATCTCTTATCGCTTCTGTCTATTTCTTCCAGGAAAAATATCCAGAGGCAATTGCTTGTTTTAAAGGATGCCAGTTCGATTTGCTGGCTGATTCTGAGCGGGATGCCTGTACCTTGCGTATGGGAACTGCTTATCTGAAAATGGGAAACTTGCAGGAAGCTGCTGTCTGGTTCAGTATTCTGAAAGAGGTGAGCAGTGAATATCATATAGATGCCGTTTATCATCTGGCTTATATCGATTATGTGCAAAAACAGTACGATAAGGCTTTGCAGGGATTTCGTGAGGCAGGCGAATCTTCTAAGTATGCGGCTTTATCGCCTTACTATATAGCCGATATTCATCTGGTCAGAGGAAATTACCAGCAGGCCAGACAGATAGCGTCTACTTATCTCGAAGCTTATCCACGCCAGGAAAAGGCAATAGAGATGAAACGCATTTGCGGAGAAGCTTGTTACGGCTTGAAGCAATATGCTGCTGCCATTGATTATCTGTCAGCTTATCGCAGCGAAACTGAGGAACATGCTGAAAGAAATTCCTTGTATAAGTTAGGAATGAGTTTCTTCTATACGGGGGTCTACTCGGAAGCAGCTGCTGCATTGGGTGAGGTGACTACTGTGCAAGATGCCTTGACGCAGAATGCTTATTTGCACATGGGACTTGCTTATTTGCAATTGAAAGAACGAAATCGGGCACGAATGGCTTTTGAACAGGCGTCTGCGATGAACTATGATCGTGACATCAAGGAGCAGGCTTTTTATAATTATGCTTTGTGTATACACGAAACATCCTATTCTCCGTTTGCTGAATCGGTTACGGTATTCGAACGTTTCCTGAATGAATTTCCTAACTCTGTTTATACAGAAAAGGTAAATGATTATTTGATAGAAGTATATATGAATACTCGCAGCTATATGGCTGCACTTAATTCTATTGCTAAAATCAGCCGTCCGGGTAATCGTATTCTGGAAGCTAAGCAAAAATTGTTGTTCCGTCTGGGTACGCAGGCTTTTGCACAGGCTGCTTTCGAAAATGCTATAGAATATTTCTCTCAATCGCTTCAGCTGGGACGTTATAACCAGCAGACTCAGGCTGATGCTTATTATTGGCGTGGAGAGTCAAAGTATCGTCTGGAACAGTACGGTGCTGCTGCATCCGATTACCGCCAGTATCTGGAGTTTGCTCCCGACCGTCGTTCTACAGAATATGGACTGGCTTTGTATAACCTGGGCTATACAGCATTTAAGCAAAAGCAGTACGATAAGGCGTTGACTTGGTTTACCCGTTGTGCAGAATCGGGGATTCGTCTGGAGAACGATGTCGTAGCTGATGTGTATAATCGAATGGGTGACTGTAATTTCTATGCACGCCGATTTGATGCAGCCGATGCGCAGTATGCACAAGCATCCGGTTATTCGATGTCGTTATCAGATTACTCGTTGTTCCAGCAGAGTATTATCAAGGGCTTGCAGCGTGAGTATGGTAAGAAGATTGAATTGCTGAACCGTTTGATAACAGGATTCCCTGAGTCACAGTATTTGGATGATGCACTTTATGAACAGGGACGTGCTTTCGTGCAGCTGGAAGACAATGATAATGCTGTAAAGCGTTATTCTCTTTTGGTTCAACGTTATCCGGAAAGTCCGCTTTCTCGTCGGGCAGCAAATGAGATAGGTTTGTTGTATTATCAGAATGATAAATATAATGAGGCTATAGCTGCATACAAAAAAGTAATTTCTACTTATCCGGGTAGTGAAGAAGCTCGTCTGGCTCAGCGCGATTTGAAATCTATCTATATTGACCTGAACCGGGTAGACGACTATATGGCTTTTGTTTCTACGATTCCGGGAGGAGCCAATTTTGATGTGAATGAACGTGACTCGCTGACGTATGTGGCAGCCGAACGTGTATATATGCGTGAAAATATCACTGAAGCTAAAAACAGCTTTGTGCGTTACCTGCAATCTTTCCCACAAGGAGCATTTAGTGTAGATGCTCATTATTATCTGGGCTTGATTGATTATAATGAGAAGAATTACACGGGGGCTGTTTCACACTTGGATAAAGTTATCGAATATCCTGATAATAAATTCTCTGGTGAAGCGATGGCTATGTGTGCTGACATTGCTTATCGGGAAAAAGAATATGAAAAGTCATTGGGGCTTTATAAACGTATGGCAGATCGTGCTGTATCGCAGGAAGAACGTGTGACTGCACGTACAGGAGCTATGCGCAGTGCCTGGATGGTGAAAGATTATCAGGAAATTATTTCTGTGGCTTCGGGTCTGATTGCTGAAAGCAAGCTGGCTCCCGAATTAGCTAATGAGGCGCATTATTATCGTGCAAAAGCTCTTCTTGCCGAAGGACAGAATAAGGAAGCAACAGGCGACTTGGCTGTTTTGGCAAAAGATACCCGTAATGTATATGGAGCTGAAGCTAAATATTTGTTGGCTCAACTTTATTTTGACAATGGAGAAACAGGAAAGGCAGAGAAAGAGGTACTTGATTATATAGAGGTAAGTACCCCGCATGCTTACTGGCTGGCCAGAAGTTTTGTCTTGTTGTCGGATGTGTACATGAAACTTGGACGTAACTTGGATGCCAAGCAATATTTGTTGTCATTGCAGCAGAATTATCAGGCAGATGATGATATTGCGGAAATGATAGAAACTCGATTGGCTAAACTAAATAAGGGAAGTAAACAATGAAACATATATCTGCAATTTTAGTAGCTGCGGCATTGTCGCCAGTAGTAAAAGGCTATGCACAGGAACAGGTGAAAGATTCTACACTGAATCGTACGGTTGTAGTGGAAAATCAGTATAATCCTGAAGTTATGGACGCATTTAAAGTGAATGTCTTGCCAAAAGTGGAAGAGCCTGCTGTTGCCAAACAGCATATAGATTATGCAACATCGGTTCGTCCGTTGACAAGCTGGGGCTTTTCTCCGATGGAAGCCATAACAAGTGAACAGAAGCAGGCTGATGCGCCGCGAGGATATATCAGAGGAGCTTATGGTAACCGGAATAATGTAGACCTCAAGGCTTCGTATCTTTGGGATATTTCTCGCAAGGACCGTTTACAATTTATGGCTTCTCTATATGGTATGAATGGAAATATTTCTTCTTTGCTTCCTGAAGAAGGAGAATGGAAGTCGCGCTTTTACCGTACAGATGTATCATTGGATTATAAACATGATTTCCGGACTGTTTCACTTTCTTTAGGTGGAGCTTTTGTATCCCAGGTATTCAATTATATGCCTGTGAGAGATGAAAGTATTCAGAATTTATATGAAACGAGCCGTCAGCGTTATACCTTAGGTGAAGGATATGTAGGCATAGCTTCTGTAGAAGGTGAATTGCCTGTGGAATTCTCTTTACAGACAGGCTTGCGCAGCTTTAGCCGTAAGTATGACATTCCTTATATGCGTCACGGTTCGGAAAATATTTTTCATACTGTCGGATTTATTTCCGGAGCGTTGAACGAGGAACAGCATGTAGGCATTGCTTTGGGTATGGATAACCTGATTTATGATGCAGAACAGGCTGATTATACATTATTGCAGTTGAATCCTTATTATACGCTTGAAAATGATAATATACGGTTGCGTGTGGGAGCTCATGTTGACTGGCAGTCGGCCAATGGAAGTGGTATAAAAGCTGCTCCGGATGTTAAGCTGGATTATACTTTTGCTGATACCTATGTGGCTTATCTGCATGCGACAGGAGGGACCCGGTTGAACGATTTTCGTCAGCAGAATGAAGAATCTCCATACTGGGGAGTAATAAACCAGATGCGTACTTCCTATACACCGGCGGATCTTCAGGTCGGTTTTAAAGCATCTCCATTACCTGGACTGGGCTTCCATTTATTTGGAGGATACCGTGTGACTAAAGATGAGATTTTCTTCCATCTTCCGGGTATAACAGACACCGACTTCCCGTACTGCTATTCACTCTTGATGCAAGAAAAGGCAAAAGTTGGATATGGAGGAATAAAAGCTGCTTATGGATATAAAGATATTTTTGATTTCTCCGTAGGTGGAACATATTATGGCTGGAATGTAAAAGATGAAGCAAAAGTGTTGCTTTACTTGAAGCCGGAATTTGTATTAGATGCTTCTGCTCGTGCAAAGGTGTATGATGAGTTTTGGGTTTCGGTAGCCTATCGTTATGAGGGACGTGTAAAGGCTGGAGAACAGGAAAAAGCCGATGCAATAAATAATCTTTCACTTTCTGCAGGATATGAGTTCTTTAACAGCTTGAATGTTTTTGTACGTTTCAATAATTTGCTGAATCAAGATTACATAACCGAGGCTGGTTACCCCGTTCAAGGATTTAACGCCATGGCAGGTGTAAGCTTCCGTTTCTGATAATAATAAAAGCCTGTATCGGGATATATCCGTTACAGGCTTTGTTGTATCCTGACGTTATAATACTCTTCTGGTGTAATCTTTTTCGCCTGATTTTTCTTTATGTTTTCCATATCCGGAAATATAAAAAAATAAGAAATTTAGAAAAACGCACCTTATTATATGGTGTACTTCAGGTTTTTTCATACATTTGTCCCAAAATCACTAAATGGATTACAGAAGTTATGCAAAATAATCTGGTAATAGTTGAGTCCCCCGCAAAGGCAAAAACTATTGAAAAGTTTCTTGGAGAGGGGTATAAAGTTCTTTCAAGTTACGGTCATATCCGCGACTTGAAACAGAAAGCGTTCAGCATCGACATAAAAGATCATTTCGCTCCAATATATGAAGTGCCGGAAGATAAGAAGAAACTGGTAACAGAGTTGAAGAAGGAAGCAAAGAAAGCTGACATGGTATGGCTCGCATCCGATGAGGACCGTGAAGGAGAAGCTATATCCTGGCATTTGTTTGAGGTGCTTGAACTGGACCCTGCGAAGACGAAACGTATTGTATTCCATGAAATTACTAAAACTGCTATATTAAAAGCTATCGAGCATCCACGTGATATAAATGTAGACTTGGTTAATGCTCAGCAGGCACGTCGAGTACTCGACCGTATTGTTGGTTTTGAACTGTCGCCAGTATTGTGGAAGAAAATAAAACCTTCTTTGTCAGCCGGACGTGTACAGTCGGTTGCCGTACGCCTTATTGTGGAACGTGAACGTGACATACATGCGTTCGTGAGTGAAGCTTCGTATAAGGTGACTGCTGTTTTTACCGATGATAAAGGTTCAGAAATCAAGGCGGATTTAGGAAAGCGTTTTAAGACGAAAGAAGAAGCTAAGGCATTTCTTGAAAGTTGTAAGAATGCCGGATTTAAGATAGAAGATATCACTACCCGTCCGATGAAAAAATCGCCGGCAGCTCCGTTTACAACTTCAACTTTGCAGCAGGAAGCTGCGCGTAAGTTGGGCTATACGGTAGCACAGACAATGATGCTGGCTCAGAGATTGTATGAAAGCGGATTGATAACTTATATGCGTACTGACTCTGTGAATTTGTCAGATCTTGCTTTAAGTACCAGCCGGGATACCATTCTTTCACTGATGGGAGAAAAATATGTGCATACTCGCCATTTTACGACGAAGACTAAAGGTGCACAAGAAGCCCACGAAGCGATTCGTCCGACCTATATGTCGAATGAAACGATAGATGGAACTTCTCAGGAAAAACGTCTGTATGATTTGATCTGGAAGCGTACGCTTGCTTCACAGATGGCAGATGCTGAACTGGAGAAGACTACTGCGACTATATCTGTCAGCGGTCATACGGATAAATTTATTGCTGTAGGTGAGGTTGTTACCTTTGACGGATTCTTACGTGTATATAAAGAGTCGTTTGATGATGATGTAGAGCAGGAAGATGAAGGACATTTGCTTCCGGCGTTGGAAGTCGGTCAGGTCTTAGACTGCAAGGAGATTGTTGCAATGGAACGCTTTACTCAGGCTCCTCCACGCTATACAGAAGCTAGCCTGGTACGTAAGTTGGAAGAACTGGGTATCGGACGTCCTTCTACATATGCACCTACTATTTCTACTATCCAGCAGCGAGGATATGTTGAAAAAGGAAACCGTGAGGGAGTAGAACGTAATTATGAAATTCTGCAACTGAAAGGAAACAAAATTACGGAAAGTACCAAAACAGAACTTACCGGAAGTGAAAAAGCGAAACTGATACCTACTGATGTCGGAATGGTTGTTAATGACTTCCTGAAAGAGTACTTCCCTCAAATCATGAATTATAATTTTACGGCTAGTGTCGAAAAACAGTTTGACGAAATTGCCGAAGGAGATAAAAAGTGGACTGATGTGATGGAGCATTTTTATGAAGGTTTCCATCCGTTGGTGGAAGATACGATGGCTGCCAAGTCGGAACATAAGGTAGGAGAGCGTATGCTTGGAGTGGATCCGGTAAGTGGAAAACCGGTTTCTGTGAAAATCGGACGTTATGGTCCGGTAGTGCAGATAGGTACTGCCGATGATGAGGAAAAGCCTCGCTTTGCTCAGCTGAAGAAAGAATATTCTTTGGAAACTATAACTCTGGAAGAGGCACTCGATCTGTTTAAACTTCCTCGTACACTAGGAGAATTGGATGGCGTTGTTGTAACTGTCGGAACCGGACGTTTCGGACCATATGTACGTTATAATAATACGTTTGTTTCCATACCCAAAGATATGGATCCGATGTCTGTTACACTGGAAGATGCCGAAACTTTGATCCGTGAAAAGCAAGATGCGGCTGCAAAAAAAGTTATCAAGACTTTTGATGCTGATCCGGATATGCAGATTTTAAATGGTCGTTATGGACCGTATATTTCGTACCAGAAGAAGAACTATAAGATACCTGACAGCGTAGAAGCTGCCGACCTGACATTGGATGCATGCTTCAAGGTAATTGAATTGCAGAAGGAAAAGGCTGAAGTTCGTAAGGTACGTGGCGGTGTAAAAAAGAAATAATGAAAAGAATCTTTTTAATAGGTTATATGGGATCGGGCAAAACTACGTTAGGAAAAGCGTTTGCCCGTGCCATGCAACTCCAGTTCATTGATTTGGACTGGTATATCGAAGAACGTTTTCATAAAACAGTACAGGAGTTGTTTGCCGAACGTGGAGAGAACGGCTTCCGTGAGATAGAAAGAAATATGCTCCATGAAGTTGGAGATTTTGAAGATGTATTGATTGCTGCTGGAGGAGGTACTCCGTGCTTTTTCGATAATATGGATTATATGAATAGTGTGGGAGATACTGTATTTCTGGATGTCAATCCGGAAGTTTTGTTCCGGCGCTTGAAAATAGCCAAGGCGAAGCGTCCGCTGCTGGCAGATAAGACAGATGATGAACTAATGAATGTCATCACAAGTGCTTTGCAGAAGCGCATGGACTTCTACCGGCAGGCTAAGTATACATTCAATGCCGAAAGACTGGAAAGCTATGAGCAAATCGGTGAATCGGTGAAAAAGCTGAAATTATTATTAGATAAATAGATTATAAACGTAGACTTTATGTTGTGAAATGAGAAAATGGCGTATTGAAGATTCTGAAGAACTCTACAACATTACTGGGTGGGGTGTTTCATACTTTGGTATTAATGACAAAGGTCATGTAGTAGTAACTCCGCGTAAAAACGGTGTGGCAGTCGATTTGAAAGAATTAGTCGACGAACTTCAATTACGGGATGTCACAGCACCTATGCTAGTGCGTTTCCCCGATATTCTGGATAACCGTATCGAAAAAATATCCAATTGCTTTACTCTTGCTTCCGAAGAGTATGGATATCAGGCTCAGAATTTTATTATTTATCCTATTAAGGTAAATCAGATGCGGCCGGTTGTCGAAGAAATCATCAGTCATGGAAAGAAATTCAATCTGGGACTGGAGGCTGGTTCAAAACCCGAACTTCATGCTGTGATTGCCATTAATACGGATTCTGATTCGTTGATCATTTGTAACGGCTATAAGGATGAAAGCTATATAGAACTGGCTTTGCTGGCGCAGAAGATGGGTAAGCGTATTTTTCTGGTTGTTGAAAAGCTGAATGAACTTCGTCTGATTGCCAAGATTGCCAAGCAACTGAATGTACGTCCCAATATCGGAATTCGAATAAAGTTGGCTTCTTCGGGCAGTGGTAAATGGGAAGAAAGTGGAGGAGATGCAAGTAAATTCGGATTGACCTCCAGTGAACTGCTTGAGGCTCTCGATTTTATCGAGAAAAAGGAAATGAAAGACTGTTTGAAGCTTATCCATTTCCACATCGGAAGTCAGGTTACTAAAATACGTCGTATTAAGACGGCATTGCGTGAAGCTTCTCAATTTTACGTACAGTTACATCAGTTAGGATTTCCGGTAGAATTTGTTGATATAGGTGGAGGATTGGGAGTCGATTACGACGGAACCCGTTCTTCATACAGTGAAAGTAGTGTGAACTATTCTATTCAGGAGTATGTAAACGATTCTATCTCTATCATGGTGGATGCTAGTAACAAGAACAATATTCCGCATCCTAATATCATTACAGAGAGTGGTCGTTCGCTCACTGCTCATCATTCTGTACTAATTTTTGAAGTTCTTGAAACAGCTTCTTTGCCGGAAATGGAAGAAGAGTTTGAGGTTAGCCCTGAAGATCATGAACTGGTACAGGAATTATATCAGATATGGGATAATCTGAACCAGAGCCGTATGCTTGAAGCATGGCATGATGCTCAGCAGATTCGTGAGGAAACGTTGGATCTGTTTAGCCATGGTATTGTGGATTTGAAAACTCGTGCACAGATAGAACGTTTGTACTGGTCGGTTTGTCGTGAAATTAATCACATCGTTTCAGGCTTGAAGCACGCTCCCGATGAGTTCCGCAATCTGGATAAATTACTAGCTGATAAATATTTCTGTAATTTCTCTTTGTTCCAGTCACTGCCGGATTCATGGGCTATCGACCAGATTTTCCCTATTATGCCTATTCAGCGTCTGGATGAACGTCCGGATCGTACGGCTACATTACAAGATATAACTTGTGACTCGGATGGTAAGATAGCAAACTTTGTGTCGACAAGAAATGTATCGCATGATTTACCAGTACATACCATCAAGACTAAAGAGTCTTACTATATAGGTGTATTCCTGGTAGGAGCTTATCAGGAAATCTTGGGAGATATGCATAACTTGTTTGGAGATACGAATGCTGTGCATGTAACAGTTAACGAAAAAGGCTATACCATCGATCAGATTATCGACGGTGAAACTGTAGCAGAGGTGTTAGATTATGTACAGTATAGTCCGAAGAAACTGGTGCGTACACTCGAAACATGGGTGACAAAATCGGTAAAAGAAGGGAAAATCTCTTTGGAAGAAGGAAAGGAATTCCTGGCAAATTACCGTTCGGGATTATATGGATATACATATTTGGAGTAATACAAAATAAGCATACGATGAAAGAGAAGTTGACTATTGTAAAAGTTGGTGGAAAAATTGTTGAAGAAGCTGATACATTGAGTCAGTTACTTGCTGATTTTTCTGCAATTCCTGGCTATAAGCTGTTGGTACATGGTGGTGGACGCTCTGCAACAAAAATTGCTGCTCAACTGGGTATAGAAAGTAAAATGGTAGATGGACGCCGTATTACTGATGCTGAAACCTTGAAGGTGGTAACGATGGTCTATGGAGGATTGGTAAATAAGAATATTGTAGCCGGTCTTCAGGCGAAGGGAGTGAATGCCGTTGGGTTAACTGGTGCTGATATGAATGTGATCCGTTCGGTAAAACGTCCTGTAAAGGAAATAGACTATGGTTATGTGGGAGATGTGAAGCATGTAGATGCCGAAGTGCTTGTTTCGTTGATTAGCCGTGGAGTAGTTCCGGTTATGGCTCCGCTAACTCATGATGGTGAAGGCAATATGCTTAATACAAATGCCGATACGATAGCAGGAGAAACGGCTAAAGCTCTGGCTGAAGCTTTTGATGTCACTCTTATTTATTGTTTCGAAAAGAAAGGAGTCTTGCGTGACGCCGAAGATGAAGATAGTGTAATACCTGTCATAACTCCCGACTTATTTAAGAAATATGTCGATGAAGGAGTGATACAAGGCGGTATGATTCCTAAGCTTGAGAACTCTTTTTCGGCAGTTGAAGCCGGAGTTTCCCAAGTTGTAATAACCTTAGCCTCAGCGATAGACGGTAAGTCTGGTACGATAAAAAAAAAATAATAAAAAAAAATAGGCGGGTGGGTGTAACTTTTGTGTAACTCACCCGTCATTAGTATAGAGAGCAATGCGAGAGATTAGTTTCCGAAATGATATATTGCCTTTGAAAGACAAACTTTATAGGTTGGCACTGCGGATAACATTCGACAGTGCTGAGGCAGAAGATATCGTGCAGGATACTATGATTCGAGTATGGAATAAGAGGGACGAATGGACACAATTCGATTCAATTGAAGCTTATTGTCTGACTGTTGCAAGGAATCTTGCTATTGATCGAAGCCAAAAGCTGGAATCGCAGAATGTTGAATTGACTCCCGAAACACAAGAAATGCCCGATACATTGACTCCCGACAGAGCGTACGAACAAGATGAGCAACTAAGGCTGGTGCATCATTTAATTAATGAACTGCCAGAAAAGCAACGCACTATCGTACAACTTCGGGATATAGAGGGAAAGAGTTATAAGGAAATAGCCGATGTCTTGCAACTGACAGAGGAACAGGTAAAAGTGAATTTGTTCAGAGCGAGACAACGGATAAAGTTAAAATACAGCGAGATAGATAACTATGGACTATAAGTACATTGAACAACTTTTAGAGAAATACTGGAATTGCGAAACTTCGGTGGAGGAAGAACAGATATTGCGTTCTTTTTTTCGCCAGAAAGAGCTTCCGGAACATTTACTCCGCTATAAATCTTTGTTTGCCTATCAGGAGGCTGAGAAAGATATAAAGTTGGGCGATGACTTTGATTCACGTATTCTGGCGAAAATAGAACGACCGGTAGTCAAGGCAAGACACCTTACTTTACATACGCGTTTTATGCCTTTGTTCAAGGCAGCAGCTGTAATGGTCTTGCTGTTTTCTATAGGAGGAGTCGTGAAGCACTCTATGGTAGGGAATAAAGCAGGAGTAGTATATGTTTACGATCAGTTCGAGAACGATACTCATGATTCGCAAGTGGCTTATAAAGCCGATTCGGTAAAATCACCGATGAAAGTTTCGGAACAATCTGCTTTGAAAAAACAATAAAGTTGACATTTTCATTTGCTTTTATATAAATAGTTAGTGCTTATTTAAGAAAAATCATTGATGAGGCTGTGAAGTTTCAATTCTCTCAAATTAGAAATTACTAACTCAATAAAAAGGATTACCGCGTGAGCAGTAATCCTTTTCTCTTTTTGTGTTACTGTTAGTAAGTATGAAACGGGGCTTTTTTATTCGATAATTTCTCCTTTTTCAGTGAAAAAGATGTTGGCTTCTGTACCTTCTTCATCTACCACTGTCACCTGATAAATCTTCACGCCATCTTCGTCTTCCTGATAAGCTGCACTCTTTACTGTATATTCACTAAAGTTTTTGGTCAGAGCGTCCTGTATAGCTTGAGGCAAGTCTTTTACTTCGATAGGAGTGTAATCGGCTACATTCAGTTGAATACTGATTTTATTTGTTGTTTTTGCATTTGCAAATGCTACTGATGATGTGCCTAATCCTGCTATTAATGCTATTGCTACAAAAATCTTTCTCATAATCGTAATTTTTTAAGTTTGACAATTGTGTCTGTAAATAGAAAGACAATGGCTGTACCAAACTTTTGTTCGGTGTTGTAAAATCTTGATTATTAATATTGTAATTAATTTCATACTTTCTTGTATATTGAAAAAGTGAGGATTTCTTCCTCGAACCTGTAGAGTTGAAAATGTGAAAGCCACGGAAAATCTACATGGAAAAAGTTAATTTTGTATGACCTTCTAATCGTTTGGCTTTATATGCCGGAATATAAATAGAAGATGAAAAAATGAAGTTTTTTCTGTAAGTTTGCTGTATGATAAGTAAGAAACAAATTATTTCAGATAAAGATTTTGGAAAGATACATTTCGTAGTACGTCGATCAGCCCGTAATATAACGATGCGTGTAAAAGAAGACGGCTTGCATGTTACTACTCCTCCTTACCGGAGTATAACAGCATTACTTGAAGCAATTGCTCCTTTCCGTGAACGTTTGCGCAATGTCTGTTCAGAAGTAAAGCCGAAACCTTTCGATTTAAATTTCTCTATCGAAGCAGAATGTTTTCGATTAAAACTCGAAACTTCTCCATTGAAAAATTTTACAGTCAGTATGAGGGATGAAACGGTAGTGATAGCCTGTCCAGCTCATGCTGATTTTACAACAGAAAGATTTCAGACTTTAGTAAAAAATGCCGTTATGCGGGCGATGAGGAAAAAAGCAGAAGAATACTTGCCTCCTTTAGTACAGTACTGGTCGAGCTTGTTTGATTTACCTTATAATAAAGTAACGATATCAAAGGCTCGTTCTCGTTGGGGAAGTTGCTCTTCCAAACGAGATATAAGTCTGTCGTTTTATCTGATGCTTTTGCCGGCACATTTAATGGATTATGTGATTCTGCATGAGCTGGCACATACCCGCGAAATGAATCATGGTCCTAAGTTTTGGGAGTTGTTGAATCAGTTGACGGATGGCAAGGCTTTAGCATTGCGTAAGGAACTACGCATGCATCGTCCTGTATTTTAAGAATGGAGCAAATATGATTGACAGGGAACTGTCGTCATAAAAAAATCTGCTGTTGACGATGATAACGGATAAGAAAAGTCAGTATATTCGCTGCCGATAAAGGAAAGATGCCAGAGTGACCGAATGGGCGGACTCGAAATCCGGTGAACGGCTTGTCCGTTCCGTGGGTTTGAATCCCACTCTTTCCGCTTTTAAATTCGAAATATATTACCCATTCATTTTTGTTCGTGAACTAAGTTGGCATCAAAAATAATACTTTGATGGCTGAACTAATTGACTCTATTTGCGCATAACAGCATTAATAAGGGAAAGCCTTTTATGAAGCAAAGAGGTTGCTTCATCCTTTAGCTGAATGAAAGCAAGCCTCTTTGTTTCCTAAAAAACACGAGTATCAACTATTCTGTCCTTAAGTTGTTGATCGGGTTGCTATGTGCTGCTTTAAGTATCATACTACAACTGATTGCAAATATGATTATCAGTACAGCGAGTACGCATCCTCCAAACAGATACCATGTAAGAGAAATTTTAGTTGCAAACAACTCCAGTAATCGGGTACTGATAATTATTGCGAATATGCTTCCGGTTAGAACAGCCGGAATAGCTATTTTCAGGATATCTTTCAGGAAGATGAGTTGTACATCCTTTACTTGTGCTCCGTGAATGATACGGATAGCTATTTCCGAGCGTCGGCGGTTTACTTCATCACGGATATAGGCTATCAGTCCGATAAGTGCAATTACCAGAATACATAGTCCGACAAAGAGTATGCTGTTTCTCACGTGTAACAGCATGTTGTATTGATTAGTCATTTCCAGGTCGAGGCTATATACGTGTTTCTCCTGGCTGGGCATGGTACGGCTGACTATGTCTTGTACCTCCTTGATTTGTGCTGGTCCCATTTCTTTCAAACGAATGTAAAGAAGATGGTTAGGATGCGTGTTGTAGAACATCACCGTTGGGCGATCGTCGAAATCTTCCGCAACTTGAGAACCCAGATGAATTTCTTCGTACACACCACAGATAGTATAAGGGCGACCTTGATGCTCTGTGATAAAGACTTGCTTGCCAATAGGAGAACCTGTCCATCCGGCGAGTTTTTCCATCTTGTCGATGAAGCTACGGCTCACCATTACTTCCTGATTGACACTATCTCTCAGTTCGGTGGTGAAGCCCGTTCCCTCCAAAATGGGGATACTGAATACTTTATGATAGTCGGGGCCTACGTCATACATATCGGCAATATTCATGTATTCCTTATCGTTTTGTGGATCGTATACATTGTTTCCACTGCATTTCATAAACATTTCCTGATATCCCCAGGTTACTCCGCTTACGTTGGGAAGTCTTTTTAACTCCTGTATGCAACGTTCACGTTCTACTGTTTGGGTTCCGGGCAGAGAAACGTAGAGCACATTTTTGTATTCGAAGCCAGTGCGGTAGTTTGTCAATGCCTGATACTGGAGGCCGATAACGGTAAGCAGACAGACAAAGAAGGTTGTCAGCATGAACTGTACAAATAAAAGTCCTAATTTCCACTGTCGTTTGTTTTCTGTGTATCGTCGGTAAGCGTAGGTGACAGGTATACGTGTATATATGTAGCCGGGCATTACACCGCAAATTATAGCAATGGCAATAACGACTATTAAACACAGAACTAAAGCTGTGGGAGAAAATAAGGCTTGCAAACTGTGGCCCATTTGTTCCTGTAAAAAATCTTGCAGCCCGAAGATGATGAGTATGGCAAGTATCAGAGCGATGAAGCAGTGTAATACCGATTCTGCCAGTATCATGCGATAAATATCCTTACTTTCTGCTCCGTAACAGCGGTAAGTAGCAATGCTTTTAGCTCGTTTGACTACCGATGAAACAACCAGCAGGATATAATTCAGGACTGCTACTGCCAGCATAATAAAGGCAAAGGTCAGAAAAACGATATTCATGATGCGATTGTATTCCGAAGACAGGAAGATCGTGTTTACTGGTTTCAGGTTCAGGTAAAACTGGCTGCCCGAGCGTTCTAGTTCCTCCATTGGAGCATTGGTGTACAGCATATGCTTGATGTTAGGCTCCAATGTTTTTGGATCAATACCCGGGTGTAGGCGGACATAGCCCGAATAACGGTCATTTCCCAGCCAGTTATCTCTTCCGTCCCCCATAATTTGTCCGATAGTAGGAAGAGCTACGGCAATGTCTATTTTCGGCAGATGAGTGTTTTCCGGGAAATCCTCAAAGACTCCTGCTACCGTAATATGAAAGTTTGGGAAAACTTTCCATGTCAGCTGTTTGCCTATAATATCATTTCCCAGTACTTTCAGCAGTTTGGCTGATATATAAGCATTGTTGGCTTTTCCAGTCCGGTATGAGGCGCTTCTCCCATTAAGATTTTTCGTGGAAAGACCTCGAAAAAAGAACTGTCGCACAAATAAGCATTACCTTTTATGGTACGTTGGTCATCGGTTGTTAACAGCAGATCTTCATTCAATATGGTAAAACGAGTGGCGGCTTCTACTTCCGGACAATATCGTTTGATACCCGGGGCAATAGCTCCCGATACGGTGTTGTGATTTTTCCAGTCATTACCTTGATGCTTATAATTTTCCTGTATGATATAGGTATCTTCCAGATGGGGAATAAAGTTATCATACGACCGTTCGAAAATTACTTCGGCAAGCATTACCAGTCCGATAGCCATTCCCACACCCAGACAGAGAATTTTTGTTAGGTTACCTTCTCCTTTTCGGAAAAGATTCTGTAGAGCTCTTTTCATCATTCGCTTGGATTGAAGTTAAAGTAAGAAGGCACATCCAGCTATATTGCCGGTATACCTCCTTACATATAAAGAAAACTTAAGAGAGATTACATTTCACTGATAGAGGATACAATCTGCCCGTCGAACAGATTGATTACACGTCCGGCAAATCCGGCATCACGCTGGCTGTGGGTTACCATTACGATGGTAGTTCCTTCTTTGTTCAGTTCGGTAAGCAACTCCATTACTTCCAGACCGTTTTTAGAATCCAAGTTACCGGTCGGCTCATCGGCGAGGATGATTTTCGGATTGGAAACTACGGCACGGGCGATGGCCACACGCTGCTGCTGACCACCGGATAGCTGCTGGGGATAATGTTTGGCACGGTGACTGATATTCATGCGCGATAAAATTTCAGTTACTCGTTTCTTGCGCTCTTCCGCAGGAATATTCAGGTAAGTAAGAGGTAGCTCAACGTTTTCGAATACATTCAGTTCGTCTATCAGGTTGAAGCTTTGGAATACAAAACCAATACTTCCTTTACGTACATTGGTACGATCTTTTTCTTTCAGATGCCCTACCTCTTTATTGTCCAGATAATAGTTGCCCGAAGTCGGATTGTCCAGTAAGCCTAGGATGTTCAGTAGGGTTGATTTTCCGCATCCGGATGGTCCCATGATGGCTACGAATTCTTTTTCATTAACTTCCAGATTTACATTGTTTAAGGCAATTGTTTCTACTTCTGTAGTGCGGAATGTCTTGCAAAGGTTTTCAATTTTGATCATAGTGGTAAGTATTAAATTATTATTATATTATTCTATTTTTAAGTTCTCTGTCGGGTTGCTTGTTGCAGCACGGTAATTCTGTATAGTTACAATCGTAAGTGTAAGTATTATTATAATGGCAAAAGCTATCAGAAAAACCCACGGTGACAGGTTGATTCGGATAATAAAGTTTTGTAGCCATTTGTCCATGAAGAACCAGGCAAAGGGACTGGCGATGATTGAACAGATTGTTATGATGCGCAGGTAAGTACGGTTAAAGTTCCATAGAATATCAGAAGTTTTTGCTCCGTATACTTTGCGTATGCCGATTTCCTTACGCCGGTATGCTGTTTCGAAAATGGTCAGACCAAATACTCCTACCAATGAGATAATGATAGCCAGCAAACTGAAGAGGGTAACCATATACTGTTGATTGGTTTCTTTTTCATACAGTTGTTGGTAGTAGGTATTGAAGAAATTGACTTCTACCGGATATCCGGGGAAGATTTTCTCAGCGGTTTCGTGAATATGACGGAGAGCAGTAGGAACATCACTTCCTGCCTTAATACGGATATAGGCATAAGGCAGCTTGGTGAGTTGGGATTCTACTGTGAATAAAAATGGGCTATAGGCAAATGCATTGACCCGGCTTGAAGTAAAGATTACATCATCGATATATCCCACGATATAGTTACTCTTTGAGTGGTTTCCTCTAAAAGGAGTATCAGTCGGGATATGTTGTTCATCTTTGATGCGTTTAGTACCCAGACAATAAGTGTATTTGTTGCTGGATATTGTATCCGAAGCTAGAAAGAAACGTCCTTCTAATAACTTAAATCCCATAACTTCACCAAAATCGGGTGAAACACGAATTTCATAATGATAAAACTCTTCTCCTTCATATTTTGATCCGGTCATACTATACACATCGCTAGCGCCTAGTTTGGTAGAAACATATGCAGTACCTTTAAATTCCGGGAATTTCTCAAGTTCATGTTTGAAAGTGGTGAATTGTGATAGTTCTTGTCCTTTGTGGGGAAGTCCGGCTATCACAATTTCGTCACGTGCAAATCCGGTATCTTGAATTTTCATGTATTGGTTTTGTTGCCAAATGAATGTGGCGCATACTAATAGAGCAAATGATATGATATATTGGAAGCTCGTAAGCAAGGTGCGGAATAATCTGCCTTTGACCGAGAGAGCATAATTACCTTTCAGCATCAGAGCCGGAGGAAATGAAGTCATATACCATGCAGGGTATAGACCTGCTATTATACCGGTAAGCAAAGCAATGCCTCCTGATATCAGAATTACAGGTAGATAAGTAAAAAAGGAAGGCGTAAATCCTATCAGACTGAGTAGTTTCATGTGCGTTAGAATCCACACGATAAATAGTGAAAGTAACCATCCGATAAGGACGATGGCGATAGTTTCTGATACTAGTCCTATGCGGAGTTGGTTGACAGGGCTGCCCAATACTTTTTGAGTATTGATACTGCGAATACGCATCGGAGTGAGTGCGGTGCTGAAATTAATCAGGTTGATGGCAGCAATGCTGATAGTAAGAATGGCGATGGTAATCAGCAACCAGGTATGTTGGCGATCACCGACTTTATAGAAAATCCAGGGATTCGCTTCATAATAAACGTTGCGGATTGGCATTGCACAGACTTCTCGATCTGATTCAGAATAGATGGTCATGTTTTCTGCCAGATGACTGCTTTTAAGCTGTTCGTTTAAAGTTTGGATATTGATACCGGGTTTCATGCGGATGATAGCATAGTAACTCTGAGTTCCCCAACGGTCTTTATCCTTTTGTTTATCGATATCACGGTAGATAACATTTTTAAACTGACTGTTTTCAGGAAAGTCCTTGTATACTCCAGTGATGAGCAGTTTCTTGTTTTCTGGCATATAGAGATAACTTCCTACTGCATTTCCTTTCGGAAAAAGCTTTCGGACCTGGCTTTCAGATATAATAGCTCCTCCAGGCTGGCGTAATCCTGCATCATTTCCTGTTATGAATGCCATGCCGAGTGTTCGGGCAAAATCTGGGCTTACTACGGTAACAGGTTCGTAAATGTACTGGGGTTGCTTGGCATCGGTTGAGATAAGCTCTGCATAATTGGGAGAGCAATCAAAAAAAGCTCCACATTCGATTGCAGGTGTTTCTTCTATCACTCCTTCTACAAAAGGTCGGGGCAATACAATCAGTTCATTGGGGTGATGGTCTACACTGAGATTCAGTACAGCAATACGGTCGGAATCCGGATAGCAAGTATCAAAGTTGTATTCGTAACTTACCTTCATCATGATCAGGATGAAGGCAGCAAAAGCTGTTGATAATCCCAACAGATTGAGTACGGAAGCTGTCCGAAAACGTTTGAGCGTGTAAAATAAGTTGCGTAATATTGTTTTCATAATGTTGCAATGTTATTCTGTTTTTAAGTTTTCTATCGGGTTACTTGTTGCAGCACGGTAATTCTGTATAGTGATGGTTATCAGTGTGATGAGGCTGATAATGATGCAGGTAAGAATGAACATCCACGGTGTGATGTCTATTCGTTCTGTAAATTGTTCCAGCCACCTGGATACGATATTCCAGGCTATCGGGGTTGCAATAATGGAGCTGACTATTGATAGTGTGAGATACGATTGCCCGAATATCCAGAGAATTTGATGGGTGTGGGCTCCATATACTTTTCGGATGCCGATTTCTTTGCGGCGCTGTTCTGCTTCAAAGATGATAAGACCGAAAACTCCTACTAGTGAGATCAGGATGGCAAGCAAGCTGAATAAGGTGATCATCCGTTGCTGCTCGGCTTCTTTCTGATAAAGTTGGCTGTATACCTGATCATAGAATTTTACTTCAACAGGATAGCCGATAAAACATTTGGCTAATGTCTGGCGAATATGCTTCAAGGCTGTCCTCATATTGCTTCCGGCTTTTACACGAATGTAGGCAAAAGGCAGGATATCGCTGCCGTATTTCCCGTTTGGACAGAATATATAGGGAAGTGCTTCAGAGCGGAGTGAGGTTAATTGTACGTTGTTGACGTAGCCTTTCAGTCGGGCATTCACACCCCAGACAAAGAAGTCCAGTATTTCGCCGGCCGGAATGCCGGTTTGTTGCTGTAAGTCTTGTGTGGCAATAAAGTTCAGATCACTGTGATAGATGGAGTCGCTGGGGAGGAAATCTTCTCCCGATACAATTTTTAAGCCCATTACCTTACAGAAGTTTGCCGTGACGTCGATGTAGTAATGTCCGTGCATTTCTCCTTTATATAAGAAAGCATATTGAGTATATCCGCTTCCTCCGCCCAGATTTGATTTAGCATAGGCGATATCATCTATTTCTGCAAAACTTTTTAGGGTATTTGTAAAGTTGCGGTATTCGGAACTTTGATAAGGCATTTGTGGGAGAGAAGCAACCAGTATTTGGTCTTTGTCAATGCCTGATGTATAATTTTGCATATAGCGGTTTTGTAGGAAAATGAATCCGGCAGTTACAATCAGCACAAATGAAATGATATACTGGAAACCGATAAGTGACATGCGGAGCCGTTTGCCTCTTCCGCTTAGGGCATAGTTTCCTTTCAGCACAAGGGCAGGAGAGAAAGAAGTCATGTACCATGATGGATAGAGTCCGGCAATGATACCTGTTACTAGTGCAATGATTCCGGTATACCCGATGATATGCCAGTAGGTAGTCAGTGAAGGGGTGAATCCCATAAAAGACAGTACCTTCAGGCGTATGAGCATTTCGACAATGCTCAGTGATACGAGCCAGCTTATCAGGACGGTACCGACTGATTCAGTTAATAAGGCACGGCGTAGTTCCCAGTTGCTGCTGCCCAATACTTTTTGTGTATTGATACTGCGTATGCGAACCGGAGCTAAGGCTGTACTGAAGTTGATCAGGTTGATGCAGGCGATAATGATAATCAGTAATCCGATACTTACAATTAATACCATTGTACTACGGTTTCCTGTTTTGAGGTAATAGGATGCCGACATATCGTAATAAAGTTTCTTGATGGGGAATACGTAGAGTCGTTGATTTCCTTTGTCTACAATATTCAGTCGCTTGTTGGCACCGCTGGCTTCTATTTGCTGGTTGATATCGGCTGCGCTAACTCCCGGTTTCAACCGGAAAAAGGCAAAATAGTTCTGGCTTGCCCAGTCATCTTTTTGGTAATCACTCATTCGGATGAACATATCATTTTTAAACTGGCAGTTCTCAGGGAGGTCTTTAAAGATACCACATATTCTGAACTTATCTATTCCCTTTACCAGCCCATTGTCACCTTCCGTATAGAGATAGGAGCCCAGGGCGTTGCCTTTAGGGAAAAGTTTGCGGGCATAGCTTTCCGAAATAATGATACTTTCAGGGTTATTCATGTCCTTGTCACTGCCTTCTACGAACTGCAGTCCGATAACTTTTCCGAAATCAGGGTACACAGCCCACGGAGTTTCATAGAAATATTGCGGATTTTCAGGATTGGTGCAGAACGCTTGTTTCTGCCAGCAGGGAGCGTAGATGGTTCCATATTCGATGCCTGGTACTTGTTGGATGAGAAAGTCGATTGGACCTCTTGGAAGTAAAGTGATCAAATTATCTTTTTTTTCTCCAAAATTTAGCATGACCAGGCGGTCGGAGTCTGGATAACACGTATCAAAGTTGTATTCGTAGCTCGCTTTCATCATAATCAGCATGAAGGCAGCAAAAGCTGTTGATAATCCCAACAAGTTGAGTACGGAAGCTGTCCGAAAACGTTTAAGCGTATAAAATAGATTGCGTAATATTGTTTTCATGATGGTGCTATGTTATTTTTAAGTTTTTATAGGGCTCTCATGGGTTACATTCTGTCTGATGAATGTAAATTTCATCTGACGTTTCACATTTCTTGTTCCTATTCAATAGTTCGTTAAAAAATAGCCAAGCCTAAGC
>ERZ780214.334-NODE-334-length-23431-cov-7.53803_pt1 | contig 23431 bp, 17 predicted proteins | sample MGYA00510976_ERZ780214 | MGnify/ENA primary metagenome ERZ780214 (study PRJEB29588, sample SAMEA2154920) | human gut metagenome | biome: human gut; feature: human-associated habitat; material: faeces | place: Denmark | collected 2008/2010 ... | reverse complement strand
TCTAAATAATTTCCTTATATTCTAAAATTACTTAACTTTGTGAACTCAGAATCGAATATCGCACATAAACTTATTATAAAAAGAAATGAAAAGAGACGATTTGATTTTCGACATTATCGAAAAAGAGCATCAACGCCAGCTCAAAGGTATCGAGCTGATCGCATCCGAAAACTTTGTTAGTGACCAAGTAATGCAAGCCATGGGTTCTTGCCTTACCAACAAGTATGCTGAAGGGTATCCCGGCAAGCGCTACTATGGCGGTTGCGAAGTGGTAGACCAGAGCGAACAAATCGCTATCGACAGACTGAAACAAATATTTGGAGCAGAATGGGCTAATGTACAACCTCACTCCGGAGCACAGGCTAATGCTGCTGTATTTTTGGCCGTTTTGAATCCGGGTGATAAATTTATGGGATTAAATTTGGCCCATGGTGGTCACTTGTCACATGGTTCATTGGTTAACACATCCGGAATTATTTATACTCCGTGTGAATACAACCTGAACAAAGAAACAGGTCGTGTAGATTACGATCAGATGGAAGAAATCGCATTACGTGAAAAACCCAAAATGATTATCGGTGGCGGTTCTGCATATTCTCGCGAGTGGGACTACAAACGTATGCGTGAAATCGCAGATAAAGTGGGAGCCATCCTGATGATTGATATGGCCCACCCTGCCGGACTGATTGCTGCCGGACTGTTGGACAACCCGGTTAAATATGCTCATATCGTCACTTCAACAACCCATAAAACCCTTCGTGGCCCTCGTGGCGGTGTCATCATGATGGGTAAAGACTTCCCTAACCCATGGGGCAAGAAAACTCCAAAAGGTGAAATCAAGATGATGTCACAACTTTTGGATTCTGCTGTATTCCCTGGTATACAAGGTGGCCCGTTGGAACATGTCATCGCAGCCAAAGCTGTTGCATTCGGTGAATGTTTACAGCCGGAATACAAAGAATATCAAACACAAGTAAAAAAGAATGCAGCCGTATTGGCACAGGCTTTGATTGACCGTGGCTTTACGATCGTTTCCGGTGGTACAGACAACCACTCCATGCTGGTAGACCTGCGTACCAAATACCCTGATCTGACAGGCAAAGTAGCAGAAAAAGCATTGGTTGCTGCTGATATCACTGTAAACAAGAACATGGTTCCATTTGACAGCCGTTCTGCTTTCCAAACTTCAGGTATCCGTTTGGGAACTCCCGCTATCACAACTCGCGGAGCAAAAGAAGACTTGATGTTGGAAATCGCCGAAATGATTGAGACAGTTCTTTCAAACGTAGACAATGAAGAAGTAATTGCACAAGTTCGTGCACGCGTAAACGAAACAATGAAGAAATATCCTATTTTCGCTTACTAATCAACGACTTCTATCAATATACTCATAAAAGACTTTGGAGTTTTTGAAAAAGCTTTATCCTTCTTCAAGAACTTCAAAGTTTTTTATGAAACATCCAGACCATTTAAAAAGAGTAATAGAAAAGTATTTTTATCAGCATTCCCCACAGAAATCAGTATAAATTTCTACCTTTGCAGACAATTTATCCGTTAATGACGAATGAAAGGAACTAAGAATCTGACTCAAGGCCCTATCCTAAAGCAATTGTTTACTTTGGCAATGCCCATTATGGCTACTTCATTCATACAAATGGCATATAGTCTGACCGACATGGCTTGGGTAGGAAGAATAGGAAGTGAGGCAATAGCCGCCGTAGGTTCGGTAGGAATTCTTACATGGATGTCCACATCTATCTCTCTTCTGAACAAAGTAGGTTCGGAAGTCAGCGTAGGACAAGCCATCGGGGCACAAAACGAGCAAGCTGCCCGTGCGTTCGCATCACATAATCTTACCTTGTCCTTACTTATATCATTGAGCTGGGGAGCATTGTTATTTATCTTTGCCACCCCTATTATCAGTATCTATGAACTAGAACCTCATATAGCCAAGATGGCTGTGGAATATCTACGGATTATAGCAACCGCCTTTCCATTCGTCTTTTTATCAGCTGCCTTTACAGGGATATTCAATGCCGCCGGACGAAGCAAAATACCTTTTTCCATTAACGGTATCGGACTGATTACAAATATAATACTAGATCCTATCTTTATCTTTGGTTTAAGCTGGGGAACTACGGGAGCAGCAATTGCCACTTGGCTGGCCGAAGCTACGGTATGCATACTGTTTATCTATCAATTGAAACAAAAGAAAATATTATGGGATGATTTTCGGTTATTTACTAAACTGAAAAAACAATATACACGCCACATTTTGAAAATAGGATTACCGGTAGCGGCACTCAATACATTATTCGCTTTCGTCAATATGTTTCTCGGAAGAACCGCCACAGAACAAGGTGGTCATTTAGGGCTGATGGCACTCACCACCGGAGGACAAATCGAAGCTATCACCTGGAACACCTCCCAAGGCTTTTCTACAGCTCTCAGTGCCTTTGTAGCTCAGAATTATGCAGCGCGGCAAATCTCCCGTGTGCTGAAAGCCTATCGCACCACTTTATGGATGACATTTATATTCGGATCTTTCTGCACATTCCTTTTTATATGTTATGGAAACGAAATATTTTCTATCTTTGTTCCTGAAAAAGCAGCTTACGAAACCGGTGGTGTCTTTCTACGTATTGACGGATACTCGCAACTATTTATGATGCTGGAAATTACCATACAGGGCGTATTTTATGGAATGGGGCGCACCATGCCTCCTGCCGTAATCAGCGTCACCTGTAACTATCTGCGCATCCCGATGGCACTGTTGTTTGTATCATGGGGCTGGGGTTTGCCGGGTATTTGGTGGAGCATAAGCATCACTAGCACTATGAAAGGAATTATTTGTCTGATCTGGTTTATGCTTATCAAGAAGAAAGCTTTAAATTATCAGGCCGTTTAATGAACAATTTTTGCATTAAGTCATTAATATATTAAAATGAACATGATTATGAAAAAGACTAAAATTATGGCTTTATTACTGAGTGCTACATTAGTATTCAGTGGATGTGGTAACATGAATAATACCGCTAAAGGCGGTCTGATCGGCGGCGGCGGCGGTGCAGCATTGGGAGCAATTATCGGCGGAATAGCCGGACATGGTAAAGGTGCGGCTATTGGTGCGGCAGTAGGTGCGGCAGTAGGTACAGGTGCCGGTGTGTTAATTGGGAAAAAAATGGATAAAGCAGCAGAAGAAGCTGCTCAAATCCAAGGAGCACAGGTAGAACAAGTAACAGATAACAATGGCCTTCAGGCTGTAAAAGTTACTTTTGATTCCGGTATTCTCTTCAATACAGGAAATGCAGCCTTGAGTGCACAAGCGAAATCAGCCTTAAGTAAGTTTGCAAACAACGTATTGAACCAGAACAGAGATATGGATGTATCCATTTATGGATATACAGACAACCAGGGCTGGAGAAACAGTACAGCTGAACAAAGTATCCAAAAAAACCTCAATCTGTCACAAGAACGCGCTCAAAGTGTGGCTAGTTATCTGTTGGGTTGCGGTGTAAGTAATTCTCAGATCAAGTCCGTAGAAGGCTTGGGTCAAGCAGATCCGCCAGCAGAACCGTCGTGTAGAAGTATATATGTATGCCAGCAAACAGATGATTCAGCAAGCGGAAGCAGGGACACTGAAATGATATCGATGACGTTATTGTAGAGCGTATCCAATACGCCCGAACCAACGGTCACAACATTGGAATAACATATAAAATAAACCAATTTCGGACAGGTTATTTCTGCCCGAAATTGCTTTTAATACACAAGCATGAAAAAAAAGATTTTAAAATTCATCCGCAATCTGCTGCTTTTTTTCTTTGGTTCTTCCATTCTCGCAGTTATCGTTTTACGATTTATTCCGGTTTACTTTACCCCGTTGATGTTTATCCGTACTACCCAGCAAATCATTCATGGAGAAGATATAAAGTGGAAACACTCTTGGCTACCTAAAGAAAACATATCCCCTCATCTGTCTATGGCTGTTATTGCCTCTGAAGACAATCGCTTTGCCGAGCATAATGGTTTTGACTTCAAAGAAATAGAGAAAGCCTTAAAAGAAAACAAGAACCGAAAACGCCCTCGAGGTGCCAGTACTATCAGCCAACAGACAGCCAAAAACATTTTCTTGTGGCCTGCTTCTTCTTGGATCAGGAAAGGACTTGAAGTGTATTTCACCACCTTGATAGAACTATTTTGGAACAAGGAACGGATTATGGAAGTCTATCTGAACTCTATAGAAATGGGAAATGGTATCTATGGTGCCGAAGCAGTAGCTCGTGAACACTTTCACAAGAATGCCAGCAAACTGACACCGGAAGAATGCGCACTAATTGCAGCCAGCCTTCCCAATCCTCGCAAATTCAATTCAAGCAGACCTGGCAACTACATGCTTAAAAGACAAAAGAAGATACTTTATCTTATGAAATGCGTCCCTACATTTCCGCCCAAACAAGATACGTCCTCTACGGTTTCAAAGAAGAAAAAGAAATAACCCGCACCCCCGTGTGGGCTTTCTTATTTTTAGAGTATTCAAAGAGAGTCTGAGAATCTAGAATAACTTTCTTCATGACCGATGAAGCATGAAGCAAATGCAATTTACCATCCACCCAACAAGCAAATCCTGTATGCACCACATCCAGCCCTTTTATATTGGTAGTAATCGCTATGATATCCCCATTCTTTATGTCCAACTCCTCAGAAGAAACGTTCAGACTTGTTTTAGGAATATAAGAAACAGGAACATTTTTCCATTTTCTCTCTATTTCAATCATCTGGGATATCATGGAAGGATTATTTTTCAACCGGTGATAATTGTCAGAGTGTGTGGACATAAAATCCAAATTCAAGATTTGTGATACAGCAAGCCCTAATTCCCCTGTACGTTCATGTACAATTCCTTTCTGTTCGTTATCCTTAATCCAATCACTGAAGTAATGTAAACGCGAGACATAACCGGCTTGTTTTCCATTCCGATAGCGGATACACAGCAACGCTTTTTTGTAACTTTCAAAGTCACTTTTCCCATACTTGTCAGCGAGACTCAATGCAAGTACTGTTTCAACTAATGTGGTACAATCCACCTTATCCAAATGAACAACTAATCTCTCTTCATCTGTCCCATCCAATGTATTCGCTACGTATGGAACCCCTAATAGATTTTGGGCAAAAAACAATATCCTACAGCTATCGGCCGGCAACCGGGCAGCTTTTTGAAGCAGACTCTCGACTTTTATACTGTCATTTTCTGATGCTGAAACGATACAAGGCATTATTCCTAAAATCATTCCCAGCAACCACGGATACAGCTTTCTCATATATTTTTTCTTATCTACCTGTTTTTTCTGCATGGCAACAAAGATAACACATAACTGAATGAATGCAAATTTTAAAAGAATGAAAAGATAAAAACATCCGCCATGACAAATTCAACACTTGCCATAGCGGATAAAAAAAGCTATATAGCACCTTTAAATCATGCAGTAAACTCTGTTCTTTCCAAATAAGCTATAACATCACCTTTATTAACTACAGCTCCTTGTTGGGCGCAAACTTCTACAATACGTCCTGTAAAATTAGCAAAAATCTTTTCATACTCTCCCCACGGAGTGGAAATATAACAGAACACTTCATCATGCTGGTATTTCCGTCCGACAAACGGTGCCATAGAAGGACCTTCCACGGAAACTTCCCATAAAATCTGCCCCTTATCCGGTGCAATAATAGGATCTGCCTTAGCACGCTTATATTTTCGGATCGTTTCCTCATCGAAGCCACTTTTTACCATAGCCGCATCCTGAGCACGTTGTAAATCATCCATAAAACGTTTCTTGGCTACACCCGATTTATAATCACGGTATTGCCGGTCATGCATAGCCAGTTCAAACAACTCTTCCTCATCCTCACCATATTCCCATCCATTATCATCCATCTCCTTACGGTACTTGTCCAGCTCATCAGGATAGTTCACCTGAGGATCTTCATCAGTGAATTCGTAGCCTTTACTTTTCGCCAGTTCGATTATTTCAGGAGCCAACGCACCCGGCAATTTTCCACTTTTTCCCAAAATCATATCCCATGTATGGTTATCAATCATCGTCCATCTCTCCTCTCCCTTCACCAATTGCATAACATTCATCAAAGCCACATTCTTCACATATTGGCTAAACGGTGTTACTAAAGGTGGATATCCCAATTTCGGCCATACGTATTCCACTTCTTCAAACAGCATCACTACCAAATCATCCAAACTCATAGGTTCCTTTCCCTGTCCTTTCAGAATCAGATTGATGCCCGAATGCACCCCTTTCAGATCGGCCATCATTGAACCCATCATGCCACCGGGAAGTCCACATCCCAGCAGCAAGGAAGACATATGTTTGTTGGTAGGATCAATAAAATATCCCAAAAAATCATCAATAAATTCCTGCGTCATGCTACGCGCTTTCATATAAGCCTTCATATTGATTTCAGGTACCTGAAAACCTGCATTTTTCAACATAGCCTGTACAGAAATTACGTCAGGATGCACTTTTCCCCATGACAACGGCTCCATAGCGACATCAATGATATCCGCACCATTCTCACAAACTTCCAAAATAGATGCCATAGATAACCCAGGACCGGAATGTCCATGATATTGTACAATGACTTCAGGATGTTTATCTTTGATATTTCTCACCAACTGCCCCAACATTTCAGGACGGCCGATACCTGCCATATCTTTCAAACAGATTTCGGGTGCCCCCGCTTCTATTAACTGGTCGGCAATATAAGAATAATAATCCACCGTATGTACAGGAGAATAAGTGATGCAAAGAGTGGCTTGAGGAATCATTCCCGCTTCTTTAGCATATTTTATGGAAGGAATAATATTACGAACTTCATTCAAACCACAAAAAATACGAGTAATATCCACTCCTTGCGCATGTTTTACCCTATACATCAACCGACGTACATCAGCTGGAACAGGATACATTCGCAATGCATTTAAACCACGGTCCAACATATGCGTCTGAATACCCGCCTCACGTAAAGGCTTGGTAAATGTACGCACTGCCTTGTTAGGATTCTCACCATATAGCAAGTTCACTTGTTCAAAAGCACCTCCATTAGTTTCGACTCGGGCAAAACACCCCATTTCAACGATTAGAGGAGCAATTTTGGCTAACTGATCAGCTCTGGGCTGGTACTTCCCTGATGACTGCCACATATCGCGGTAGACCAAACTGAATTTGATTTCTTTTTTCATAATTATTACTTGATTTAAAGGTGTCTTGTCCTTTTGCAAATATAACAAATGAATAAAAATAAAGTTAATATTCGAAGCTGTTTTTTAGCTTCCAAAAACATGTTTAATATCATATTGTAAACCAACAAAAACAAAAAAGGCAGAGCAAAAGATTTTCACTCTACCTTTTTGATAATTTTCCCCCTTGGATTATACAAAATCACGGAGCTGTCCCTGCAAGCGTTGTCTGGTAAAAAAAATTCTGCTTTTTACAGTACCCAACGGCAATCCCAGCTTTTCGGCAATCTCACGATATTTAAATCCCGACACATGCATAGCGAATGGAATACGGTATTCTTTAGGAAGCAAACCGACTATACGATGTATTTCTTTCATGTCATAAGCTCCCTCGGTACTATCAAAGCCGGAATCCTGAGGCATACTTAAATGGTAGAGATTGTCTGTATGGTCCACAAATGTCTGGTCACGCACGATTTTCCTATAATTGTTTATAAAGATGTTACGCATAATGGTATACATCCATCCCTTAAAGTTTGTATCGGGGATATACTTGTCTTCATTATCCAGCGCTTTCAATGAAGTTTCTTGTAGCAGGTCATTAGCCTCCTCACGGTCGGCTGTGAGTTTGTATGCAAACCGAAGTAATTCTTCTTGCACACCCAGCAGGTTCTTTTTAAAACTAACGCTATTCATAAGTCTTTCAGTTTAGGTTCATATTCTTTTTCCATGCTCTCGGTAATGCAAGGATAGCGCATTTTAAATAGGTGTCAAAGAAAAAACTATCAAAATAGGGGGTAAAAACCGTCATTTATCAGTTTTTACCCCCTGTTTTGATAGTTTTCAGGTGCTATTTAGCGTTGTTCCCCCTTTAAAATTGGTAAACAGATACTATATTTAACAGCTAAAATACGCGCCAAAAACACAGTACTACCTCCTATTATCTGGCAAATAAAGGCTTCCAGACCAAACAGATCACATATCCAATAGGCCAATCCCCCCACCACACAGGCCATTGCATAAATTTCTTTACGAAAAATAAGCGGAATTTCATTAATAAAAACATCGCGGAGCACACCACCTGCGGCCCCAGTGATACTACCCATGATTATAGCTACCCAAAAAGGATATCCGAGAGCAATACTTTTGCCTACTCCCACTACTGTAAATAGTGCCAGACCGATGCTGTCGAACAGGAAAAAAGTGTTATGCATATGAATCAGATACTTGCCGAAAGCAATTACCCAAAACAATGCAAGTCCTGTACATATTAAATATATAGGGTCGGTCATCCAACCCGGAGTCACATCTAGAAGCACATCACGGATAGTACCTCCTCCGATAGCCGTTGCCAAACCCACTACATATGCACCAAACCAGTCAAACTGTTTGGCAGACGCCAATCTGATACCACTGATGGCAAAGGCAAACGTGCCTATAAAATCTAAAACTTGAACAAATGTTAGCATAATGGTTGTTATTTGTCTGCAAAGTAACGAATAAATTCGATAAGAAAATGTATTTTTGTGTTCAGAAAATAGCTTAAAATAAGATGAAAGTAACAATTATCGCAGGTGCACGTCCCAATTTCATGAAAATTGCCCCATTAATGCGTGCTATCAAGGCTGCAAAGGCAGCAGGAAAAAATATCACTGCCCGTCTGGTCTACACAGGTTCGGACGAAGATAAAAGTTTGGAACCTTCTCTGTTTACAGACCTGGATATGCCGCGTCCTGATGTATATCTGCATGTAGATAATACAGATTTTTTCCAGCAAATGGCAGGTATATTGGTAGCTTTCGCCCGCGAACTGGAACAGCATCCTGCACAGGTAGTACTTGTAGTGGATGACCTGACTCCTACTATGGCGTGCTCTATCGTAGCTAAAAAGAAAGGGATAAAAGTCGCTCATCTAGTGGCCGGAACCCGCTCTTTCGATATGGATATGCCAAAGGAAGTGAACAGCATGATAACAGATGGCTTGTCCGATTATCTGTTCACGGCCGGAATGGTAGCCAACCGCAATCTGAATCAAACAGGAACCGAACAGGCACATGTACATTTTGTAGGAAACATCCTGATTGATACGCTGCGTTATAACCGTACCCGTTTACAGCGCCCGGTAGCGTTCTCCATTATGGGACTGAAAGAAAAAGAATACCTCTTGCTAACATTGAACAAGCATTCATTGCTAAACAAGGACACAACACTGAAAGCCATCTTCCACACTATACTGGAAAAAACAGACAAGCCGATCGTGGCGCCGCTCCATACATATGTAAAAAACAAGCTGTCTGCTTTAGGAATTACTTCCGAAAGGTTATATATATTACCACCGCAACCTTATTTGTCATTCGGATATTTAGTGAACCATGCCTGGGGTATCATTACAGATTCGGGCAATGTAGCGGAAGAAGCTACTTTTTTAGGAATCCCCTGCATGACATTAAGCACGTATGCAGAACATCCCGAAACAGTGACAATCGGCACAAACCGGCTGGTGGGGGAAAACTCTGAAATCCTGGCAGACGCCCTTGACATTCTGAATAAAGGAGAATGGCAGAAGGGACATTTGCCGGAACGCTGGGACGGACACGCAGCAGAAAGAATTGTGCAAACATTATTTGATATTCTGCGGCATCCGTGTTTTTATTGGTGCTCCATCGATATCGCTTACACTCTCCTTTCTTACCAAGTATAATTCAAACCAAAACTAAGCAATTCCTGCAACTGGAAATAACTCTTGTTATCTTCTGTCAGTGTCACACCGTCATCATAACGCGCATGAACAAACAACTTAGTAGACAAATAACGGTTCAACACAAAATTAAATGTATTTTCCCAACTGGCAATTACGGTGTCATAAGTTGTAAAGTACTCCAATTTAGACTCCCACACAATACTGGGGATAATTGTCCAAGTCAGATTACCTGTAAATTTCGAACCGAAGAGATTCGCTGTTTTATGCCCCGGATCCACATTAAAAGCACCCGGATCAGTTATCTTATCATTGCTGATATACATAAAAGTATACGCCAGTGGAGATCCCAACAAAGACAATGAATAATTCTTCTTATTCTGCTTAAAGTCCATACCGAGGGTTATATCCAATTGGGCGGGAGACAGAAAATTAGAAATCATATCATTCGTATTCGTCTTATAATTTCCAAAGAACTGAGTCTTGAACTCGCCCGCCAAAGTATAATACCAGTTTTTGAAGGCTTTTACACCCAGTTTACTGCTTAAACGAAGCAAGTCGGCATTCGTCTTATACTTATGCACTGTATCTGACGGTGCTGTAACAAAACCCAATTTTATTTCCAGCTTATTTTCAAACTCTATACGCTGGCGGTCATCAAAATTAGCTTCCAGCACTAAGCCGGACAACAGCGCATTAGTACTTTCACCACCTTTATACCAGTTATCTGAAATATAATGTTGTGTGAACTGAACATACCCATTCCCCTTATGCGTCCAAAAGTTAGGGCGTACCACCAACAATTCATTATCCGTAGTCAAGCTTTCCACCGGTGTTTCCGGTTGAAGGAAACTTTTGATTCTCTCTTTCCTTGGTCTTTTTACTATCTGATTATTTTCCAGTGGTTTCAAATCAGCCAAATAAAGTTCGTTATTCACCAATCTGCCCGGATATTGCAAATAATAATTCCTTAATATATTATTCGACCAACGGTCGGCAGCGGCCAAGGTTTCCAAATCGGGCAGTTGATATATAGCTGCAGATGCAGAGTCACGCTTTCCCATATATAGCGAATCGACAGCTGTCATTATTTTCGTATCCGGACTCCATTTTATTTCAAAAATTTCTTTTATAGGAGCTTCATAATAAGTGGGCGGAACAAACAACTTATAAAAAGCCGGATTAGGACGTACCCGCCGGGGCGCCGGAATATTCAAATCATCCCACAGCCTGAAATAAGCAAAATAAGATGCGCTTAATGCAGACAATGAATCAGAATAGGCTTTCACAGCCGGATTTTCTTTCGTCTTGGCTATTTTCTGTGCCGGCACTTCTTCCATACAGAATACAGCAAGTATTATAGCCAAACATATACTTTTTCTCATACTAATTTTAGTTTTGTGCAAAAGTACACTTAATTTTCCTTTTCCCCAAAAACTGTTTCCTTTATATAGTAACGAATGATAAATTCAGTTTCATCAAATGATTTTTTAAAGCATATCCGACAATATTGAAAAAGATTTTGTAATTTTGCAACTTTGATAAATATTGCGATTTTGATAATTAAGAAAATAACATTTAAAAATATTAAGTCGTGGGAGAAACTAAGTATATCTTCGTAACTGGTGGTGTTGCCTCCTCATTAGGTAAAGGTATTATTTCATCATCAATAGGTAAATTACTGCAAGCCAGAGGCTATAATGTAACAATTCAGAAGTTCGATCCGTATATCAATATTGATCCGGGAACTTTGAATCCTTATGAACATGGTGAATGTTATGTAACGGTAGACGGACACGAAGCCGACCTCGATTTGGGACATTACGAACGTTTTTTGGGCATCCAAACAACTAAAGCCAATAACATTACAACAGGACGTATTTACAAAAGTGTTATTGACAAAGAACGCCGTGGTGACTATTTGGGAAAGACTATTCAGGTTATCCCCCATATCACCGATGAGATCAAACGCAATGTAAAATTATTGGGAAGCAAATATAAATTTGATTTTGTCATTACCGAAATCGGTGGTACCGTAGGTGATATTGAATCACTTCCTTATTTGGAAAGTATCCGCCAATTGAAATGGGAAATGGGACGTAATGCGTTGTGCGTACACCTTACTTATGTTCCTTATCTGGCTGCAGCAGGCGAATTGAAGACCAAACCTACCCAGCACTCCGTAAAAGAGCTGCAATCTGTTGGTATTCAACCAGATGTATTGGTATTGCGTACCGAGCACGAATTGAGCACAAACTTGAAAAAGAAAGTTGCTCTGTTCTGTAACGTAGATGAAAATGCTGTGGTGCAGTCTATCGATATGCCCACCATTTATGAAGTACCTTTGCGTATGCAAGAACAGGGACTGGATGTAACCATTCTCCAAAAGATGGGATTGCCCGTGGGTGAAACTCCAACCCTCGGTCCATGGAGAGATTTTCTAGATCGCCGTCATAAGGCAACTGAGAAAGTAAAAATTGGATTGGTTGGTAAATACGATTTGCAAGACGCTTATAAATCTATCCTTGAAGCCTTGTCACAAGCCGCCACTTACAATGACCGCAAAGCGGATATCCACTTCATAAACAGCGAGAAACTGACAGATGCTAATGTAGAAGAGCAGATTAAGGATATGGATGGTATCATCATCTGCCCGGGATTCGGACAACGTGGCATAGAAGGTAAGTTCGTTGCTATCAAATATGCACGTACACACAATGTACCGACTTTTGGTATCTGTCTAGGTATGCAGTGCATGGCTATTGAGTTTGCCCGTAACGTGCTAGGTTATACAGATGCCAACAGCCGCGAAATGGATGAAAAAACGCCACACAACGTGATAGACATTATGGAAGAACAGAAAGCTATCACCAATATGGGCGGCACTATGCGCCTGGGAGCCTATGAATGTATCCTTGACCAACACTCAAAGACTTTTGAAGCCTATAAAAGCGAACACATACAGGAACGCCACCGTCACCGCTACGAATTCAATAATGACTATAAGCAGGAGTACGAAAAGGCGGGTATGAAATGCGTGGGTATCAATCCGGAATCCGATTTAGTGGAAATAATTGAAATCCCGACATTAAAATGGTTCATCGGAGTACAGTTCCATCCCGAGTACAGCAGTACAGTATTGAAACCACATCCTTTATTCCTGTCATTTATCAAAGCGGCAATAGACAAATAAGAAACGAGAATTATAATATAATAAGGTAAACAAGTAAAAATGGACAAAAACACTTTAGTGGGATTCGCCCTGATTGGTGCAGTTGTGATAGGCTTCAGCATCTACAACCGTCCTAGCCAGGAAGAAATGGCACGTGCCAAACATTATCAGGATTCCATTCAGGCGATAGCCCAAAAAGAGGCCGAACGACTGGCACAGGCTGCCACGGCACAGAGTCAGAATGCAACATTGCATTTAGACTCTACCTCTATGTTCTATGGCGCAAACCAAGGTACGGAACAGCTAACGACACTGGAAAATAATGTAGTAAAACTGACTTTCACCAATAAAGGTGGACGGGTGTGCGCAGCCATATTAAAAGATTATAACGGACAGGACGGCAAGCCTTTGATGTTATTTGATGAAAAAGATTCGGGCATGAATTTCGCTTTCGAAGGAAAGAATGAAAATATTTTGACCGAGGATATGTATTTCCAACCTACCAACGTAACAGACAGCACTGTAACTATGCGTTTGGCAGCAAACAATGGAGGCTATATAGATTTCGATTACAAACTTTTACCGGATGCTTACATGGTGAATTTCACTATTCGCGCAAACGGCATGCAGAATTTCTTCCCTCCTGCCCTGAACACAGTCAATATAAACTGGCGTCAACGGGCACGCCAGCTTGAAAAAGGTTTCAGCTTCGAACAGCGCTATACTTCGCTCACCTACAAGCCGGTAGAAAAAAGTTCAGACTATCTGAACGAAATGAAAGAAGCAAAAGAAGATGTTACCGACCGTTTGGATTGGATTGCTTTCAAGAATCAGTTCTTCTCAAGCGTACTTATTGCCGATCAAGATTTTGATAAAGCTTCCCTAACCTCTACCCCCCAACAGGAAGGAAGCGGATATATGAAGAACTATACCGCGGACATGACAACTTTCTTTGATCCTACCGGAAAGCAGCCTACCGATATGCAGTTCTACTTCGGTCCGAACCATTTCAAGACTTTGCTGAACAGCAATGATCTAAGCCTTTCCCAAAAAGATTTGGAACTGGAAGACCTGGTTTATTTGGGCTGGCCCATTATCCGCTGGGTAAACCGCTGGTTCACTATTAATTTGTTTGATTGGCTCTCAGGGTGGGGACTGAGCATGGGTGTCGTATTGCTGCTGATGACGATTATCGTCAAAGTGTTAGTTTATCCGGCTACCTACAAATCATATATGTCCTCTGCCAAGATGCGCGTCCTGAAACCCTACATCAACGAGATCAACGCAAAATATCCCAAGAAAGAAGATGCTTTGAAAAAGCAGCAGGAAACGATGGCACTTTACAGCAAATACGGAGTAAGCCCTATGGGAGGTTGCTTGCCTATGCTGATCCAAATGCCGGTATTCATGGCTTTATTCTTCTTCGTGCCTAACGCTATTGAGTTGCGCCAACAAAGTTTCTTATGGGCCCCGGACTTGTCCACTTATGATGATATTATCAACTGGGGAACCAACATTCCTCTGCTGGGCAATCATTTAAGCCTCTTCTGTTTGCTGTTCAGTATCACCAATATTCTGAACACCATGTACACCATGAAGCAGCAGGATATGGGACAACAGCAAATGCCGGGTATGAAACTAATGATGTATATCATGCCAGTCATGTTTATTTTCATCTTCAACGGTTATTCATCCGGCTTGAACTACTATTACTTCATTTCCGGACTGATTGGTATCCTCACTATGGTGATTCTGCGCAAAACAACTGATGAAAAGAAACTCCTTGCCACTTGCCATGTTGGAAGCCCGAAAAGAAAAGAAGAGCCAAAAGAATGGCGGCAAACCGGGTGGCGGACTGATGGCTAAACTGGAAGCTTTACAAAAGGAGCAGGAACGACTGCAACAAGAAAGAATGAATAAAGGGAAAAAATAACGAGTTTACACTTCCTTAAAAAAACAGCGAAGACCGGCATATATAAAAAAACAGCGGTCTTTGCTGTTTTTTTATATATGCCGGTTACCTCTATATTTGCTCTTCTTTGCAAAGACACCCTTCCACAGACACACAAAGAAACAAAACAAATATGCAGGAACATTTCACATCACCGGCTTTTATACGTATTTTTGCAGTCAGTTAATCATCAAAAACAATTTTTAGATATGAATAAATCAAGCGCAACCATCATGGCAGCAGCACTTATGCTAGCTTCTTCCTGTACCGAAGTGAAACAGGAAGGACAGGGCTACGAGCCCATTATAGGCAAGCAAGAAATCACCATCAAAGACGGTCGTCTTACCCCCGAAGCCCTGTGGGCAATGGGACGCATAGGCAGTCTGAGTATTTCCCCCGATGGCAAACAGATAGCCTACACCGTAGCCTATTATAGTGTTCCCGAAAACAAAAGCCATCATGTAATTTACGTAATGGATGCCGATGGAAAGAACAACACCCTGCTTACTCAAACAGCATGGAATGAAAGCGAGCCTCAATGGATAAAAGGCGGAACAAAAATCGCATTCTTATGCAATGAAAGTGGTGGCAGCCAAATTTGGGAGATGAATCCTGACGGTACGGAACGCCGTATCATTTCCGATTTCAAAGGAAACATAGAAGGATTCTCTTTTTCACCGGATGGCAAAAAGATTCTTTTCATCTCACAAATAAAATACGGCCAACGCACTGTAGACCTCTACCCTGACCTACCCAAAGCCAGCGGTATCATTGTAAACGACCTGATGTATAAACATTGGGATGAGTGGGTAGAAAGTATTCCACATCCTTTTATCGCTGATTTTGATGGTAACATGATGGGAGCAGCCACCGATATCATGGAAGGTGAGCCGTTTGAAGCTCCAATGAAACCTTTCGGAGGTATCGAGCAGCTGGCTTGGAGCAACGACTCTAAACAAATAGCTTACACCAGCCGGAAAAAGCAAGGATTGGCATACGCAGTATCTACCGACTCGGATATATACCTTTATAATATAGAAAAAGGCACAACACTGAACCTGTGCAAACCGAATGGAAAAGATTCGAATGGAACAGATGAAATGAAAGGATATGACACCAATCCTAAATTCAGCCCCAACGGCAAATACATTGCATGGCAAAGCATGGAGCGCGATGGTTACGAAAGTGACCGGAACCGCCTGTGCATCTACAATTTAGATGACGGTCAAAAGACATTTGTTACCGAAAGTTTTGAATCAGGCGTAGATGACTATTGCTGGAACAATGATTCGCAAAGTCTGTACTTTGTCGGTGTATGGCATGGAACCAGCATGGTATACAGTGCCAATCTGAATGGTGATATAAAAAAACTGACTGATGGCATGTATGTATGACTACGGATCAGTAGCCATGGCAGGCGATAAAATAATTACCAAACGTCACTCTATCAGTGCCGCCGATGAAATCTACACCCTCACTCCTGCCGACGGGCAAGTGGCGCAACTCTCACACGAGAATGATCACATCTTTAAACAGCTGAATTTGGGCAAAGTGGAGGAAAGATGGACCAAAACTACCGATGGCAAGCAAATGCTTTCATGGGTGATCTATCCCGTCAATTTTGACGCAAACAAGAAGTATCCTACTTTATTATTCTGTGAAGGTGGCCCGCAAAGTCCCGTCAGCCAATTCTGGAGCTACCGCTGGAACTTCCAGATTATGGCAGCCAACGATTATATTATCATTGCTCCGAATCGTCGTGGGCTACCTGGATTCGGCATGGAATGGTTGGAACAAATTAGCGGTGACTATGGAGGTCAATGTATGAAAGACTATTTGTCAGCCATAGATGATATTTCAAAAGAACCATATGTAGATACTAATCGTTTGGGATGCGTAGGTGCCAGCTTCGGCGGATTCTCCGTCTATTGGCTGGCGGGACACCATGACAAACGTTTTAAAGCATTTATCGCACACGATGGTATATTCAATATGGAGCAGCAATATCTGGAAACAGAAGAAATGTGGTTCGCCAACTGGGATATGGGTGGTGCATATTGGGACAAAAACAATGCAACGGCACAACGTACCTTTGCCAACTCTCCCCATCGTTTCGTTGATAAATGGGACACTCCCATTCTCTGCATTCACGGTGAAAAGGATTACAGAATTCTTGCTTCACAAGGTATGTCGGCGTTCAATGCAGCTGTATTGCGCGGTGTTCCGGCCGAACTTTTATTATATCCGGATGAGAATCATTGGGTATTGAAACCGCAAAATGGGGTGTTATGGCAACGCACTTTCTTTAGTTGGTTAGATAAATGGCTCAAATAACGCCTAAATTACTGCAATATTATCCGTTATTAGAACTATATAGTATAATTTTCAATTTTTGTGTTACCTTTGTAATGTCAAACAAAAAATGAACATTAAGTGATATTTGTTAAGCTACCTTTTATTAGGTGAGTAAACAATAGCTTGTGAAAGTAGTTGTTTACAGTGTTAGTATATAAATAACTTTTTATTCCCCGTGCTTTGTGAGCGCACAAAGCTGGATGATTACAAAATAATAAAGTGATTATTTTTTCGTGATACCGGCTTGTGATAAGTCGGTATCATTTTTTATTCCAGCAAACCAACATCATACTCATTATTATTCTGGAATGCTTATGCCCTCATGCTCTCATTTTACATATAACAATCTAATTATAAATAGCTTACATGATTACAGTAAAAATATTTGCTCTCACTTATGCCCTCATACCCTCACTATATTTTAAAGCAGATTTTCGCATAATACGCTTGCTGTCAACTATATATTCTTTTTTATAAAGTATTCCTGTTTGATATAAAGCAGGGTACTTTCAGACTTTTTCATTTCAAAAATGCATATGAAAGAGATGTACTTCCACGAAATAGCAGTTTACAGAGTTCCGATATCGATAAAAAAGATCAAAACGTTTTTAAAAAAGCTCGTTATCTTTTCCAAAAAGTTCCTGTTGTTATTTGAAAAGCTCTTGATCTTTTTTAAAAACGTCCTTATATTTGGGGGATTTATATGATTCACACTCACATACATACGCACAAACCCGTACATACATATGCGTAGCTTCATGTAGACATACGTGCGTTAGAGATTTTATATGATCACATCTATTGAAAAAACTCTTTTATTCAATATCACTTCGCCGATACAATAATAAAGAGGCTGAATCAAATTTATCTTGAATTTCAGCCTTTTTATTCATCAATACAACATTGGGAAATCGGACTACATGACCATTCTTGCATTAAGAAAGGCAATTTAATAATGAAACTGCCAAATCTCTAAAAACAACAATATCCATCCGTCTACAGTTTGGTAAATGGATGGATATTGCTTTTTTATTCTTAACCTCTGCCCAAAATAAATGCAAAGAAGCCTTATATTTAATTTTAACAGAAGAAACTTTCTATTTTTTCTGCATTAATCCTTTAAATGCCGTAGGATAAGGAGTTTCAAACTCCATCAACTCTTTTGTTACCGGATGATAGAAACATAACTTGAAGGCATGTAACGCCAATCGTCCTAAAGGATCACACTCACTGCCATAGCGCCGGTCACCAACAACAGGGTGACCTAAATCCAACATATGCACACGAATCTGATTCTTACGTCCTGTTTCCAAATCCAACTCCACCAATGAATATCCATTGGCCCGCTTTATTGTTTTATAATGAGTGACCGCAAACTTACCTTCCCCATTATCTACAGGACTGGAATAGACATACAATTTCCGGTCGGTCAACCAAGACTCTACAGTACCGTAATCTTTCTCCATATCACCAGAAACGATAGACACATAACGGCGGTCCGTCACAATATCATGCCAATTATCACGTAAAGTATTCTGGGTTTTTTCATCTTTGGCATACATCATCAACCCCGAAGTTTCACGGTCCAGACGATGTACTACAAATACGCGGTTGAAACGATGTGAACGTTTTACATACTCATTCAAAATATGTTGTGCAGTACGCTCCTTCTGATGTTCTGTGCTGACAGAAAGCAGTCCCTCCTTCTTTTCCACCACCAAGATATAAGCATCCTCGTATACCAGTTTCAGCATCGGATGTTTAAACTCACGATTATTCTTCACCTTGGATATCTGCACTTTCATACCTGGTTTCAATGCGAAATTATATTGGGTAGTAATCACATTATCTACCAAAATCACGCGGTTGGCAAGCAACGCCTTTACCTTGCTACGACTGATTCCCGCCATTTTCCGCATCAGAAAATCCATCAGCTCAGCGGGCTCCGTCACATTATATATAGTATATCGGGCAACACTTCTCGCCTTTGGCCTGCCGGAATCACTATTCTTACCTCTTGACATAATTCTATTTACTGTTTAAACAATTTATAATTGAACTATCCGGATTATCCTCTTTTTTCCAGCAACACCACATTTTCCACATGATGCGTATGAGGGAACATATCTACGGGTTGCACGGCCATCACCTTGTATTTGGCATCTAACAAAGACAAATCACGTGCCTGGGTGGCAGGATTACAGCTAACATACACAATCCGCTGAGGTTCAGCAAAAAGAATTGTATTAATCACATCATCGTGCATTCCGGCACGCGGAGGATCAGTGATAATAACATCAGGACGACCATGTTGGTTGATAAACTCCTGAGTGAGGATATCCTTCATGTCACCGGCATAAAATAAGGTATTGTCAATGCCATTAATTGCCGAATTCACTTTAGCATCTTCTATTGCTTCAGGCACATATTCGATACCAATCACTTTCTTTGCCTGGCGTGAAACAAAGTTGGCTATGGTTCCAGTCCCTGTATAAAGATCATACACCAATTCTTTACCGGTCAATCCGGCAAAATTACGGGCCACCTTATAAAGATTATACGCCTGTCCGGAATTAGTCTGATAAAATGATTTTGCTCCTATCTTGAAGCGCAACCCCTCCATTTCCTCGAAAATATGATCGTTGCCTTTGAACACCATTACCTCCAGATCGTTAATGGTATCATTGCATTTGTTATTGACTACATATAATAAGGAAGTAATCTGCGGAAAACGTTCTGCCACGAAAGCCAGCAGTTGCTTCATCAGATCCATTTCACTCTCTTCCACAATCTTGCATTGCAGCAACACCATAAGCTCACCCGTACTCGAAGTACGGATCATCAAGTTGCGAAGCATTCCTTCTTGAGAACGCAGATTAAAGAAAGAATAATTGTGTTCGTATGCATAGTCACGAATCGCATTGCGTATCTGGTTGCTGATATCATCCTGTAACCAGCACTTTTCTATAGCCAGTACCTTGTCAAATGCACCGGGAATGTGGAAACCTACGGCGTTCATCTGATCGTACTTCACATCTTCCTTTACCTCTTCCTCTGTCAGCCAACGTTTGTTAGAAAACGTAAATTCCAACTTATTACGGTAAAACTCCGTTTTTTCCGACCCCATGATAGGTGAAATTTCCGGCAATTCGATCTTGCCGATACGGGTCAGATTATCCGTCACCTGCTTTTGCTTATACTTTATTTGTTCTGTATATGGCAGACACTGCCACTTACAACCACCACATATACCATAATGCTGGCAGAAGGGTACTGCACGCACAGGAGAATACTCATGGAATTTCACAGCCACAGCTTCTGCATAATGATTTTTCTTACGCTTCACTTGTAAATCCACCACATCACCGGGCACTACATAAGGCACAAATACTACCAGGTCATTCACTTTCGCCAAAGCTTTTCCTTCGGCAGCTACATCTGTTATGGTTATCTTCTCTAATAATGGAAGTTCTTTCTTCTTTCTAGCCACTTTTCTGAATAAGTTAATTTGGGGACAAATTTAAGCATTTTCCCTGAATATTGCCTCATAAATCGTAAGATATTAAAATTGCAAAGTAGAAATTGCAAATTCCACTATTTTTTTTCAGTAAAAGGTTTGGAGATAACTAAAATATGTATAGTTTTGCGATTACATTTTTTGAGCGAGTTAACTTTAAATACATTTATTATGGATAAAAAAAGAGTTTACACCTTTGGTAATGGACAAGCTGAAGGAAAAGCAGACATGAGAAATCTGCTTGGTGGAAAAGGCGCTAACCTGGCTGAAATGAATCTAATCGGTGTTCCCGTACCTCCGGGATTTACAATCACCACAGAAGTTTGTAGCGAATATTATGAGTTAGGTAAAGATAAAGTAGTAGAACTGCTAAAAGCGGATGTTGAGAAAGCTATCGCCAACATCGAAAATCTGATGAATTCCAAGTTTGGAGATGTAGAGAACCCGTTACTGGTTTCTGTACGTTCGGGTGCCCGCGCTTCTATGCCGGGTATGATGGATACCATCCTTAATTTAGGTTTAAATGACGAAGTGGTGGAAGGCTTGAGCCGCAAGACCGGACGCCCCCGTTTCGCATGGGATTCTTACCGTCGTTTCGTACAAATGTATGGTGACGTGGTATTGGGTATGAAACCGGTGAACAAGGAAGACATCGATCCTTTCGAGGAAATTATCGAAAAAGTAAAGGAAGAAAAAGGTGTGAAGCTCGACAACGAATTGGAAGTGGAAGACCTTAAAGAACTGGTTAAACGCTTTAAAGTTGCTGTAAAAGAACAAACCGGACAAGATTTTCCGACCTGTGCATACGAACAACTTTGGGGTGCCATTTGTGCTGTATTCCGCAGCTGGATGAACGAACGCGCCATTCTTTACCGCAAAATGGAAGGTATTCCTGCCGAATGGGGTACTGCTGTAAGCGTACAAGCCATGGTATTCGGTAACATGGGTGATACTTCGGCTACTGGTGTTTGCTTCTCTCGTGACGCAGGTAACGGTGAGGATTTATTTAATGGCGAATATTTGATCAACGCACAAGGTGAAGATGTTGTAGCCGGTATCCGTACCCCGCAACAAATCACAAAAATCGGTTCTCAGCGTTGGGCAGAACGTGCAGGTATTTCTGAAGAAGAACGCGTAGCCAAATACCCCTCTATGGAAGAAGCTATGCCGGAAATCTACAAAGAACTGGATGCCCTGCAGACCAAACTGGAAAACCACTATCGCGACATGCAGGATATGGAATTTACCGTACAGGAAGGTAAATTATGGTTCTTGCAGACCCGTAACGGTAAACGTACCGGAGCTGCCATGGTAAAAATCGCCATGGACTTGTTGCGCCAGGGAATGATTGATGAAAAAACAGCATTGGAGCGTTGCGAACCTAATAAATTAGACGAACTGCTTCACCCTGTGTTCGACAAGAAAGCGTTGAAAGAAGCGAAAGTTTTGACTCGTGGTTTGCCCGCTTCTCCGGGTGCCGCTACCGGTCAGATTGTGTTCTTCGCCGATGATGCTGCTAAATGGGCTGCCGATGGCAAAAAGGTGGTCATGGTACGTATCGAAACTTCGCCGGAAGACCTGGCAGGTATGGCCGTTGCCGAAGGTATCCTGACTGCACGTGGCGGTATGACATCTCACGCTGCGGTTGTGGCCCGTGGTATGGGTAAGTGCTGCGTATCGGGTGCTGGTGCTATCAATGTAGATTATAAGACACGTACCGTAGAAATTGAAGGTATTACTTTAAAAGAAGGTGACTTCATCTCTCTGAACGGTACTACCGGTGAAGTATATAAAGGTAAAGTGGAAACCAAAGCAGCCGAAGTTTCAGGCGATTTCGCTGCATTGATGGATCTTTGCAACAAATACACCAAGCTGAATGTCCGCACTAACGCTGATACTCCGCATGATGCGGAAGTGGCCCGCGCTTTTGGTGCTTCAGGTATCGGTCTTTGCCGTACGGAACACATGTTCTTTGATGCTGAAAAGATTGTCGCTATGCGTGAGATGATCCTGTCACCGGATGTAGAAGGACGTAGAAAAGCATTGGCTAAATTGCTCCCCTTCCAAAAAGCCGACTTCAAAGGTATCTTCAAGGCTATGGACGGATGTCCGGTAAATGTTCGTCTGCTCGATCCTCCTTTGCATGAGTTCGTTCCCCATGATGCAAAAGGTCAGGAAGAAATGGCTAAGGCAATGGGCGTAACCGTACAGGAAATCAAAAAACGTGTGGAAAGCCTGTGTGAACACAATCCGATGTTAGGTCACCGCGGCTGTCGTTTGGGTAACACCTATCCCGAAATCACAGAGATGCAGACTCAAGCGATTCTAGGTGCTGCAATTGAACTGAAGAAAGAAGGATATGATCCGCATCCCGAAATAATGGTTCCCTTGACCGGTATCCTGTATGAATTCGAAGCTCAGGAAAAGGTGATCCGTGATGCAGCAGCAGCATTATTTGAAAAAGAAGGTATGGAAATTCCGTTCAA